>Ga0172382_10008407_pt1 | contig 14392 bp, 15 predicted proteins | sample Leawel138RmetaG_FD_122245 | JGI IMG/M metagenome (GOLD analysis project Ga0172382, IMG submission 122245) | Leachate microbial communities from a municipal landfill in Southern Ontario, Canada - Leachate well 138R metaG | ecosystem: Engineered > Solid waste > Landfill > Unclassified | place...
GTCGTCCCGGGCGTCACGGGTATGGACCACCACGGGTACAGCGGCGGCTCTGCCCGCCCGGAGATGGTTGATGAAACTGTCCCGCTGCCAGGATGCGGACTCGGGAGCATAGTGGTAGTCGAGGCCGGTCTCGCCGATGGCGACGACTTTCGGGTGGCGGGCAAGGGAGACCAGCTCGTCCACCCCGGGGGCGGCGATGGCGAGATCCTGGAGGGGGTGAGCGCCCACGGAGACAAAAATATCCGCGTGCTCGGCGGCCAGCGCGATCAGCTTCGCCGATGAGGTCAGGTCGACGCCGATGGCGAGGAAGGCGGACACCCCCCTGCCCCTGGCGCTGGCCAGCACGGCATCGAGATCGACGGCGTCACCGAAGAGGTCGAGACGGTCCAGATGGCAGTGGGAGTCGACCAGCATTAGAGGGTGTAGGTGGCCTTGTCGGTATTGAGCAAGCCCGCCAGCTGGGTTTCGATCTTGGCCACCAGCTGGGCATTTTCCTCACTGAATTGAATACCTATGCCCTGCTTGCGGTTGGTTACCACCCCGAGGGGAGTGATCCACACCACCTTGCCGGTGAGCGGGTATTTATCCGCTTCGTCGAGCAATTCGAGCACCACGAAGACCTCGTCCCCCAATTGATACTGGCGCTTGGTGGGAATAAAGAGGCCACCGTGATTCACGAAGGGCATATAGCACTCGTAAAGTTCCGCGGTGTCGCTGATGGTGACATTGAGAATAGCACTGCGCAGTCCGCCAAGGCCTTTCATGGATGAGTCTGTCCCCCGCTGCGGGTTTGGTTGTGGTGCAAGTCTAGCACCGACTTCCAGTCCATCAACAGCTCTTCCCACACCAGCTGGGGATTGGGGTTGGCGGAACTGTGCAGCCGCTGGCGCACCCTGTTGAGGCGGTCGAGAAAGCGAAACATCAGCCGCTGCACTTCCGCCAGGGCCTGGGGCAGGGCTTTGATTCTGCCGTACACCAGGTACTGGAACCATTCGCCGGCATAGTCCCGGGGCAGTCCCTGGAGAACCTTGGCGGCATCCAGCACCGGCACCCTGCCGGCCTCCAGGGCCCCCAGGGTATCGTTGAACAGTTGCAGCTGAGCGCCGAGTTCGCTATCGAGCAGACTCAGGGCCCGCAGGGGGCGACCGCCGGAGAGGGCCATGGCCCGCTCCACATCCCCCTCCCGCCCCCGCAGCCAGTCACTCACCGCTTCCCTCGGCGGCAGGGGGAAACCCAGGATGCGGCAGCGGCTGCGAATGGTGGGCAGGACCAACCCCGGCTGGTGGACCACCAGGATCAGAACAATACCCCGCCCGGGCTCCTCCAGGGTTTTCAGGAAGGCATTGGCGGCATTGGCGTTCATGGCCTCCGCCGGGGCGAGCACCACCGCCCGGCGCTCTCCCAGGGACGGGGTGCGGGTGGCAAACTCACTGAGCTGGCGAACCTGGTCCACCTTGATGGCCTTGCCCTCTTCCGCCGGCTCCACCAGAGCGAAATCCGGGTGACTGCCGGCGGCAAACAGATGACAGGACTTGCACCCGCCACAGGGCAGTCCAGCCACTGGCCCGGCACAGAGCAACCGCTGGGCAAAGGTCATCGCGAAGCGGCGTTTGCCGATCTCCCCGGGACCGGCGAGCAGCAGGCCGTGGGGCAGCCGGTCGGCGGCCACCAACTCCGTGAGTTGGTGCCAGTGGTCCCGCTGCCAGGGGTAGATATGGGTGTCGACGGTCATTGGCAAAGCCCGGCAAAGGTCCGCTGGAACACCTGGGCAATGGCCAGTTGCACCCGATCGAGGGGCTGGGATGCGTCCACCACCGCATAGCGTCGGGGATCCCCGGCGGCCAGCTCCAAATAGGTTTGGCGAACCCGCTGAAAAAAATCCGCCGCCTCCACCTCAAAGCGGTCCAGGCGTCCGCGCTCGCTGGCGCGGCTCATACCCTGGCTGGGATCGAGGTCAAGCACCAGGGTCAGATCCGGGCGCAGATCCCCCTGCACATATTCCTCCAGGGCGGCCACCCGCTCCAGGCCCAGTTGGCGGCCACCCCCCTGATAGGCGTAGGTGGCGTCGGTGAAGCGGTCGCAGAGAACCCAGGTGCCCCGGGCCAGGGCGGGCTTGATCACCCGGGCGAGGTGTTGGGCGCGGGCGGCAAAAATCAGCAACAGCTCGGCGGTTGCATCCAGGTCTTCGTCCTGATGCTCCAGCAGCAGGGTGCGGATTTTTTCCCCGTAGGGGGTACCCCCGGGCTCGCGGGTGGCGATGTAGGAAATGCCCCGCTGCTCGAGCCAGGCCTTGATAAAGGCGATATTGGTGGTTTTGCCCACCCCTTCTCCGCCTTCGATGGTGATAAATTTTCCAGTCATGGCACCCTCCTGGCTGCCCCGCCCTAGCGGGGCGACGAGCGGTAATCCTCGGCCCGGCGCAACTGGTACTGGCGCACGGCCCTGTTGTGCTCCTCCAGGGTCGCCGAAAACACATGGCTGCCGTCGCCGCGGGCGACAAAATACAGTGCAGTCCCGTCCTCCGGATGGAGCGCCGCACGGATGGCGTCGCGCCCCGGATTGGTAATTGGCGACGGCGGCAAGCCGCGGATGAAATAGGTATTGAAGGGGTTCTCCTCCCGCAGGTGGGTGCGGGTCAGGTTGCCGTCGAAGCTCTCGCCAAGACCATAGATGACCGTGGGGTCGGTTTGCAACTTCATTCCCAGCTGCAGGCGGCGGGCAAAGACCCCGGCGATGACGCCGCGTTCGGCGGGATCCCCGGTCTCCTTTTCGATGATGGAAGCCAGAATCAAGGCCTCGTAGGGGGTGTCGATGGGCAGGTCCGGGCCGCGCCGCTGCCACTCCTCCGCCAGCACCGCGGTCATCGCGGCGTGGGCCTGACGGAGAATCGCAAGACCGTCGTCGCGACCGCTGAAGGTGTAGGTATCGGGGAAAAACCAGCCCTCCAAAGTCTCTCCCTGGGGTGGCCTGAATTCGGCGGCAACGGTGGCCAGGTCCAGTTCAGGCTTGTCTTGCAGCCGGTCGTGGTCGTTGATAATGGCCAGCCACTCGCGAAGGGAGCGGCCCTCCGGAAAGGTGATGCGGAAGCGGATCACATCTCCCGCCACCAGTTTGTCCAGCAGCTGGCGGAAGGTGTCTCCCGGGCTGAGCTGGTAGTCTCCCGCCATGATCTGCCGGATACCTGCCACGCGGGCATGGACCAGCACCGGATAGGGACTGGAAATGACTCCATCGGCGGCCAGCTGGCGAGTCAGGGCACTGAGGGAACCGCCGGACTCCACCTGAAGCACCCGGCCTTCGGGGGCAATCGCCAGGGGAGTATCCAGGCTGACCTGAACCCAGAAGCGGGCGGACGCCAGCAGCGCCAACACGGCGACCACCAGGACAACAACGGCAAGGCTCAGGCGGCGAAGCAAGGATAGGCCTCCTCGAGGCGGGCGCCGACACTCTGGGTTTGCGCGTGGTTGCTCCAGGTGGCGCTATCGTCCACGGCGGCAACGGCCTGGATACCGGTCACGGAATTACAGATAAACACCTCCTCGGCGGCGAACAATTGCTCCAGACTAACCCTGGCGATCTCCACAGTGAGCCCCAGGGCGGGCATGATCTCCTCCAAAAGCACGGCGCGCAATACCCCGGCGACCCCGCACAGACTGAGGTCGGGGGTGAGCCACCAGCCGCGATGGCGGAGGAAGATATTGTGGCTCAGGGCCTCGATAACATTGCCGCGGCAGTCCAACAGCAGCCCCTGGCACCCCGGATCCAGCTCGGCGGCGGCGAGCACCTGATCGAGCCGGTTGAGATGCTTGATTCCCGCCAGCCGGTGATTGTGGGGCAGTGCGTAGCGGCAGACCTGCAATTTGACCACTTCCCGAGGGCCCGGCGGGGGAAACCACTGGATCAACAGGGTGGGCAGCGGATGGCCCGACATCCGGTAACCCCGCTCACCGACCCCGGCGGTCACCGTCAGTTTGACCACCCCCTGGGGGGGAAAGTTTGCCAGGGCCGTGTCCAGCGCCAGCCGCAGCCGCTCACCGTCCAGGTCGATCCCCAGCCGCCCGAGGCCGTGGTTCAGTCGGGCCAGGTGATAGCCCCACAGAGGCAGCTGGCCACCCTGCAGGCGCATGGTCTCAAAGGCGCCGTGACCGTAGGCCAGGCCGCGATCGCGAACATCCAGTTCGGCGCACGGGGCGCCATTGAAAAACACAAGGGAAGCTACCACGGCAACTGAATTATACTTGTCCTGAGACTGCTCAAAGAAAAGGCCGCACTGCGGTCACAGTACGGCCTCCACGATTCCAGCCGGCTTTCTACCCCCGGCAACAATCAGCCCAGGTTGTTGTTGATGTAGTCGATGGCCTGCTGAACGGTGGTGATCTTCTCGGCCTCTTCATCAGGAATTTCAGTGTCGAACTCTTCTTCGAGAGCCATGATCAGCTCAACGGTATCCAGCGAGTCGGCACCCAGATCGTCGACAAAAGATGAGTCGGGTTTAACATCTTCTTCTTTTACTCCAAGCTGCTCGGCAACCATTTTGATCACGCGCTCTTCGATGCTGCTCATATTATGAATACTCCTGTTGCTAGGGATTTTCTTGGTAACGCCACCGCTCACGGGGAGGGTCGTGGATAACCTGTACCAGGTCCTGAATTACGTCGCGCATTTTAGCGTAAAATCCGCGCTTCGTAACCGATTTTGTAAAAAACACTGAATTTTTAGCCATTTCAATCGGTTAGGCCATATACATGCCACCGTTGACATGGATGGTCTCGCCGGTGATATAGCCCCCCGCGTCACTTGCCAGAAAGGCCACAATCTCGGCAATTTCACCCGGCTGGCCGAGGCGCCCGAGGGGCACCTGGGCGAGCATGGACTCTTTCAGCGCCGCTGGCAAATCCCGGGTCATATCGGTTTCGATAAAGCCCGGGGCCACGGTGTTGACGGTGATATTGCGGGAGCCCAGCTCCTTGGCCAGGGCGCGGGCGAAACCAGCCACCGCGGCCTTGGTGGCAGCATAATTGGACTGGCCGGCATTGCCCATGGAGCCCACCACCGAACTGATATTGACGATCCGCCCCCAGCGGGCCTTGGTCATGCCCCGCACCGCCTGCCGACACAGGCGATAGACCGCATTGAGGTTGGTGTCAATGACATCGAACCACTCTTCGTCCTTCATTCGCAGCAGCAGGTTGTCTTTGGTGATTCCCGCATTGTTGATCAGGATGGTGGGTGCGCCATAGCGCTCCTCAACCGCCTTCAACACCTCGACCACCGATTCGTTGCTGGTGACATTGAGCATCATGCCCTGGCCCTTGAGGCCCTTGTCCCGCAGTCTTGCGGTGATTTTTTCGGCGCCCTCCGCCGAGGTGGCTGTGCCGATCACAATTGCGCCCCTGCTGGCCAGCAAGTCGGCAATGGCCGCACCTATACCGCGGCTGGCGCCGGTGACCAGGGCTATCTTACCGTCGAGACTCATAGCTGTTTCCTCGTAAAAATGGTTACCGGCATTCCGCCAGGGCCTTGCCCAGACTGGCCAGATCATCTGTGGTGTGGGCCGTCAGCGCCTTGTCGATGCGCTTCACCAGTCCGGCCAGCACCTTGCCCGGGCCGCACTCGACGACACTTTCAATTCCACTGCCAACCAGGGTGTGCATGCAGGCCACCCACAGCACCGGCTGATAGATCTGCTCGATCATCAGGGTCTTGATGGTTTTGGGGTCGGTCTCGGTACGGGCGTGAACATTGTGCACCACTGGAATCCGGGGCACACTGAAGGTGGTGGCGCAAATATGTTCCGCCAGGCGGTCGGCGGCGGGCCGCATCAGGGCGGTATGGAAAGGGGCACTCACCGGCAGCGGCATGGCGCGCTTGGCACCTGCCTCCTTGAGGGCGACAATGGCCCGCTCCACCGCCGGGGCATCACCGGCAATCACCACCTGACCGGGGGCGTTGTAGTTCACAGCGGACACCACCTGGCCCCCCGCCGAACTGGCGCAAATGTCGCGGATCACCTGGTCATCCACCCCCAGAATGGCCGCCATGGCCCCCTGGCCGAAGGGCACCGCCTCCTGCATAAAGGCGCCGCGCAGCCGCACCAGCCTGACCGCATCGGCAAAGGCGACCGCACCCGAGCACACCAGGGCAGTCCACTCCCCCAGGCTGTGGCCCGCCATCAGGGCCGGTGTCGCGCCCCCCTCTGCCTGCCACACCCGCCACATGGCGACACTGGCGGCGAGCAGGATGGGCTGGGTGCGCTCGGTGAGGTTGATGGCGTCCTGCTCGCCATTTTGCACCAGATCCCAGCTGTCGTAGCCGAGGACTTCCGAGGCCTCGGCAAAGGTTGCGGTGATTTGTGGATAGCGCCCCGCCAGTTCGGCGAGCATGCCGATTTTCTGCGAGCCCTGGCCGGGGAAGACAAAAGCGAGTTTGGCGTTGTCCATCGTATACCTTCAATGACTGGTGGTTGTGGAACCACGGTGGAGCTGTGCGAGCTTGCTGGAAATTCTTGCGGGAATGTCTTTTTCCACTTCCCTGACCGCCACCGCCAGGGCGTTGACAAATCCGGCTTCGCTGGCGCCGCCGTGGCTTTTGATGACCGTGGCCTTGAGCCCCAGCAGATTGGCACCATTGTAGTTGGCCGGATCGAGGGATTTCTGCAACCTGGCCAATGCCGGGCGGGCGACCAGGGCCCCCAGCCTGCCGCGCAGTGAAGCGGACAGCTCCCGCCTCATCATGGTGGCAATCAGCCTGGCTACCCCCTCGGTGCTTTTGAGGGCCACATTGCCGACAAAGCCGTCGCAGACCACGATATCGACGGCGCCGGAAAACATGTCATCACCCTCGACAAAGCCACAGTAGTTGAGATTGGGGTCGGCGGCAAATCTGGCCGCCGCCGCCTGCACAGTGGCATCCCCCTTACCCACCTCGCTGCCCAGATTGAGCAGGGCCACCCGCGGCCTGGGGAGATTGTCCACCTCCGCCACCATTGCGGTGGCCATATAGGCGAACTCCAGCAGCTGATCGGCGTCGCACTGGATGTTGGCCCCCATGTCCAGCAGGTAGGCCCTGCCGCTGGAGGTGGGCAGCGCGGTGCAGATGGCGGGGCGCTGGATTCCCGGCAGGGTGCCCACCAGGATCGTACCCATGGCCATCAGGGCGCCGGTGTTGCCGGCGCTGACACAGCCTTGAGCAGATCCGCTGGCGACGGCGTCCAGGGCCTGCCAGAGGGAGGAGTTGCGCTTCTTGCGAATGGCGGAGGCGGGCTTGTCGTCCATGGTGACCTGCTGGTCGGCGTGGACGATGTCGATACGGGACAACAGAGCACCGCCGGCTCGGGTAAGCCGGGGGGCAATCTCTTGTTGCAGTCCATGGAGCTGGCAGCGCAGCCGGGGAAACCGGCGCAGTGCCTGGAGGACGGCGGGAACGACCAGGCGAGGACCCTGGTCCCCGCCCATGGCATCAACGGCTAGGCAGCAATTGAGCTCGGGCACACAACTTAGTCGTCGCTGGCGGCGACCACTTTGCGGCCGCGGTAGAAACCGTCGGCGGTTACGTGGTGACGGCGGTGCTTTTCGCCGGACAGCGAGTCGACCGACAGGGTGGGGCCGGTCAGGCTGTCGTGCGAGCGGCGCATGCCGCGCTTGGAACGGGTTTTGCGGTCCTGTTGAACGGCCATTTTGTTACTCCTGGTGCTGTTGCACTAATCTAGCAAATTGAATCGGGTGGGACGCAGCCTACTTCTTGAGCTGCGCCAGAATACCAAAGGGATTCGGCCTGGTGTCCGCCACTTCCCCTGTCGAATAGTCGCCCCTGGCCGGACACTGGTCCTGCTGGTGATAGGCGACTATGGGCAGGGCCAGCAGCAACTCCTCCTCCACCAGCTCGTAAAGGTCGGCGCTCTCGGTAGCCACCAGCCAGGCCTCAAGGGCCTTTGGCAACGCCGTCGCGCGCTCCTCATCCCAGACCACCCCCAGGTGAAACTCACCGCTCAACACTGTGGCGACAGGCTGCAGGCAGCGCTGGCAACTCAGGTCGACGGGGAGCCTGAAGGCGCCATGGACGATATGGCGGTGGCTGTGGTCGCGACCAAAGGTCAGGTCGACATCCACATACTCCTCCGCCTTGACCACAGCGTCCGCCAGGCGCTCCAGCTCCCGGGCCGGGACCACCCCCTGCAAGTGGGCGCCCTGGGCAGCCAGTTTGCGGGGGTCGACGTGCCTGGGCAGCCGGTTGACTTTTCGGGGGTCTGACATAGGCGCGCAATTCTATGAATCTGGAGCACCCCTGTCAAAAAAATATCGCCACAAATCAATATTTTTGTGAAATATCCACCGCGGCGGGCCATTTCCGGGGACGGGGCGCTAAAATCCACCCCACCGCAACCCCCGTGAACCCCTGCCATGACCAAACCCCTGGTGCTCGCATCCTCTTCCGCTTACCGGCGCGCCCTGGTGGAGCGCCTGGTGCCCAACTGCCTGTACCGGGCGCCAAATGTGGACGAGTCCGCCCTTCCCGGCGAACCCCTGCCGAGCCTGTGTCGGCGCCTTGCCGAACAAAAGGCCAGAGCCCTGGCGGACAACTGGCCGCAAGCCCTTATCATCGGCTCCGACCAGTCGGCGGCGGTGGCCGGGACCCAGCTGCACAAGCCCGGCAATTTCGCCACCGCCCACCGCCAACTCAGGGCCCTGTCCGGCCGGGAAGTCACCTTCTATACCGCTGTTGCCGTGCTCGACACTGGCAGCGGCGCCCTCCTCCACCACCTCGACGCCACCCGAGTCCAAGTGCGCACCCTCAGTGACGGGGAAATTGTCCGCTATCTGCAGCGCGAGCAGCCCTATGACTGTGCCGGCAGTTTCAAGGTGGAGGGCCTGGGGATCAGCCTGTTCGCCAAGGTGGTCAGCGACGACCCCACAGCCCTGATCGGCCTGCCGCTGATTGCCCTGGCCGCCATGCTCAGGCAATGCGGGCTGGCGGTGCCCTGAGGGTCAGAGAATCTCCCGAATCTGGCCAAAGCGGTCGAGACAGCCCCGCAGGCCGTAGGGAACCAGGCGACTGGCGCAGTGGGCGCCGTAGGCCACCCCGATCCTTGGCACCCCGGCGCTCACCGCCATGGCCATATCAAATTCGGTATCCCCCACCATGCAGGCCCGATGGGGGTCAACGGCAAAATGCGCGAGCAATTCTTGCAGCATCAGCGGATGGGGCTTGGAAAGAGTTTCGTCGGCGCAGCGGGTGGCGTAAAAAAACCTGCCCAGACCATGACCGTCCAGCACCCGGTCCAGGCCCCGGCGGCTCTTGCCGGTGGCCACCGCCAGGCGATAACCCTGATCCCGCAACTGGTGCAGGGTTTCCATCACCCCGGCAAAAAACGGCGCCGGGCTCTGATCCAACACCAGGTAGTGGCGTGAATAGCTGGCTTTCAGCGCGTCCAGCTGGCCCCGGCGGGCTCCGGGGAACAGCTGGGCGAGAGCCTCCCCCAGACCCAGCCCGATAATCTCCCGCCCCTCTGCTTCAGAGGGCACCGCCAGACCCACCTCCGCCGCCGCCAATTGCAAGCAGTGGACGATCCTCGCCACCGAGTCGGACAGGGTGCCGTCCCAGTCAAAAATCAGCACCTCGGTCATTTGAGCACCTCCCTCAACTCATCCGGCAACGGCGACTCCACCACCACCCGCTCCCCACTGGAGGGCAGGGCAAAGGCCAGCCTGTGGGCGTGGAGAAACAGGCGCTTGAGGCCCATCGCCCTGGCCCGGCGGCTGCCGTCCTCTGTGCCGTATTTGTCGTCGCCCAGCAAGGGGTGGCCCGCCAACTGGCAGTGGACCCGGATCTGGTGGGTGCGGCCGGTCTCCAGGGTCACCTCCAGCAGGGTCATACCCGCCAGTCGCTGGCGCACGGCGAAGCGGGTCACCGCCCGCTTGCCCTCCCGACTGGCGCGGACGAACTTCTCACCGGAGGCCTGGGTTATCTTGTCCAGCGGCGCGTCAATGATATTCAACCCCCTGGGCCACTCCCCCAGCACCAGGGCCAGGTAGACCTTGGCGACCTGGTGCTGGCGGAGCTGGTCCTGGAGATGGCGCAGCGCCGCCCGTTTCTTGGCCACCAGCAAACAGCCAGATGTGCCGCGGTCGAGGCGATGCACCAACTCCAGGGTGGTATTCGGTCTGGTGGCCCGCAGCGCCTCGATCAACCCCAGGTTGACCCCGCTGCCGCCGTGGACCGCCAGCCCGGAGGGCTTGTCGATCACCAGCAGCTCGTCGTTTTCAAACAGCACGCTGGCCTCCAGGTGGGAGCGCAGGGAGGCTCCGGGGGCGGCCACCGGGCCTGGCTCGCTGACCCGAACCGGCGGCACCCGCACGCTGTCTCCGGATTCCAGCCGGTACTCCGGCTTGATCCGCCCCTTGTTGACCCGCACCTCCCCCTTGCGCAGCAGGCGGTAAATGCGGGACTTGGGCACCCCCTTGAGGCGGGTGATAAGGAAGTTGTCGATCCGCTGCCCGGCCTCGTCGTCGGCTATGGTATAAAAGCTGACGCCAGCACCTGGATTGGCAGTTTCAGCCATGACATGACTCCGGCCTGGGGCCCGATTGCAGAAGGCGGGGATTCTACCAGCTGGCGGATAATTGAAGAAATCCACTTTATTTTTGCTATCTCATTGATCAAAAAGAGGAACTTTGATAGGATCCGGCGGCTGCGCAAATTGCCGGGCTGCGGACTGTAGCCACCCGGCGCGCCAGTGCTTGAAAAACCGTAGTTCACGGACCAATTTACATGAAGTCTGCTACACACAAAGGACAGACTCCATACGACGTCACCACTGACGACACAGATTAGCTCTGACAGTTAGACAAGGTTAGCAGTACCTTAGCAACAGACATGCTGGAAGCAGGCCCTTGCCGGTCGAGGCCTGATAAGTGAATGGTAGGAAAGATTCCCCTAGAGGAACCCAGCAGAACACATTGTTATAAGTAGGAAACAGGAAACCGCATTTCACAGTAGACGCACAACATGGCAGACAAACGTGGCTCTCCCAGCCCCATGGTTTGATTGCGCGACCGGACAGTATCCGGACCTGTGGCCGTTCCCTTTTTTAACACCAACAACCTTTGCCAACCCTCGGGGTTAAATCTGTTGTCCTTCACCATTAAGGATCAGACAGATGAAAAGAATGCTTATCAACGCCACGCAGGCGGAAGAACTGCGTGTAGCCCTGGTGGACGGCCAGCGCCTTTACGACCTGGATATCGAAAACCGAACCCACGAACAGAAAAAGGCCAATATCTACAAGGGCAGGATCGCCCGGGTGGAGCCCAGCCTGGAGGCGGCCTTTGTCGACTACGGCGCCGAGCGCCACGGCTTTTTGCCCCTCAAGGAAATCTCCCGGGACTACTTCACCAAGGGCGGTGACAGCCAGGGCAAGGTGCGCATCCAGGATGTGCTCAAGGAAGGCACCGAAGTCATCGTCCAGGTGGACAAGGAAGAGCGCGGCAACAAGGGGGCGGCGCTGACTACCTTTATCAGCCTGGCCGGCCGCTACCTGGTGCTGATGCCCAACAACCCCAGGGCCGGGGGCATCTCCCGCCGCATCGAGGGCGACGAGCGCAATGAGCTGCGGGAAGCCATGCGCGAACTCAATATCCCCACCGGCACCGGCGTCATTATCCGCACTGCGGGTATCGGCCGCACTCCGGAAGAACTCCAGTGGGACCTGGACTACCTGGTCCACCTGTGGGACACCATCAAGGGTGAAGCCGACAAGGCCTCCGCCCCCAGCTTTCTGTTCCAGGAAAGCAACGTCATTATCCGCGCCATTCGCGACTACCTGCGCCCGGATATCGGCGAGGTGATCGTCGACACCCGCGACGCCTACAACCTGTGCTCGGCGTTTATCACCCAGGTCATGCCCTCCTTCAACAGCAGGGTCAAGCTGTACCAGGATCCGATCCCCCTGTTCAACCGCTACCAGGTGGAAAACCAGATCGAAACCGCCTTTGTGCGGGAAGTGAAACTGCCCTCTGGCGGCTCCATTGTGATCGACATCACCGAGGCCCTGGTGTCCATCGACATCAACTCCTCCCGGGCCACCAAGGGCGGCGATATCGAGGAAACCGCCACCCAGACCAACCTGGAGGCGGCCGACGAAATCGCCCGCCAGCTGCGGCTGCGGGACATGGGCGGCCTGATCGTGATCGACTTTATAGACATGGGCAACGCCAAGAACCAGCGGGACGTGGAAAACCGCATGAAAAAGGCCCTGGAGCTGGACCGCGCCCGGGTCCAGGTGGGGCGGATTTCCCGCTTTGGCCTGCTCGAGATGTCCCGCCAGCGGCTGCGGCCCTCCCTGGAGGAAACCACCTTCAAGGTCTGCCCCCGCTGCGACGGCCAGGGCACCATCCGCGGCACCCGCTCCCTGGCCCTGTCGATCCTGCGCCTGATGGAAGAGGAGGCGCAAAAGGAGTTCAGCGCCGAGATTCGCGCCATCACCCCGGTGCCTGTAGCCACTTTCCTGCTCAATGAAAAGCGCGCCGAGATCGCCGACATTGAACGCCGCAACAACCTCAAGATCCTGGTGATCCCCAACACCCATATGGAGACTCCCCAGTACGAGGTCCAGCGCTTCCGCGAACAGGACGAACTGGTGGGCGTCACCAGCTACAAGCTCGCCGAGGACCTGGCCCCGGAAAACACCCTGGAGCTGGCTTCCCCTGAGCCATTACCCGTACTTCAGCAGCCCGCGGTCCAGCACCTGGCCCCCAGCCAGCCAGCCCCCGCCGGACGCCCGGAAAAAGAGCCGCAGGCAACACCGGAGCCCGCCGCCGCTCCGGCTCCCGCCCCCGCACCTGCGGCCGCCAAATCCGGCTTGCTGCAGCGCATTGTCGGCCTGTTTCGCCCCGCCGAGGAGCCCGCCCAGGAGGCCAAGCCCGCCGCCACCCCTGCCAAGCCCAAGCCCAAGGCGGAGGACAGCAAGGACGGCCGCCGTTCCGACAACCGGGGCGAGCGCAGACCCAACAACAACCGCAGGCGCAGCCCCCGCAACACCAGGGGCGCCCAGGATGGCGAACGGCGCCCCGCAGCCGAGCCCAGTGCCCAGGAACCCCGCGCCGAAAGAACTGACAGAACTGACAGAACTGACAGAACTGACAGAGCTGACAGAGCTGACAGAGCTGACAACAAGCGTGAACCCACCAGGGAGAAACGTCAGACCAGGCCGCCGCGGGAGCGCCAGCCAAAGGTGGAGACCGACGCCGAACTCCCGGTCGAAACTGCAGTGGACACCGGAGCCAGGGAACAGGACACCGAGCGCACCGCCAACCTGCCACCCCAGCGCGAAAGCACCAAGCGCCGGGAGCCCCGCCGCATTCGCGAGCGCCCCGAGCTGCCGGAAGAGCTGAAGCAACTGAAAGAAGCCGCCCTGCGACCCGAAACCCCTGCTGCTGCCGGCGCCGCTGCCAGCACTGTGGCGACGGCTGAAGCGCCGGCGGCCACCACCGCAGTCAGCGCCCCCCAGCAAGAGGCCCCAGCCGCCGACCAACCCGACACCCAGCCCGAGGAAAAGGCGGCCGCGGAGGAAACGCCAGCGGCAGAGGCCCCCAGCCGGCAAGCCGAGGCGGCGGCAACCCCTGTTCAACCACAGGCGGACATCCAGCAGGAACCCACCGCCGAGGTTGAGCCTGAAGCCACTGCAGACAACAGCCCCCCCCAGGAGGAGCAGCCAGCAGACACCGATGACTCCGCCAAGCCTGACGAGCCAGCCGCTGTCACCACCCCAGAGGAAGAGCCCGCCGCTACCAGCCCAGAGCCAGGCCCGGTTGACCACAGGGCCGAGCCCGCAAGCGAGGAATCCGTCGCCGAGATTCAACCCTCGAGCGACCTGGAACAGAGCCGGGAATCGAGTGCGGCAACACCAGCCGCCGAGCAGCAGACCACGGCGCCGACAACTGCCGAACCGGCAGTGGAAACCCCGGAGCCCCCGGCAGCCAGCGGCCCCGAACCCCAGGGCGGCAGCTTCCGTGCGGTCAACGACCCCAGGATCGCGCCCAAGACCACAGCCGCGGTGGAAGTCACCACCGAGGCTCCGGTATTTGCCATGAGTCCCGCTCTGGACACCAGCCAGCCAGCCCCCATCAGCGTCCCGGAAGCAGAGTTCAAGCGCCCCGCCAACGACCCCAGGGCGGCCCGCAGGGCAGCCCACAAGGAGACGGCAGACAAAGCCCCGGAGGAGCTTCCCGAACAACAGGACTAAACGGAAAAAACAGGGATTAGACCTTGCCTGGATAACGCTGCAAGGTATAATCCCTGCCTCAATCCGGAGGGGTGGCAGAGCGGTTGAATGCACCGGTCTTGAAAACCGGCGATGTGCGAGCATCCCAGGGTTCGAATCCCTGCCCCTCCGCCA
>Ga0172382_10008408_pt1 | contig 14392 bp, 10 predicted proteins | sample Leawel138RmetaG_FD_122245 | JGI IMG/M metagenome (GOLD analysis project Ga0172382, IMG submission 122245) | Leachate microbial communities from a municipal landfill in Southern Ontario, Canada - Leachate well 138R metaG | ecosystem: Engineered > Solid waste > Landfill > Unclassified | place...
CCTCTACTTGGGGAAGATGCCTATAGTCCGCAACGATCTCACATCAGACTATATGGCAGCTTCCCCGCGCTATACGGGAAGGAAGGGAAGCCGTAGAAGAAAGTCTGAGAGGACATGAAGAATAAAACTTAATAACTGTCGACGCTCTGATCCCAGCTACCAAGCCATTTCACATTGGCAACTGCATCAAGATTCTCAAGCTGTGCCGCCATTAATTCAAACTGCCTTGGTGAACCTAGACGGCGCATTTCTACATAGAAATCATACTGCTTTGGACCAACAGAGCGACTATGCAACGACGTTAAATCCGCACGAGCATTTGCCACGACACTCAGAATACGATGTAAAACACCAGGCTCATTGTGAGGCGAGATGATTGCAGCATGACGCCCCCCTTCAGGATAAGGCAAATCATTCTGCTGATTTTGATGTACCACAAGAAATTGAGTAATGTTTTGTTCAGCAGGAAGATCTGCAACATTCGTGGCAAGTTCTCTAAGACCTGCAGCTTGTATTGCGGAACGAGAAGCCAAGACAATATTGCGCACATCAGCTGCATCACGCACATATTCAGCGGCAGCTGCAGTACTCGCCAATGGGACGTGTTCAACCGCATCAGGCAATTGCTCCGTAATGAAAGTACTACACTGATCAAGTCCTTTCTGATGAGAACAAACCCGCTGCACTCGCTGCAAAGATGCATCAGACTAGCCGCCAGCAACCATACGGATACCTAGATTTGCCTCGCCAATAATGCGTACCATTTCCTTTCGTAAACGATCCAAATGGGGCCACACCAATCCTCCAGATGAATTTTCAATTGGAATGAGACCGTACTCGCCAGAAGATACCGCATCCCAAACACCGTTAATATTATCACAATAGGACACTGCCATCTCTTCACATTGCGTTGCTAACAGTTGTGCAGCTTCATCGGAAAATGAATGCTGCTGCAAAGCATAAAGATGCATAGCAGGAGGCAATTGCGTACGCGATGACACAGTAGATTCTGCTAAGGACGTAGACATTGATTCAGGGGGAACATGCAAATAAACACCTCCATCGCTTGGGGGAGGAGTGCACTCGCTGCGATACAACTTGCTATCGTCAGCTCAGACATGACATCTCCTGCCCCGCACTAAAGCGGAACCCGAAGCTGCCGTAGTAAAACGTCTGAGCGAACACTGTGCAGTACTTTACTTAAGAGCAGCCTGATGTCAACGTGCTCCTATGGAAAACCTAAAGGATGAAATTCGGCAATTCTGTAGCACCCACCACCTCAAACTGAACAAAGACCTGGGACAGCACTTTCTTATAGATGGAGAAGTACTCCGGGCAATCGTGGCTGCAGCCCACATTGGGAAGAATGACCACGTCGTAGAAATCGGGCCGGGAATCGGCGTGTTGACGCGCGAGCTGCTGAAACATGCAGGCACGATCACTGCCATCGAACTCGATGAGCGGCTTATCCCGCTCCTCAAAGAATTCACCGCCACAATGCCCGATACTGCATTCTCGATTCTGAACAGCAATGTGCTCTCCACCCCCCTCCCCACCACTCCATACAAAATCGTTGCAAACATCCCCTACCACATCACGTCCCCGCTACTGCGGCATGCGTTTTTGGAATCCAGGCCGCCGCATGCCATGACGCTGCTCATCCAACGCGAGGTGGCGGAAAAAATTTGCGACCAGCACGACCGGGGAATGCTCACGATTCTCGTGCAACTGTTCGGGCAACCGCACATCGTACGCCATGTACCGGCATCCGCATTCCTGCCGCCACCAAAAGTAGAATCCTCCGTGCTGCACATCGCATGTTTCGATGAACCAAAGGCATCCCCCGCAGTCATCAAACAGATATTCCGCCTGGCAAAAGTAGGCTTTGGGCAAAAACGCAAAATGCTGCGCAACAGCATTGGGGGAATCCCGCAGGGTATGGAGCGCATGCAGCAAACAGGCATAGACCCAACAGGACGCCCACAGGAACTGACAATCGAAAAATGGATGGATCTTGCGAAGGCGTTCTGCGAGGAACAAGAACCGTAAAACCGCAATACCACACCGCAGAGCAGGCGCAGGATCATGAAACGGAGAGCACCCAATATAGAAGAGGAGCACAGACACCGGAACAATAGGAGAAGAAATGCCTATACGCGCTTCGCACATCAGCTATGCGTACCTCCTGGGCTTCCTGTGCACCGTGTTTGTGCTGCAGTGGTACCAGCGCCCAGCCTATGCGTTCGCGGCAACCGTGCTCGCAATATGCTTCCTGATACTAATGCTCCTGGCAGCACTGCTGCCAGTGGAGAGAGCAACAGCCCTGCGGCTCAGCGCCGCCGTGCTGGGAATACTCACAGCATGCGCTGCTGTGGCGCGCACAACACACGTCGCTACATCGTACACAGTGGACACATATGCACGGGGAGAATACGTCACGGTGCGCGGAACCATAGTGGCGGAACCAGACAAGCGCCCCATGAAAACCAAATACACCATTGCCGTACGTGAGCTCACCACGGCATCCGGATCACGAACCGGCATCACGGGCAACATCCTCGCAACGGATCACCGTCAATGGCCGGAATACCAGTACGGCGATAGCGTAGAAGTACGCGGCATCCTGGAGAAACCAACAGAGATAGAAACATTCCACTACGACCGATACTTAAGCAGATACGGCATCTATGCCGTGATGTACCGGGCCAGCCTGCAACCCCTTGCCCCTACTCTCTACTCCCCATTCCCTACTCCCAATCCTAATCCCACCCCCCACCGCCTCCTCTTCTCCATAAAATCCCGTTTCGAAGCACAGATAAACCGGTTGTATGCCGAGCCCCACGCATCATTCATGGCGGGGCTCCTCACAGGATCGCGGCGCGGCATTCCCGAAAAACTCATGGAACATTTTAACACCACGGGGCTCACGCACATCATCGCCATTTCCGGATACAATATCACCATCGTCATCACCGTGATCTCGGGAATGCTCTTCTGGCTACCGCTCAAATGGCGATTTATACCGGCCGTAGGGGCGATCATCGCATTCACGGCCTTTGTAGGCGCAAGTGCAGCAGTGGTACGAGCCGCCATTATGGGCATTCTCGGACTGCTCGCACTGCAGTGCGGCAGGCAGTACGACCTGCGCCTCGGCATCCTGTGGACCGCATTCTGCATGCTGGTATGGAACCCCAAGCAACTCTGGTACGACGCGGGATTCCAACTCTCGTTCCTAGCCGTACTGGGGCTGACGGAAATGGCACCATTGCTCGAACGCTGGTTCCGGCGCATACCCACGGCACTCGGCATGCGCGAAGCGCTGCAGATGACCTGTGCGGCGCAACTGGCGGCGGTGCCGCTCATCATCCACCTGTTCGGACGATTCTCCTTAGTAGCACCGTTCGCCAATGTACTCGTGGCACCAGTGATCCCCCTGGCAATGCTCTTTGGCTTTGCGGGAACGGTACTCAGCTTCATCGCGTTTTTTCCCGGTCAGATGATCGCATACCTGGGATGGGGATGCCTGGAATGGATTGTGCAGATAACGACAATACTGGCAAATATACCGTACGCATCGGTGAATATGCCGCACATGCACAGCATGATAATAAGCACGTATTACATAGGACTTGTGTACCTGACGATGAAATACACCAGAGATCGAAATGCCGGGGCTATACAACAACCAGAAAAGTGCGTTACAGTACGCCGCACATGAAAACGACGTCCACCACCCACAAACATCTAGACCATGCAGCATCACTCAAACTGCATGTACTCATGGGACTTTTTGTAGGGCTACTGGTAGGCATGAACCTATTGGGAAACAAGGTCACGACTCTGTTTGGCATCTCTGTATCCGTCGGCATCTTCATGGTACCGCTCACATTCCTGATCACGGATATCGTGGAAGAAGTGTACGGTAAACACATAGTCAAACACTTCATTATCGCCGGAGTCATCACGCTCGTCCTCATGTTCCTGTACACCGGATTCTTCGTATGGCTGCCGCCGAACGCACGGTTCACGTACAACGAGGAATACCGGATCGTGTTCGGATCCAGTATGCGCATCATCGTCGCAAGCCTGACCGCGTTCCTGCTGGCGCAATTACATGACATATGGGCATTCGCCTACTGGAAGGAACGCACGCACGGCAAAGCGTTATGGCTGCGCAACAATCTTTCCACATGGGTATCGCAGATAATCGATACTCTGGTATTCATGATGATCGCGTTCTACCAGGTAACACCGAAATTCACATTCGCATTCATCATAAGCTTGGCAATACCGTACTACCTCTTCAAACTCGGATTCGCTGTGTTGGACACCCCGTTCGTGTATCTGGGAGTGTGGTGGCTGCGAGGCAAAGAGGAATAAAACGAGAACATGCACAGCACAATCAAAAAAAATCAACTACCCAAGCGTGCTGAGCATTCTAATCGATAATCCACCGCCATCGCCCGAGCCCAGCAATCACGACATGCAGCAGACATCAGCCACTAGATCTGATGTATGGGATGTAAAGTGCACTGAACGACTGTACCACATAACTGCGTGCAGGAACGCAAAGCGACTACGTCGCTACGTACCACATAAAACAGCTGCTCGCTTCGCTGCGCGCAGTTGTATGTGGTACCGCCAGGGGGAATCGAACCCCCGTTACGAGGATGAGAACCTCGCGTCCTAACCACTAGACGATGGCGGCGAACAAGTGGAGTGCATAACCATGGTACTGAGACAGGGCACCTGCGCAAAATGAAAGGAGTAAAATATTGGCAAAAGACCGCAAAAATCGTAGGATTTGCAGCTGCTATGCGCATCTTCGCGCTCGAAACGAATAGACAACGGCTCATCAAACGCTTCTGCTACGAAGAAGACGGTGAATGCGTTGTACTGCAGACCGGATACCACACTCTCTCATTCTTCTTTGCAATGCTGCGGGAGATTTTCATGACAATACTGTTTTTTAGTGCTGGTCTCACCGCCTGGATCTTTGATCTCCCCATGTTCTGGATCAGCATGACTCTGCTGTTGCTATGGGTAGCATTCGTGTTCTTCAACATGCTCAAGGCATATATCGACTGGTTTTACGATTTCATCTTCGTCACCACGGATAAAGTAGTACTGGTCGATCAAACATCGCTCTTCAAACAGGAAATCATGCCCATACACATCGAACACATCGGCGGAGTGAGCACGTTCACACAATTCTGGGATATTTTTCCGTTCGGCGGCATCTGTATACATCTCAAAGAGGGAATACACGGAAAAGAAATCTCAAAGAAGTACGTGCCGAATGCCCGGGAATTTGCAGGACAGATCTCCGATGTGATCACCCGTTACCAACGCCGGAACCACGGGAAGTATCCGCCGGCTACAGACGCTCCCGCAACGCAGCAAGCTGCCGCTGCGTAAGAACTGTAAGCAGTGCCGCATCGGGAGTATTGCGAATGGCAGATATGGTTTGGAATTGTTCCAGGAGCCGCTCTTTCGTTGCCGCACCGATGCCGGGAACGGTATCCAAAACGGAATGCACCGCATGCCTGGCGCCGCGCTTTTCGCGGTGGCGATTCGCGAACCGGTGTGCCTCGTCGCGCAGGCGCATGAGGAGGAACTTCGCCTGTGAATCTTTGGCAAACACAACGGGCACACCACTGCCGGGAACAAACACTTCCTCCTCACGCTTGGCCAAACCAATAACGGGAATAGTGAACTGCAATTCTTTGAGAACATCTGTAGCCGTACCAAGCTGGCCTTTGCCACCGTCAATAACAAGGAGATCCGGTGAAGAGGAGAGCGATACATCAGGTTTGTTGTCCGATGGAACATAGACCATGGCCAGGGAAGCGACCTTGCGTCTTGCCTGCGCAGCCAGTTCCGCCTGAATGCCCTTGGGCGACGTATGGACGTGCCGAAAGCCGATTTCTGCATACTCATCCTGCAGAATAAGGGGGACCACAGTAAAAACACGCTTGCCCTTTTCCCGCCTGACGAAAAGGCGAACGAGTAATTGTCGTAATTGCCGTGCAGGCAACGTATCGTCGGCCCAAACAGACTGGATCAACGGTGCGCCATCTGCATCAACAAGCCGCGCGAATGCAATAGGCTTTGCATCGCGCCGGGCAACGAAGAACTCTTTGGCATCCAGAGAATCTGGCATCTGCAGAAGATCCGGATGCGCCGCGATGATCTCCTGTATCGAAGCCATGTCGGCTTTGCGAGCTTTACCAAAGATAACACCCCGCTCTTTCCATACAGCCACCTCTTGTTTGAGATCATGCTTTAGATGTAGGAGCCTACGCCGCAACACCTCGCGAAGTGCGGCATAGTCATCCACCTGCCCCTCTTTGAGCGTACGAATGGTAAATGAGCGGTAGTGATCGTTCATGGGTTTTCCTTTGCGAAGCACAACCATGCTCCCCACTGTTTCGGTACCACCAAAATGTGAAATATCGTAGCCTTCTATGCGCGCTGGCTCTGCGGGCAAACCGAGCGCAGACGCAAGTTCCTGGAGTGCGGCCTCGATATTCTGCGCAGCAGCTTCCCACCGCGCGAGCTGCTGCTGCAGCTTCGCGCGTGCATTGGCATGCGCCATATGCAACTGTTGGGCACGCTTGCCACGCTGGGGTACCAGAAGCTCCACACGTTTTCCTCGCCGTTCAGTGAGCCATGCAACCAACAACGACTGCTCCGCAATACCGATACCGATGACGACTGTGGCAGGAATATCCGGCGTCGCCGCGTAGTACTGCGGTAGGAACTGCGCGAGGATCTCGGCCTCACTATCAGCTGCACCGCGGATAGGAACGCTCTGCTCGCCAATCAACTTTCCACCACGCTCATGGAGCACAATGATATGCGCACGGTCGCCCATGAGCGCGGTTCCGATGATGTCTGCATCGCTACCAGATGTATCGGAAACCGACTGCCGTTCCTCCAAATCCTGAATAATGCGCAGGGCATCGCGCAGGAGCGCAGCACGTTCGAACTGCCGATCCTTCGCCGCCTGCGCCATGGCACCGCGCAGCACTTCTGTAGCGGGTCCGCGATCGCCACGGAAGAAACGGACAAGCTGGTCGATGGCCTGGCGGTATTGGGCATGCGTGTACGATCCAGCACCGATGCCGCACTCTCTGCCAATCTGCACCGCCAGAGGAGGCACATCGAAGACGGACACATCCAGATCTTCCCCACGTTCCGCTCGGCGATTGAGCGTCACGAGCACTTGCTTGGATGCCTTATGCGGGAAAGCGACATGCAATGCATCCAACAGGCGCCGAGTATCAAAAGCACTCACGAAAGGACCAAAATATACGGCACCGTCATCCTCCATGCGCCGGACAACGCTCACTTCCGGAAAAACATCACGAACCGTTATGCGAACGTACACGTAGTTTTTGTCATCCTTCATGAGCACGTTGTATTTGGGCTTGAGCGCTTTGATAAGATTGGTCTCCAAAACAAACGCCTCTAATTCGGATGATGTGACCGTGGTATCGAAATCATGGACACGTCCCATCATGGACTGCTTCCAGGGACCAATATCCTGGAAACCCCCTCCCTTCCTGGGCAAATAACTCCGCAGCCGATTGCGGATATTCTTCGCTTTTCCCACATAGAGGACATCACCGTTCCGATCACGCCAACGGTACACACCGGGCTTGGCAGGCGCGGCGGCAATACTGTCCCGAAGGCGCGAAAAGCGAGAATCGTCGGATTGCATTGGCACCCCTAGTATCGAACGAGAAGAGGAAAGTGAGAAGATCATTTCCGTATTTCTGCCTTTGCACTTCTCTATGACAGTTTCTCCCTGCATACTGCATGCGACCATGGGCAATATACCGCTCGTCTCCTGCCTCGTGCTCAACTACCGGATGCCCCGGGACGCCGTGCGTTGCGTGCAAGCACTCCGTCAGCAAACAATAGCAAACCAACTGGAAATAATCGTAGCAGACAACCATTCGGACGATGATTCCATAGGCATCCTGCGCAATCGTCTGGGCGAGCAAATGGGAGTCCGCATTGTAGAAATACCGGCCAATCTGGGATACAGCAGAGGAAACAACCGTGGAGCAGCATACGCCAAAGGAAAATATCTGCTCATCACCAACCCTGATAACGAATTGGAGCCTGGTGCACTGGAACACATGGTACGCACGCTGGAACAAGATGCTTCCATCGGCATCATAGCACTCAAACTCGTGCATCCGGATGGCACACGCAGGGATTCATTCCGGCGTTTTCCATCGGCAATGGATATCATCCTCAAACGCCTGCCGCTGCGAAAACTGGCACACAAGCGCCTGGAACGCTACCTGCGACGGCAGGAAGAGCCTACGGATCCCATAGACGCCGACTGGGTCGTGGGAACATGCATACTCATATCCACAGAACTCTTCCGGTCTTTGGGAGGCTTTGACGAACGATTTTTCCTCTTCTTCGACGATATCGACCTGTGCCGCCGCTGCTGGATAACAGGGAAGCGCGTCGTGTTCGACCCGCGCATCAGTGCCCGCGAACGCCAGGAACGCCTGAGTGAAGGCGGAATGTTTTCCCTGCTCATGAGCAGGGTTGGCAGGACACACATTGCGAGTGCCATCAAGTACTTCTGGAAATGGAGGGGGCAACCGCTGCCGGCAAAAACACTGTGTTTCCGTTGACCTGGAGGGCGGATCTGCCTACCCTTCCGGCACAAGAAAGTGTTATGGATATGGTTCCCCTGTCAGCACAGGCACGCGTTTCGGACAAGACGTCCAAACAACTGCGCAGAGACGATACCGTCCCATGTGTGCTTTACGGCAATGAAATGGAGAATACGTCATTGCAATGCACACACAAACTGCTGCTGCAGGCGTACAGGAAAGCAGGAGAGAGCACGCTGGTGGAACTGGAAATAGCCGACGGAAAGAAACTACCCGTTCTCTTCCATCAAGTTGATCTGCACCCTGTGAGCGGCAACATCCTGCATGTGGATTTCTTCGCTGTGAATATGAAGAAGGAGATCGAAGCAAAAGTTCCTGTGCACTGGATAGGAGAAGCGCCAGCAGTCAAAGAACTGGGTGGCGTGTTGGTTGCCAACACCGACCACGTAACAGTCCGCTGTCTGCCCGTCAACCTGCCACACGAACTCACAGTAGATATCGGCAAAATAGCGGAATTTGGTGATGCGGTGACCGTTGCAGATATACAAGTACCCGAAGGAGTAATAATTCAGGAAGAACCCGATCAAGTCATTGCGGCAGCACAGGAACCACGCCAGGCCGAAGAAGAGCCGGTCACAACCGCCGAGGATGAAACCGAAACAGAAGGCGGAGACAAAAAATCAGAAGGAGAAGACGGAGAAAAAGAGGGAAGTGAAACAGGAGAGAAAGGGAAATAGCACAACATCCGTGCTCCAAACCGCCACCATGCGCACCATCATCCGCACGCTCACTGCCATCGTCCTGCTGCTTGCCATAGCGCAAGGAGCGTTGCTGCTGTTTTCCGTGCGCACATCCGAACTGGCAGCGCAACTCGCCGGCACACAACAGACGGAGAGGGGCGGCACACCTATATTGCAACGCACACTTTCGCGCCTGCCCATACTGCCATTTAACCTGGGAAATCGCCCACTCGCTGCTGTCATCATCGAAAATCACGAAGATGCACGACCACACCAACAGGGACTCACGCAGGCGCTTCTGGTACAGGAATGGCCTGTAGAAGGATTTATCAGTCGATTCGTCGCTGTACTCGACACACGGCAGTTGCCGGAAATCGTAGGACCAGTCCGTTCCCTCCGCCCCTACTTCGTAGACGGACTGCTGCCCTGGACAATGGTGGTATACCACGCTGGAGGCAGCCCGGAAGCGTATGACCGCATTGCCTCGACAGCGAAACTACGAAGTGTGAATGGTCTCACTGGCCATTACTACGGTCAATTCATCCGTAAGGAAGGTATATCCGCTCCCCATGACTTCTTTGTTCTGCGCGAATCCATAGAGCAGGACTCCCGCCAAGCAAAACTGGCAACGGTTGCGTGGCCGCCATACAGCGAAGGAGGAATGGTAAACGGAGAATCGGCACAGGTAATCGCCGTGAACTACGCGAGCAAAAATCACAATGTCACGTACGCATACATGCCCAGCACAAAACGCTATCTGCGCGCCAACGGAGAAGTGAACGCACAAGCAACACCAGCGAATGTCCTCTTTTTGGAAATTCCCATACAAGAAATCGGAGCATATGGCAGGCTCACAATCCCAACAACAGGCAATGGTCATGCACTACTTTTCCGCGACGGCATGGCATACCGCGGCACATGGTCGCGCAGCCGAACAAACGAGTGGTTTTCATTCACCAGCGAACAGGGGGAAACCCTGCGCTTCGCACGCGGGCAGACATGGATGACCATCCTCCCCTCTCTCTCCAAGGTGAGCTGGAACAACAATGAAACGGAGTAACGCCTGAATTTTCACAGACATTGCAAAAGTTACTCATCCTGAAGAAATGTTGGAAGCAATAACGGTGGCTGTAGACCGACGATGTCTTCCACGATACTCAAATCACCCAACGCAACTTTGCCAACGTACAAACGGCGCAGATCACCCCCCTGCTCTACGAAAGCTGTAATGGCGAGGAAACCGCGGAAGTACACCAGACTCTTGGTAAAAGCACCCGGTTCCCGGGTATCCCCAAGCCCGCGCTTCATGGCAACAACCTGTGTGAGTGCCTTATGTTCATCATACCCCAGCACCTCCTGCAGATACGCACGCGTATCTGCAAGGCTATGTTCCAGAGCAAAAGCACAACCCAGAACATTGCGCGGTGCATTGTAATACTTATCATGCTGAGGCGTGTACACACGGTTCTGGTTGAAGATAGCCAAGCCTTCCTGCGTATCCAGATATCCCGCGCAACCGCGGCGCAACAAGGAAAACGGCTGATGCCCCCCATTCTCTGCACAGAGAATGTGCGTCTCGATTTCATGTTTAATGAGTGCATCGACGTGCGAAGCAGCAAAAGTAGCACCCTCACGAACATAGAAATGCCTACCCCCCACAGTGGCATCCGTCACCAGACGCTTGCGCAAAGAAACTTTCCAATTATGCAAACCGTATTGTTCCAGAGCAACGGAAAATCGTTCCGCAGCTTGTTCGGAAGTAAGAACGGATTCCGGCGGGCGTTCGCCGCCCGGATCCTGGGCCAGCGCCTGTTTCGCATCACGCAGAAGCACTTGATTCGGCTTGCCGAAAAGCGCAATAGAAGCTTCGGTAAAACGCTGAGCATCGCCACGCGCCTGCAACATGTCCAAGCGCAACAGCAACTCCTTGCGCTTCTTTTCTAGAAGCAACGCGATGGGCGCATCATTACTGATTGGCTCACTGAGTCTGTTGCGCAATTCCTCGAGATCCAACTCAGATTTTGGGTAAATGAACACGGGATTATACAAATGATCTCTCTGCAAACGCCCGAGTTCTCCAGCCAGATTCACAGGTTTCAGATGTTTGAGGAGCAGAATGGAAGCATCTGCTTTTGCAAGGAAAGTGTCGGCCGCACGCATGTCGTTGCGCACGGAAGGTGTGGCAAGCTGCTGTTGCTTCTTCTTAGAGGGATCAATGAGAAAATCCTGCAAATCGCGACGGCCGATAATGACCCGTTCCGCGCCTTCCCACTGATCACGTATAGAAACAATCGTATGCATCTTGCGGCCAGCCAATGTCATCTTTACCCGATAGGTGTTGCTACCGTTACCCGTAGCTTCCGCAGCATCCACCTCCTGAAGCGCCTGCAATAAATCGGGCGCAATACATGTATGTTCAGCATCTGGAGCAATAATACACGGCTCTTCCAAAGTCGTACCCGCGCCGGTAAACGTCACCGTTTCACGCAGACCAAGTACAGGTTTACCGACAGTATCTTTGCGGGGCCGTTGGGCGTGGCGCACGTTCTCACCAAAGAGATCCTGTCCCATGCGCACACCCTTCTCCGGCGAAGTGACACTCAGACCTTCTATGCGCTCCAGGCGTTTGCGCAATGGCGCGAGATTCGCCACCTGTACATTCAAACCTGCACGCGCATTGACTTCCAAAACAGCAGGGCCAAGCTGCTGATCAATGGTAATGTCCACAGCCAGATATCCGATATTGGTAATCTGCTGAATACGCGAACAAGTGAGGAGAATATCATCCCAATGCGGCAACACATGCCCCGAAGGCGTACCGCCATACGGCAGTGTATCGATCATGTGATGATACTGGGCAGCATGCGTCGTGGTGCCCTTGGCAATATCGATACCTATACCGATACCTCCGAGGTGGAGATTGGCCTTTCCATCACTCTGAGCAGTGGGAATGCGCAGCATCGCCATAATCGGAACCAAATTAAAGACAATGACACGTATATCCGGCAATCCCACAGGGCGGAAAGGCGCAAAACACTCGTGCGACACCAAAATCTGTTCGAAAAACGCCATATCTCTCCGACCGCCAAGAGAGAATTTGCCGTCGAGAATATCCTCGATGTGTTCTGCGAGTTCGCGCGAAGTCACCACAATGTCTTCCTTGCCACGCAGGAAATTGCCGCGCTTGTCGCGGCCATGCAGCACGATAATCCCCTCGCCGCCAAAACCGAAATTCGGTTTAAGGACACAGGCATCGGGCAACTGCGTAAAATCAAATGAACGCAACTGTGAACGTGTCTCGATACGCGCGTACATTTTGGCAGCAGGAATGCCCCGCGCAGTCAAAAACGCCTTAGTGCGAACTTTGTCATCGGCAAGCGCAACGGCTTTCTTGGGATTGAAGGGACGCACATAGAGCAAATTGCGCGCATTGATACCCAGAATGCCGTGGCGGGAGAGAATGGCAGGGAACATACAAATAACCAAAGAAAACGGAGGGTGCTATTCCTCCTGCATTTGACGAAATACCTCACGGAAACGGAAGTACTCCACCAAACGCAAACCCGTCCATCGCCCAAGGAATGCATTGACGAGCAACGTAAGCAGGATGAGTTCAGGATATGCCAAAACGAACGACTGTAGTACGGACCACTGGACAATGAACACGCAAAGCAGAGCAGCCAATACGGTTTCCGCGATGCCCACAATCGCACCATACCATCCTTGTTCGGCTTTCACATTGAGGAAACTCTCTGAAAGCGTAGACATAATGAGCAAGATGAAAATGGTATCGCCGGAAAGTGTGAGCCCGAAGTACGCACCAAGGCCGAGGAGTAAAAGCAGTGTCAGACTCACGACCGTGAGAATGATGGCGACTTTGGGTATGTAGAGCAGCCGCCAACGGCGCATAAGCGTACGCGTTGCATACCCTGTCACGAGGATGAAGAGCAGGAATGAAACACCGATGGTCCACCCAAGCGCCAGGAAACTCAGCGCAATGACCGAAGGCATGTAGAGGCCGAATGTCGTAACACCAACCACCTGCTTGAGGAATGCCAAAATCGTAGCAATCAACGGCAACATGAGGAGAAGCATGACTGTCCGGCTGGAAACACCGTGTGTAATCATATACGTAGTAAGAACCGAGAGAAGATTCCACGGACGCACCGCCAACGTGCTCTCGTCAACGACCAAATACGCCAAATCCCACTGATCGAGCTTGTCCAGAAAACCATCAATATTAGTAGCACCGATGAGCGGCGTGAGTGCTTCTGTACGCGTGACAATGATGCGGTCAGGCATAAGCAACGTAAAAGGTCCGCGCGCCGTGCGCGCGAGCGTATGCAGACCGCTCTCGGCAATCATGATGATTGTCTGGTGGCGCAGCGCCGCCTGTTTATCCGAATCACTCTCCATCACGCGCTGCAATGCCTGCAAACCGGCAATGCCATCCGTCCACAATACAATGGATTCCGCACCGACCAAGGCAGAACTGCCTTCCGAAATCACGGTGAAGAGCATGCCGCCGCCTTCCAGCGGCAACGCCGTTTCCTTGGGTTGCAGCACGCGAAGAAACACCCCCTGACGCTCAGCTTCCTGTTGATGAATTACCAACTTTTCCCTGGGAATTGATGCATCGGCAACCAGAACGATTTTCCGTTCATACACGATGATCCGATGTTCAGCAGAAGCCTCTACAGGCTCGCCATCCACCGTGGCAGTCACCACGAGGCGAATGAGTGTAGTACCGATCTGCTCGGGAGTGTACACAGCTTCCACGGTGCGGCTGATGGGCTGGGTAATTCCCTCACGATACCAGCGGTATTCCACATCTTCACCACGCACTACCGTATTTGAAGCATCCAAAACCACAGTACGCCCGGCAGCCACATCTGCAGGACCGGAAATAACCGGAACAATAGGTGGCCTTACCACATCATCGATCGGCACAGACTGTGCAACGGCAATCTGCGCATAAAACAAACACACGCCGGCAGTTGCAATAAG
>Ga0172382_10008409_pt1 | contig 14392 bp, 13 predicted proteins | sample Leawel138RmetaG_FD_122245 | JGI IMG/M metagenome (GOLD analysis project Ga0172382, IMG submission 122245) | Leachate microbial communities from a municipal landfill in Southern Ontario, Canada - Leachate well 138R metaG | ecosystem: Engineered > Solid waste > Landfill > Unclassified | place...
TGCTCGGCCGAACGGCGATGCGCGCCACCGGCTTCGCCGCGCGGTGCCCACTCGCCCTCCGGAGGGTGCGGCTCGGCCGGCACGTCGATGATGGGACTCTCATCGGTCTTGGGTGCGTACGGCTCCTCGGCGGCCCTGAAGTCTTCCTGGGTGTCGATCCGGCTGCTGCTGACGCGCCCGGCGGTGCGTTCGGTCTCGATGGCGGGCCGGTGCGAGAGATCGGTGTCGAAGAGGAATTCCAGATTCGCACGCAACGCGGCCAGTTCGGCGCGCAGCGCCGCCACCTCGTCGGCGGACTGCGCCCGCAACTCCGAGGCCAACTCGCGGCGCAGATGCGTTTCGACGGCGAGCTCGTACTCCCGGCGCGCGGAGATCTCGCGATCGAGCTGCAGGTCGTACACGAGCTTGAGGTCGCGCACCTTGGCCTGGTCGGCGTCGCTCTGCCTGCGGTAGATGACCGAGACGAACGCGGCGACCACGGCCGCCCACAACGCGAGAATCACGGCCAGCTTGAGCAGTTCGACGCGGTTGGTGAAAACCAGCGCTGAACTGGCTGCGATCGCGAGCACCAGCAACACCGTCATCAGGATCCAACCCGGCCTGCGGCCGCCGCGCCGAAGGCGCGCGCCACGGGTCGGATCGGTCATGGGGCGACTGTACCCGCCACAGGTCGGCTGGCGTGTCGACCTCCGCGGCGATTCGGCCGCAGTACCCGGCAGGTTGGTCAGCCGGTGGCCGCGTCGGCATTCTCCGACTGATCCTCGGGCGACCTGCAGCAATGCTGCAGCCACATCGCCGCGACGACCAACGCAAGCGCGCACAGCCCGGCCACCACCGCACCCGGGGTGTCTTCTGCGGCCACCCGCAACGTGGCCCTGCGGGGAAGCAGGTAGACCACCACCGCCAGCCACCAGCCGAACACGACACTGCCCATCCACGCCGAAGCCTTCGCGATCACCACCGATCGCGCCACGGCCAGCGGGTGCAGTCTGCCCTGACCCACCCCGATCTGACCGTCCCGGATCCTGGCCCGCACGTAGAACGCCCAGCCCCCGACCGCTGCGGCCACACCGAGCAGCGACACGCCCGTCCACACGTCGATCGGCGGGAACCAGCGGTAGGCGACGTGCACCAGCAGGTAACCCGCTGTGGCGGTGACGGTCGCCGCGGCGGCCAGGTCTCGCGTGCGGGTCGGTCCCATCAGGCCCCGTCCGCGATCCGCAACACGAAGTCGGTCGTGCGCACACCGGCGCGCTCCGCTGCGTCCACGGCCGCCAGGTGGGCAGTGAGCGGATCGGTTCGACCGTCGACGGTCAGCGTCGCCGTCGGCTCCACCTGCAGCCACGGAACCAACACGAAAGCGCGCGCGTGCGCATACGGGTGCGGCAGGGTCAGGACGTCGTCGTGGACCACCACCTCCCCGTCGGGACCGTGACACTGCACCAGGTCGACATCGAGCGTTCTGGGGCCCCACCGCTGATCCCGGACCCGCCCGGCCGCATCCTCCAGTTCGTGGGCGCGGCGCAGCCAGCCGTACCCGTCCAGTTCCCGGTCCTCGGCCAGCACAACGGCATTGAGGAAAGGCCCCTGCTCGACGCCGCCCCAGGCGTCGGTTTCGTACACCGGCGACACCGCCAGCGCGGAGCCTGCGAGACCGTCGAGCACCGACTGCAGGTGGGCCATCCGGTCACCCAGGTTGGACCCGATGGACAACACCACCCTCGTCACGGTGCGGTACCCCGACGCGACCGGCGCGCGGTCACGGCCACATCGTGGAACTGCAACGGGATCGGAGCCGACGGTTTGTGCACCACCACCTCGACGGCGTGCACCCGCGCGTCGCGCATCACGTCCTCGGCGATCTCGGCCGCCACCGTTTCGATCAGCTGCCGCGGGGGGCCGGCCACGATGTCGGCGGCGCGCTGCGCCAGCACGCCGTAATCGAGGGTGTCGGCGAGGTCGTCGCTGGCGGCCGCCGCGGCCAGCTCCATCCACACCGTGAGGTCCACGATGAAGTCCTGACCGTCGCGACGTTCGTGGTCGAACACCCCATGGTTGCCGCGAACCTTCAGTCCCCGCAACTCGATTCGGTCAGTCATCGCGACCTGCCTGCCAGGCCGCCACCACCGCCAGCGCGTCGACCGAGGCGCGGACGTCGTGCACGCGGACTCCCCAGACGTGATGCCAGCCGGCGAGTGCCGACACCACCGCGGTGGCGGTCTCCCGGCCGGCGGGTGGGCGGAGCTCACCGTCGGGCGAGGCGAGAAGCTCCCCGAGGAAGCGCTTGCGTGAGGCGCCGACCAGTACGGGGATGCCGGTCGTGACGAACTCCGGCAGCGCGTGGAGCAACGCCCAGTTGTGTTGGGCGGTCTTGGCGAATCCGAGGCCGGGATCGATGATCAGCTTGGCGGGATCCACTCCCGCGTCGACGGCGGCGTCGACGCCGGCCATCAGTTCGTCCCTCACCGCGGTGACCACGTCGCCGTAGGGCGGCACCTCGTGCGGGCGGTCACTGCCGACGGAGCGCCAGTGCATCAGCACCCACGGCACCCCCGCGTCCGCGACCACCCGCGCCATGTCCGGGTCCGCCCTGCCGCCGGACACGTCGTTGACGATCTGCGCTCCGTGCTCCAGCGCCACCCGCGCCACCGCAGCGTGCATCGTGTCGATGCTGACCGTAATGCCAAGCTGTGCAAGCTCTTTGACGACCGGCAGAATTCGGGACGACTCCACGGCGGGGTCGATTCGCGTCGCGCCCGGCCGTGTCGACTCACCGCCGACATCGACGATCGCCGCACCCTGGCGCACCAACTCGACACCGTGGATGACCGCCCGGTCCCGGTCCAGGAACAGGCCGCCGTCGGAGAATGAGTCATCGGTGACGTTGACGACCCCCATCACCTGCACGGGCGTCGGTGCGGCAGGTGGGACGCTGGCGGGGCTCACTTGCGCAGGATCAGATCCAAGGCTTCGGCACGAGAGGCCTTGTCGGTCTTGAACTGTCCGCGCACCGCCGACGTGGTGGTGACCGCGCCCGGCTTACGGATACCGCGCATGGCCATACACAGATGCTCGGCCTCGATCACGACGATGACACCGCGTGGGTCGAGTCGGCGCATCAGCGCGTCGGCGATCTGGCCCGTCAGCCGTTCCTGCACCTGCGGCCGCTTGGCGTACAGGTCGACCACACGGGCCAGCTTCGACAGGCCGGTGACCCGACCGTCCACGCCGGGGATGTAACCGACGTGCGCCACCCCGTGGAACGACACCAGGTGGTGTTCGCATGTCGAGTACATCGGAATGTCCTTGACCAGCACCATCTCGTCGTGCTGTTCGTCGAACATCGTCTTGAGGACCTCGTCGGGGTCGGTGTACAACCCGGCGAAGATCTCCTGATAGGCCCGCGCCACCCGGGCGGGCGTGTCGCGCAAGCCTTCCCGGTCGGGGTCCTCACCGACCGCGATGAGCAGCTCGCGCACCGCAGCCTCGGCACGGGCCTGGTCGAAACGGGCGGTGGTGATCGTGGCCGAATGGTTGTGCGACCGCGTCATCGAGATCTCCATTCAGTTTTCAGCCGTTGGAGGGCGGAGCGCTCCGCCCGTTCTCCCCGCCGCCTTCGTGGCCGGGATCCTCTTTGGGGCTCGCCGCCGCGGCACCGCCGTGGGGAGCGGGCTGACCGGGCTGCGAATGAGGCTGATAGGGCGGATATCCCGGGTATGCCGGCGCCTGCGGCGCCCCCTGCCACCCCGACGGCGGCGGAGGCGGATACCAGTAGCCCTGCGGCTGCGGGGGGTGCGGCCCGCCGGCCTGGGGCGGCCAGCCGGGTGCGTGCCAGCCGGCGGGGGCACCGTAGTCGGGCTGGGTGGGACCGCCCGGGACACCGTTGGATGCCTGAGAGCCGTTGCCGCCGTTCTTCTGAGCCTGCTCGGCGGCCGCCCTGGAGGCCTGGGCGATGGCGGTCTTGAACGCGGGCTCGGGCAGCGGCTTGGGCCACGGTTCCCCGCGCTCGATCGCCAACTCCCCCGGCGTCTTGATCGGCGGCTTGTCCGACGGCACCCGGCCACCGAAGTCGTCGAACATGGTCAGCCGGGGACGCTTCTTCACGTCGCCGAAGATCGCCTCGAGCTCGACCCGGTGCAGGGTCTCCTTCTCCAGCAATTCGCCGGCCAGAGTGTCGAGGACATCGCGGTACTCGGTGAGGATCTCCCACGCCTCGGTGTGGGCGGCCTCGATGAGCTTGCGGACCTCGTCGTCGATGATCTGGGCGACCTCATGGCTGTAGTCGGCCTGGGTGCCCATGGTGCGGCCCAGGAACGGATCACCGTGCTCGGTGCCGTAGCGCACCGCGCCCAGCTTGGAGCTCATGCCGTACTCGGTGACCATCGCCCTGGCGATCTTGGTGGCCTGCTCGATGTCGGACACCGCGCCGGTGGTCGGCTCGCGGAACACCAGCTCCTCGGCGGCGCGTCCGCCCATCGCGAACACCAGCCGCGCGATCATCTCCGAGCGGGTCATCAGGCCCTTGTCGTCCTCGGGCACGGACATCGCGTGACCGCCGGTGCGACCGCGGGCCAGGATCGTCACCTTGTAGATCGGGTCGATGTCGGGCATCGCCCACGCCGCGAGCGTGTGCCCGCCCTCGTGGTAGGCCGTGATCTTCTTCTCGTGCTCGCTGATGATGCGACTCTTGCGGCGGGGTCCGCCGACGACGCGGTCGACGGCCTCCTCCAGGGCGGGCCCGGTGATGATCGTGCCGTTCTCGCGGGCGGTCAGCAGTGCCGCCTCGTTGATGACGTTGGCCAGGTCCGCGCCGGACATGCCGACGGTGCGCTTGGCCAGACCGTCGAGGTCGGCGTCGTCGGCGATCGGCTTGCCCTGCGAATGCACGCGCAGCACCGCGCGCCTGCCCGCCAGGTCGGGATTGGACACCGGGATCTGGCGGTCGAAGCGTCCCGGCCGCAGCAGCGCGGGATCGAGGATGTCGGGCCGGTTGGTGGCGGCGATCAGGATGACGCCCTGGCGGTCGCCGAAGCCGTCCATCTCGACGAGCAGCTGGTTCAGCGTCTGCTCGCGTTCGTCGTGGCCGCCGCCCAGGCCGGCGCCGCGCTGGCGGCCGACGGCGTCGATCTCGTCGACGAAGATGATGCACGGGCTGTTCTGCTTGGCCTGCTCGAACAGGTCACGCACGCGGGACGCGCCGACGCCGACGAACATCTCGACGAAGTCCGAACCGGAGATGGTGAAGAACGGCACCCCCGCCTCACCGGCGACCGCGCGGGCCAGCAGGGTCTTGCCGGTGCCGGGCGGACCGTAGAGCAGCACGCCCTTGGGGATCTTGGCGCCCAGCGCCTGGTAGCGGCTGGGGTTCTGCAGGAAGTCCTTGATCTCGTAGAGTTCCTCGACCGCCTCGTCCACGCCCGCGACGTCGGCGAACGTGGTCTTGGGCATGTCCTTGCCCAGCATCTTGGCCTTCGATTTGCCGAACCCGAAGCCCATCCGGCCGCCGGTCTGCATGCGGGAGAACATCACGAACAGCCCGACGAGCAGCAGCAGCGGCAGCATGTAGATCAGCAGGGTGCCGAGGATGCTGCTCTGGTTGACGACGGTGTTGATCTTGGTGTTCTTGGCCTGCAACGCCTCGAACAGCGGCACCCCGTACCCGGTGGGGTACTTGGTGATGATCTTGTCGCTGTTCTCGGTGTCGCCGTTGCCGTTCTTGAGCTCAAGCCGCAGCTGCTGCTCACGGTCGTCGATCTGCGCGCTCTTGACGTTGTCGCCGCTGATCTGGGCCATCGCGACCGACGTGTCGACAGGCTTGTACCCGCGGGTGTCGTCGCTGAAGTAGAAGAAAGACCAACCCAGCAGCAGCACCACGGCGATCACCGTGAGGGTGCGGATCACATTCTTTCGGTTCATGAGTGAGTTCGGTTCATGCCGGAGGTGCGGTCCATGTTGTGAGTCCGGTTCATAAATGTGTGCGGCCGGGGGTGGCTTGCCCAGCCAAATCCTTCCAATACGCGCAGTTGGAAACCTCAAGGCTACCGCTAGACCAACGTCTGGCAGTTCCCGGAGTTCACGGAGGGAACAATCAGGCCTGAGCCCGGAGTTCACGGAGGGAACAATCAGGCCTGAGCCCGGAGTTCACGGAGGGCCGCGAGGGTGAATTCTCGGTGCTGTTTCCGCGCTGTGCGCGACCGTGGGTGCCCGTTCGGCGAGAGTGGAGCCATGCGGTCGCGAATGGTGCAGACGAACGGTGTGACGCTGAGAGTCACCGAGGCCGGGGAGCCCGGAGCGCCGGTGGTCGTGCTCTGCCACGGCTTCCCCGAGCTCGCGTTCACGTGGCGCCACCAGGTGCGCGCACTGGCCGACGCCGGGTTCAACGTGCTGGCCCCCGATCAACGCGGTTACGGCGGGTCGGACAAGCCCGACGCGGTCGACAGCTACAACGTCGCCGAACTGACCGCCGACGTCGTCGGCCTGCTCGACGACCTCGGCGCCGAACGGGCGGCGCTCGTCGGCCACGACTTCGGCGCGGTGGTGGCCTGGGCCGCCCCGCTGCTGCAGCCGGACCGGTTCTCGTCGGTCGCCGGGCTGAGCCTGCCTCCGGTTCCCCGGCCGAAGGTGCCGACGACGCAGGCGTTCCGCCGGATCTTCGCCGACCGGTTCTTCTACATCCTGTATTTCCAGGACCGCGGCCCGGCCGATGCCGAACTGGCCCGTGATCCGGCAGGCACGTTCCGCCGACTGTTCGCGATGGACGTCGCGGACGAGCAGTCCGCGCTGCGGATGACCGAGCCGGGACCGGCGGGGTTCCTCGACCGGATCCCCGACCCTGGACGGCTCCCCGACTGGATCAGCCCGCCGGACTTCGACGTCTACGTCGACGAGTTCCGCCGCGGCGGGTTCACCGCGCCGCTGAACTGGTACCGCTGCTTCGATCTGAACTGGGAGCTGACGGCCGATCCGCCCGCGCCGACAATCGGGGTGCCCGCGCTGTTCGTCGGCGGCACCGCCGACGCCACGCTCGCCTACACGCCGAGGCATCGGGTCCGTGAGGTCGTCACGGGCGACTACCGCGAGGTGATGATCGACGGTGCGGGCCACTGGCTGACGGAGGAGCGGCCCGACGAGGTGTCCCGAATCCTGCTGGAGTTCCTGACGGCAGCTCGCTGACGCCGCGCGCCGGCGGTGTGACGCGGATCACTTCGGGGTACTCGTGCGTCGCCGGGTCAGGTGGCGCGAAGAGGTGCGAAATGATGCGAGCAGTGCTGCGTTACGGCGTCTGCAGACAAGTCGACGATCGGGCCGGGTTGATCGCCGCGGCGCGCACCGCATTCGGTGAGCTCGGGGCGGCGGCAGGCCTCGCCGACATCGCCGGCCACGCCGGGGTGAGTCCCACCGTTCTGTGCCGGCACTTCGGCGACAGGGACGGATTGGTCGCCGCGGTGCTCGACGACCTCGTCGCATCCCTCGGGGATGACGAGGACCCGCCGATCGTCGCCGCCGGCGCAGTGTCCGGCGCTCGATTCCACCCGAAGTACGCGGTTGCGCCGTTGGCCGCGCTCGCGACCGTGATGCCGATGATGCCCGCCCAGGCCACGGCGGCGACCAGCGCCGAACCGACGACAGCCACGACGGCCGTCGAGCCGGCGGCCACGGTGCTGACGCTCACCCCGCTGTGGCCGGTGTGGCCGCTGGAGTACGCACTGCAGGGGTCGCTGTGCGAGTCCGGCGGCTGCGACCTGATCCCGTACCTGCCGTTCTCGACCGCTGCCGGTGTCAGCCTGCTCACCGAGCGCCTGTCCTCGACCGCGGACGTCAGCCGCGTGGCGAGCGACACCGACACGGTGGTGTTCGGCTACAGCCACGGCGCCGTGGTGGCCGCGGAGTGGCTGGCCGAGCACGCCGAAGATCCCCTGGCCCCCGCCGCCGGGCAGCTGTCCTTCGTCTTGATCGGGAACCCGACGCGCGCCTACGGCGGGACCTATCCGGCGCTGCCGCAGACCCAGTACCAGGTGATCGACGTCGTCCGGCAGTACGACCCTGTCGCCGACTTCCCCGCCGATCCTTTCAACCTGCTCGCGATGCTCAATATCGGCGCGGGCATCCTGTCCTCGGTTCACCTCGATTACACGGATGTGGCCCTCGACGATCCCGGGAACACCGTGTGGACCGAAGGCAACATCACCTACGTCTTCGTGCCCACCCGGAACCTGCCTCTGCTGACGCCGCTGCGGCTGATCGGGCTGGGTTGGCTGGCCGACGAGCTCAACGAACCGCTGAAGGAGATCGTGGAACGGGCCTACGACCGCCCCTACCTCCCCGAGGCCGAGCCGGTGGATCCTCCTGCCGAACCCGCCCCCGACCCCGCCGTCGAGCCGGTAGCCGAGACCCTCGACGCGACCACGGACACGACCGTCGCCACCCCGGCGTCGTCGCCCGACGACGCCGCCGCACCCGACACCACGGCCTACGGTCCGGAGGTCAGCCCAGCAGACGTCGACCCGGCCGCCACTGAACCCGACACCGAGGAGACGACGGCGGCGGCCACGGAGGAGACCACGGCGGACCCGGCCGTCACCGTCGAGGACGTGTCGCAGGAATCCGCGGCGACCGCTGAACCGGACGCGGCGGACACCGCAGGCGGCTGACTCGACGTGCGGCCACTCCCGTTGTGAGCCAACGAGTCCTGTCGCCGACGCGCTAGTGTGCCTGGCATGCCGATCGCAGCGCGCGCCAAGACCGTCAGGAACATGCTCACTGCCCTCGCCGCGGCGGCGGCCACCGCCGCGGCCCTGACAGCCTGCGATGCGCAGAGCGGGCCCTCCCTGGAGCCCGGCGCGGACAGCCGGCAGGTGACCGTCGTCGGCGCCGGTCAGGTGCAGGGCACGCCCGACACCCTCACCGTCAATGCGTCGATGGAGTTCGTCGGTCCCGACGCCACGGCCGCGATGAACCAGACCAACGAGCGCCAGCAGGCGGTGATCGACGGGCTCGTCGAGTTGGGGATCGACCGCAAGGACATCGCCACCACGGCCGCGGATCTGCAGCCGCAGTACAACTCCGACAGCACCTCGATCACGGCCTACCGGGCCACCAACTCCGTCAACGTCACCCTCCGTGACCTCGGCCGTGCGTCGGACGCGATCGGCCTGATCGTGGCCACCGGCGGCAACGCCACCCGGATCAACTCGATCAGCTACTCCATCGAGGACGATTCACAGTTGGTGCGCGACGCCAGGGCGCGCGCGTTCGAGGACGCCAAGGACCGGGCCGCCCAGTACGCCGAACTGTCCGGCCTGAACCTCGGCAAGGTCATCTCGATCTCCGAATCGGGCGGGCCGACACCGCCGGTGCCGATGCAGGCGCCCCGCGCGATGGAGGCCGCCGTGCCGCTGGAGCCCGGCCAGCAGACCGTCGGTTTCTCGGTGACGGTGATCTGGGAGCTGACCTAACTCGCCGGACCGACCAGCACGGGGATGCCGTTGAGCACCGCGGTACCCGACAGCGGATCGAGCGTCGAGCCGTCGTTGAGCTGGTTGACGTTGACGCCGGGCTGACCGGCGGCCAGCAACTGCCCGGTACCGCCGCGGTCGTGACCCCAGCCGTGCGGCAGGGACAGCACGCCGCGCCGGATGTCCTCGGTCACCTCGACGGGCACCACCAGTTCGCCACCCGCCCCCTTGACGATGGCGGTGTCGCCGACGCCGAGTTCGGCTGCGTCGTCGGGATGCATCCGCAGCGTGCAGCGGTTGCTGCCGCCGGCCAGCGCGGGCAGGTTGTGCATCCAGCTGTTGTTGGAGCGCAGGTGGCGACGGCCGATCAGCAGGTAGCCGTCGGTGCGCCGGCCCACCGCGGCCCGCAGCCGCTCGGCGTCCGCGACCAGTTGCGGCGGTGCGAGTTCGATCTTGCCGGACGGGGTGCGCAGCACGTCACGCAGCCGCGGCTGCAGCGGGCCCAGGTCGATGCCGTGCGGGGCGTCCTTGAGCCGTTGCAGGGTCAGGCCGTCGGGCCGGGCGCCGAACGCGTCGCCGTAGGCGCCGATGCGCAGCATCATGTCGAGGCGGCGCTCGTATCCGGGGCCGACGGGCAGCATCGCGGTCAGTTCCTCGACCGGGCGCCCGGCCACGGGTGACCCGGCGTCGGCGGTTTCCTTGGCCAGCGTGGTCGCGATCACCTGCTCGTCGACCAGGGCCGGGTCGGCGTCGTACCCGATGCCGTAGAGCACCAACGCGATCCGCGACAGGATCTCCGCTTCGTCCGGTCTGCCGTCGAGCGGCAGCACCGGCGGTGAATAGCGGGCGTTGTTGCGTACCGCGAGGGCGTTGAGCGCGAAGTCGAAGTGCGGGCTGCGCGACGGTGGCGGCGGCGGCAGGATCACGTCGGCGTGGCGGGTGGTCTCGTTGAGATAGGGGTCGACGGACACCATGAACCCGACGCCGTCCAGGGCGCGATCGAGCCGGTCGCCGTCCGGCGCGGACAGCACCGGGTTGCCCGCGATGGTGATCATCGCCCTGATCTGCTCCTCGCCCGGGGTCTCGATCTCCTCGGCCAGCGCCGCCGTGGGCAGTTCCGACAGCACCTCCGGGTAGCCGGACACCCTGCTGTGCCAGCGGCCGGTGTCGAACCCGCGGCCGGGCCGGTGACCGCGCGGGGCGGGCGCCACCGGGGACAGCGGGAACATCACCCCGCCGGGCCGGTCCAGGTTGCCGGTCAGGACGTTGACGACGTCGACGAGCCAGCTGCCCAGCGTCCCGAACTCGACGGTCGAGGTGCCCATCCGCCCGTACACCGCGGCGGTCGGCGCGGCGGCCAGCTCACGCGCCAGCGTCCTGATGTCGTCCGCGTCGACGCCGCAGAAGTCGGCCACCGTCTCGGGCGCGAAACCCGAGGCGAGAGCGCGGACCTCGTCCACACCGGCGACGTGGTCGGCGAGCGCGCCGAGGTCGACCAGATTCTCGTCGAACAACACGTGCGCCACCGCGAAGAGCAGCGCGGCGTCGGTGCCGGGCCGGGGCGCGAGATGCCGGTCGGCGAGCGCGGCGGTGCGGGTGCGGGCGGGGTCGATGACGACGAGCCGTCCGCCCCGCTTGCGCAACGCGCGCAGCTTGCCGGGGAAGTCGGCGGCGGTGGCCAGGCTTCCGTTGGACACCAGCGGGTTGGCCCCGATGATCACCAGGTGATCGGTGCGGTCCAGGTCGGGCACCGTGAAAGCGACGGGGCTGCCGAACATCAGCCCCAGCGACACGTGCTTGGGCATCTGGTCCAGCGTGCTGGCCGAGTAGACCTGCCGTGTCCCGAGACCGCGGATGATCAGCGGCGGGTAGAGCGCACCCGCGACGGTGTGGGCGTTGGGATTGCCCAGGTACACCCCGACCGACGCGCCGCCGTGGTCGCGGACCACCGCGCCGAGACCCTCGGCGACCGCGGCGAACGCCTCGTCCCACGTCGCCTCGGTCAGCACGCCATCCCGGCGGATCAGCCGTGCAGCCAATCGGTCGGGGTCGTTGTCGAGCTCGCCGAAGCTTGCGCCCTTGGGGCAGATGAAGCCGGCGGAGAAGACGTCGTCGCGGTCCCCGCGCGCACCGGTGACGCGTCCGTCGTCGACGGTCAGCGTCAGACCGCAGGTCGCTTCGCAGAAGGGGCAGATACGTAAGGCCGTTTCGGTCATATCTGCATCATGCGCCTACGTCTGCTCGTACACCTTCGGGTCGAGCGTGCCGATATAGGGCAGGTCGCGGTAGCGCTCGGCGTAGTCGAGGCCGTACCCGACCACGAACTCGTTGGGGATGTCGAAACCGATGTAGGAGATGTCGACGTCGGCGCGCACGGCTTCGGGCTTGCGCAGCAGCGTGCAGACCCGCAGCGACCGCGGTCCCCGGGTCGCGAGGTTGCGCAGCAGCCAGGACAGCGTCAGGCCCGAGTCGACGATGTCCTCGACGATCAGCACGTCGCGGTCGTTGATGTCGCGGTCGAGGTCTTTGAGGATTCGGACCACGCCCGACGACGACGTCGACGACCCGTAGGAGCTGACAGCCATGAACTCGAGCTGGGTGGGGACCGGGATCGCCCGGGCCAGGTCGGTGACGAACATGACCGCACCCTTGAGCACGGTGACCAGCAGCAGATCCTGGCCCGATTCCGCGTCCTGGTAGTCGCCCGCGATCTGCGCAGCCAGTTCGGCGGTCTTGGCTTTGATCTGCTCTTCCGAGAGCAACACCGATTTGATGTCCCCGGGATACAACTCCGCAGTACGCGTGGGCACGTGCACAGCCTAGCGTTGCCGCTCCGCGACCGGTTCGCGGTACAGGGTCAGCACGTCTTTGCGGCGGCCGGCGAACAACCGTTCGCGCGCCAGCCCGCCGGGCACGGCGACACCGCCCTGCCCGTGCCAGTCGACGACCAGGTCGTCGACGGCGCGGATCTGCTTGTCGGTCAGCCCGTTGGCGCCACCGCCCAGCAGCCAGCCCCTGATCACCCGGCGCCGGACCGCGGCGGGCAACGGGGTGAGTACGGCGATGTCCAGGTCCGCGCCTGGCACCGTGATGATTCGCGCGGCGATGCCGTCGAGCGCGTCGGTGTCCTCACGCAACGCGGTGGCCGTGCGGGCCAGCGCCTCGGCGACCCCGCCGCCGAGGACGTCCTCGAGCAGGGGCAGCACCTCGGTGCGCAACCGCACCCGGGTGAAGCGGCGATCGGTGTTGTGCGGATCCTGCCACGGTGTCAGCCCCAGTTCTGCACACGCAAGCCGGGTGACGGCGCGCCGCACCCCGAGCAGGGGCCGGCACCACGGCGGGTCGGACGGCCGCATGCCCGCGATGGAGCGGGCACCGGAGCCCCGGCCCAGCCCGAGCAGCACCGTCTCGGCCTGATCGTCGAGAGTGTGCGCCAGCAGCACCGGCGCGCCACGGCGCGCCTCCTCGAGGGCGCGGTAGCGGGCGGCGCGGGCGGCGGCCTCCGGGCCGCCGCCGACGCCTACCTCGACACAAAGCACTTGGGCGCCAACACATCCCAGCGCCATCGCCTGGTCACGGGCCGTCGCCGCGACACGCGCGGATCCGGGCTGCAACCCGTGGTCGACGATCAGCGCCGTCGTCGGCCGCAGCGCCGCCGCCACCGCCGTCAATGCCAGCGAGTCGGCGCCGCCGGACAACGCCACACACCACGGGCCGGACGCTGCGGCGTGGTCGCGGACGAATCCGGCGACCGCCGTGCGCAGCTCGGCTACAGCACCCGGTCGATCCATCGCTGCGGTTCGTCGATTTCCGCGGGCTTCGGCAGGGTCTCGGCGTCGGTCCAGATCGCGTTGAAACGCTGCATGCCGACCTCGGCCACCACGTGGTCGACGAAGGCCTTGCCCCTGGTGTACTGGCTCATCTTCGCGTCGACGCCGAGCAGCGCACGCAACAGCCGTTGCAGCGGCGGCTGTCTGCGTTGCCTGCGCTGATCGAACCGGTGCCTGATGGAGGCCACCGACGGCACCACCGCAGGCCCGACGGCGTCCATCACGTGCTCGGCGTGACCTTCGAGCAGGGTGCCGAGCACCAGCAGCCGGTCGAGCGCCTCACGCTGCGGCTCGGATTGCACGGCGCGCAACAGCCCCAGCACACCGGTCGAATTCATCGCCGGCTCAGAGTTTTTCACCACCACCTCGCGGTCACGGACGTAGTCGACGAGCCGGCCGACCACCTGGGGCAGGTCTTCCCCGGCGTCCTCGGTCAGCACCGCGAGCGCCTTCGACATGTGGTCGGCCAGCCAGGGGTTGGCCCGGAACTGCACACGGTGGGTGACCTCGTGCAGACACACCCACATCCGGAAGTCCTTGGGCGCCACCCGAAGCTGCCGCTCGACGGCGATCACGTTCGGGTACACCAGGAGCAGCTCTCCGCCCCCCACGGCGAACGGGTCGTACTGGCCGAGGATCCCCGATGAGACGAACGCAAGCACGGCCCCGGTCTGCGCACCGGCGATACGACCGGTGACGGCACGCGGCTTGACGTCGTCTGCGTGCCCGCCGCCCGTCATCGCCCGCATCGACTGCGCGGCGGCGTGAATCCACTCGGGCCGGTTGACGATTCGCGCCTCGGGGATCTCACCGCCCTCGATCAGCCCGGTCACCTCCCGCACCGGCAGCTCGGAGGCCCGGGCCGCCTCGGCGAGCTGCTCGAACGCCTGCTTGCGCGTGTAGTCGGTGGCCGGCGGCTCCGGACGCGCCAGTTTCCCGCCGAGCGTGGCGGCCAGCTTCCAGTCCACCGCACGGCCGACGGTGAAACCGGACTTCGACGACGAGCTCATCAGCGGCACCCGCAGGACCGCAGGGTGGCGGCGAACGCGTCGAGCGCCGTCCGCCCGGTCGGGCCTGCGTCGTTGGACAGCAGCGCGAACGTCAGCA
>Ga0172382_10008411_pt1 | contig 14392 bp, 18 predicted proteins | sample Leawel138RmetaG_FD_122245 | JGI IMG/M metagenome (GOLD analysis project Ga0172382, IMG submission 122245) | Leachate microbial communities from a municipal landfill in Southern Ontario, Canada - Leachate well 138R metaG | ecosystem: Engineered > Solid waste > Landfill > Unclassified | place...
AATCTTTCGGAGGATTGTTATACGGAAAAATCTCACAGAAAATATTTAATTCTCTGACTCTGCGGGCAATAAGCTGTGTGTATTGTGACCCGAAATCTAAAATAAGTACGTTGTGTTGCATAGGGTGCAAAGGTAATATTTTTGTTTCAAGTTTCAGGTTTCAGGTTTAAAGTTTTGTTGTGAGGTTTTTTATCTGGAGATACTGCAACAGCAAAACGGTTTTGGCATCTTTGATTTCCCCCGATTTCACCATTTCGAGAGCTTCTTCAAATGGCAATTCAATATTTTGAATATTTTCGTTTTCTTCTTCCAGACCGCCTCCCCTGCTAAGTTTCATCTCGGGAGAATATTCCGCTATATACAGGTGCATCAGTTCGGTTACGGCTCCGGGAGAAACATAAACTTCAAAAACTTTTTCAGCATCTTTGATGTGATAGCCCGTTTCTTCTTTGGTTTCCCTGATGATACAATCTTTCGGGTTGTCTTCATCAAGTGTGCCTGCACAGGCTTCGATGAGCATTCCGCTCGGATTTCCGTTCAGATAGGTAGGCATACGAAACTGCCTTGTGAGCAAAACCGTTTTCTTTTCGTTGTTGTAAAGCAAAATGGCTGCTCCGTTGCCTCTGTGAAAAACCTCCCGGGTGTGAATTTGCTTTTCCTGAGCAGGTTCTTGGTATTCAAAAACAAATTTTTTTAAGTTGTATTTTTGCTCAGAAAGGGTCTCTTCGGATAGAATATTGATAGTCGGATTCATACTTTTATTTTTTAAACAGCTAATTTACAATTCATCTGCAAAATACGACAGTTCGGTCAGATATTTTTTCGTACAACACTTAAAAACCTAATCTTTGCTCCAGAAAATCAACCCGTTGTATAACCTAAAATTATGATTATGATTAGATTTGTATTATTTATTGCCTCATTGATTCTCTCAACTATCGTGAGCGGACAGACTTCATATCAAAGCGATATGCAAAAAGCAATCGAATTTTTTGAGAATGGAAATTTTGAGGAATCGTCTGTACTTTTTGAAAAAATATCTGAAACCCGGACGGAGGATTGGCTTCCCAACTATTATGTGGCTCTTACCAATTCGTTAGGTTCTTTCGGACTTTCTTCCGACAAGGAAAAAATGGAAAAAATGTTGGTTAAAGCTCAGGATTTTTTAGACAAAGAACTTTCCCAACAGCCCGAAAATGTGGAACTATTGGTGGTTCAGACCTTTATAGATACGGGTTGGATAATTTATGACCCGATGACCTATGGAATGAGTGGAATGAACAGCGTTTTAGGGATTTTCAATAAAGCGACACAAATTGACCCGACCAATCCCAGAGTTGCCTTTTCAAGAGTGCAATTTGATATGAACAGTGCCCGATATATGGGTGGGAATCCGTTGGATTATTGTGAAGATTTGAAAAAAGCAATCGAACTTTTTGCTATTTTTAAACCTGAAACCGAACTTCACCCAAATTGGGGACTCAAAAATGCTGAGAAAATAGCTCAAGAATGTCAAACCAAACAAAACTAACAAAATGAGAAAAGCGATTCAATTATTCTTCAAAATCCTGATTCTCGGAATCGTTATCAGCTGTGTCATTGCGGGTTGGGCTTGGGGTTTCGAGATGCTGAACGGAAGAGAATTTACCCTCAATTCTACCTTCGGAAAAGAAATTCTCGCCTATCTGATTTATGGAGTGGTGCTCACAACGGTAAACGTACTTTTTTTCAGGTATTTCAACAATGAAATCGACTGGAATACTACAAAATGGAGTAAATACAGAATATTTTTGGGTTTTGTAATCAGTCTTTCGCTTTCACTGATTGCGGTTTTTTTGATTCGGTTTGTAACGGTGGTAGGCTTCGAGCAAAGAGATTTTGAGTATTTTATCACTCACGAAAATCCGGCTCATTATCACGTTTCGCTTTTTATAACCTTTATCCTGATAGTGGTTTTTCACGCTATTTATTTTTACAAACAAACTCAGGAAACCAAGCTCAAACAACAGAAAATCATAGCAGGAACGGCCTCTGCCAAATTTGAAAGTCTGAAAAATCAGATTGACCCTCATTTTTTGTTCAATAGTTTGAACGTATTGAGTTCGCTTATCGAAGAAAACCCCGAAACGGCTCAGGATTTCACTACTTCGCTCTCTAAAATATACCGTTATGTTTTGGAACAGAAAGACAAAGAATTAGTCCCGATTGAGGAAGAGCTCGATTTTGCCCAAACCTATATGAACCTTTTGCTGATGCGTTTTGAAAATAGCATAACCTTTGAAATTCCCCAAAAAACGGAAATTCCCGAGGCTAAAGTGGTTCCGCTTTCGCTACAGCTTTTGTTGGAAAATTGCATCAAACACAACACAGCCAGCTCCAGCAAACCGCTGCATATCAGGATTTTTGTCGAAAACGGAAATTTAGTCATCGAAAACAATTTACAGAAAAAAGAAACTTTAAATAACCGAAAAGGAGTCGGACTTCAAAATATCGTAAACCGCTATGCCATTCTCACCAAAAGAGTGGTAACCATTGAAGAAACCTCCGAACATTTCAGAGTACAATTACCAATATTAACCAAACAAACAGAAATTATGGAAACACAACAATTCAATCAGGAAAATGCTTATCTCAGAGCAAAAAAACGAGTGAAAGACCTCAAAGAATTTTACGGACACCTAACGTCTTACTGCCTTGTAATTCCGTTTTTGATTTTCTTAAACCTTTATACTTACCCGCAATTCCAATGGTTTTGGTTCCCGATGCTGGGCTGGGGAATGGGGCTTTCGTTTCACGCCTTTGAAATTTTCGGATACGGAAAATCGTGGGAAGAAAAGAAAATCAGAGAACTGATGAACAAAGAAAACAAAGACAAAAAATGGGAATAATTCGCCCTGTAGAGACGGATAATTATCCGTCTCTACGGTCGAAAATCAAACAAATTCAACATTATGGAAAGAATACCGACAAACGAAGAAATCAGCTATGAGTTGGCTTCAAAAAGAGTAAAAGAAATCAAAGGATTTTATGCCCACTTATTGGGTTATGTATTTGTAAATCTTGTTATTGTAATCATCAATATAAATGACCTGAAACCGGGCGAAAGCTATTTTCAGGCTGAAAATTTCTTTACTGCTTTTTTCTGGGGAATAGGGCTTCTGGTTCATTTCTTTAGCGTATTCGGAATAAACCTGTTTCTCGGAAAAAACTGGGAAAGACAAAAAATCAGGGAACTGATGGATAAAGAAAACTATCAGCCTAAAAAATGGGAATGATTTTAATCGTAGAGACGGATAATTATCCGTCTCTACTGTACGATTCAACACATCAACGATTCAACAATTTAAACAATTAAACAAAATGGAAAAAATACCGACAGACGAAGAAATCAGATATGAGATAGCGTCAAAAAAAGTAAAAAAGCTCAAAGGGTTTTATTCTCATTTGGTCATTTATATCGTGATAAATACGATTATTCTGATAGGAAACTATCAGTTCTGGAACAAAAGCGGAAGTTTTTTCAGCTGGAATAACCTCTCCACTGCTTTTTTCTGGGGAATTGGTTTGGCAGCCCACGCCTTTAGCGTTTTCGGAGGTCATATTTTCCTTGGGAAAGACTGGGAAGAACGAAAAATCAAAGAACTGATGGAGAAAGACAAAAACCGAAATAAAAATTGGGAATAATTTTATCGTAGAGACGGATAATTATCCGTCTCTACTGTCCAAATCAAACAATTCAACAAAAAAATGAATATCATTATTATCGAAGACGAAAAACCGTCAGCAAGACTTTTGCAACGGAAGCTGGAAAAATTAGGAATTTCCGTTGGCACAATGCTACACTCGGTTGAGGAATCGCTAAAGTGGTTTTCCGAAAATCCTGCACCCGATTTGATTTTTCTGGACATTCAGCTTTCAGACGGATTGTCGTTTGAAATTTTTGAGGAGTTTCCCGTTAAAAGTGCCATTATTTTTACAACCGCCTATGACCAATATGCCCTGAGGGCTTTCAAGCTCAACAGCATTGACTATTTGCTAAAGCCCATAGACGAAAAAGAACTGGCTCAGGCAGTCGAAAAATTCAGAGAACGAGAAAACAAAAAAGCAGGTTTAGACCTTCAATGGATTAAAAGTCTGTTGGTTTCGGAAGAAAAACAGTATAAAGAGCGGTTTTCGATAAAAATCGGGCAACAACTCAAAATCATTGCTACTCAGGAAACCGAATGTTTTTTCAGTGAAAACAAAGGGACTTACATTCATACCACAGAAAACCGAAATTATCTCATCGACTCCACTTTGGAGCAATTGGAAAGCGAACTCAACCCGAAAGATTTTTTTAGGGTAAGCCGAAAATTTATCATTTCGCTCAAAGCTATTAAAGAAATTCAGGTGTATAGCAATTCCCGATTGAAAATCATTCTGAACACCTATAAAGAAGACGAAATCATCGTCAGCAGAGAACGGGTGGGTGATTTCAAGAATTGGATTGGGTGATTATTTACTTAGTCTGTGCAAGGTAAAAGTCATCGCACTTAGCAGTAAAAATGCCATCATCTGATGAGCCAACCCCAACCAAAGCGGTACCTGATACAATAGTGTGAATACTCCAAGTCCAAACTGGATAAACACAAAATAAACCAGTGTTTTCATACCTTTTTCCTGTGAAGTTGTCAAAGTAAATTTTCGGCTTTTTACGAATAAATACAATATAGACGCAACCACAAGATAAGCCACGGTTCGGTGAACGAACTGCACTCCGCTTTTGCCTTCCACAAGGTTCAGAAACAAAGTAGGTTGTTCTATCCAAACGGTTTCGTGTATGAATTTGCCTTCGCTCATCATGGGCCAATAGTTGTGAATCATCCCTGCATTTAATCCGGCTACAAAACCTCCGTAAATAATCTGAATCAACAGAATTATATAAGCAATTTTAGCAATTTTCTTTAAAGATTTTAGGGCAGGATTCCGCTCCGGATACATCAAATCCAAAGCCACCCAAAGGGTATAAGCAAAAGTGATAAAGGCAAAAGTAAGGTGAAGCGAAAGCCTGAAATGGCTTACATCAGGATGGTCAATCAGTCCGCTTTTTACCATAAACCAACCCAAAAATCCCTGAAAAGCTCCCATTGCCATCAAAATACAACACTTGAGAATCGTGGGTTTGTCGAGCCGTTTTTTAATCAGAAAATAAACAAACGGAATAAAAAACACCAACCCGATGATTCTTCCGATAAAACGGTGAAACCATTCCCAGAAATAAATAAATTTATAGTCATCAAGGGTAAAATCTTTATGAACATTTATTTTCTGATATTCGGGAAATTGCTTGTATTGCTCAAAAGCCTGTTCCCATTTTTCCTGAGAAAGCGGAGGGAAAGTGTCAGTAACCAGATGCCAGTCGGTCATGGAGAGTCCCGAATTGGTCAAACGGGTAATTCCGCCAACCATAACCATTATAAAAAGAAGTAAACAACCCGTAAGAAGCCAATAAATAACAGACTTGTTGCTTTTCATAACCTTGAGATTTATAGCAGGCAAAAGTACGCAATTTTATACGGACTTTCCCTAAAATTACCAACCCTTTTGGTTTATCATTTAGTTTCTACTGAATTTTCCTTTTCGGATGAGTTTATCAGAACCTGCCAATTGATTCGGGTTGGTTCCGGGCTCATCCTGAGGCACTTCAAGCTGAAGTTTTTCGTAAAACGATATCCAGAAAGAGTCAATTTCACCTTCTTTGTTTTTGAAATTCATCGGAATATGTTCAAAAACAGCCGATTCTCTGAAAGCTCTTTCGACAAAATCAGAGCAATAATAGCTTTGGTCATCCAAAATATAGGTGAAATTATAAGGCTTACCCAACATTTGTTCAGCTTTTTCTATCGCTTTGGGAATCGCAGGCTGATAGTCATCTTTGAGCCTGTAAATCACCATTTCCTGCTGAGTTTCTGTGTTTTTTTCGTAAAAATCTTTTAGGGGTTCCTTAGCCGAACCCAACTTAGGCGAAGCGTGAAGCACAAAAATTCCCTCGTTTGAAATTTCTATCACACCCAGATGATCAAAATTAGCAATCTCAGATTTTTGGGTAACTCTGTTGATAGCTCCCGAAAGGTTTTCTTCTCGAGCTTCTACGAAAATAAAATCTCCGTTTTTCAGGTCGTTTTCCGTTAGAATTTCAGAAGCAGAACAACCCACAAGCAGAAAAAACAGAGCAAAATATACTTTTCTAAACATGCTTTTATTTTTTTTTACAAAGTTAACCCAAAACCCTGTTTTCGGAAAATGTTTTTATCTTTGAAAAAAAGTATTCAAAACCGATGATAATTCCTCCTTACCTCAAAAAAGGCGATACGGTTGCCTTGGTTTGCACCGCCCGAAAATTCACTCCCGAAGAGGCTCAACCTGCTGTTGAGCTACTCGAAAGCTGGGGTTTGAAAGTAAAATTGGGAACGACCATCGGGCTGGATAATTTTCAATTAGGAGGTTCTGATGAGCAAAGAACTGCTGATTTCCAGCAAATGCTCGATGACGAAAACATAAAGGCAATTTGGTGTGCAAGAGGAGGTTACGGAACTGTGAGGATTATCGACCGAATCAATTTTGCGAACTTTCTGAAAAATCCGAAATGGGTTATGGGTTTTAGTGATGTTACGGTTTTGCACAGCCACATTCACAATCTGGGAGTGGCTACACTGCATTCGATTATGCCTTTTAGTGTCCCCAAAGCAGATGAAAAAGCCAAAGAAACCTTGAAAAAAGCTCTTTTCGGAGAAAATATATCGTATGAAATTCCAAATTCTCCCTACAACAAAAAAGGCAACACAACAGGAATTCTGGTCGGAGGAAATCTCTCTATTTTGTATAGTTTGCTGGGTTCGAAATCTTCCATAAACACTAAAGATAAAATCCTGTTTATCGAAGATTTAGACGAATATCTCTATCACGTTGACCGAATGATGATGAACCTGAAACGAAACGGATATTTCGACCAAATAAGAGGAATTATCGTAGGCGGAATGACCGATATGCACGACAATTCGATTCCGTTTGGCAGAAATGCATCCGAAATTATTTTGGATATTACTCAAGAATTTGATATTCCGATTTGTTTTGATTTTCCTGCCGGACATTTATCTGATAACCGGGCTCTTTTTTTCGGGAAAACAATCGATTTTGAGGTTTCGGACAAATTCACGAAAGTGAAATTTGAGATTTAAGATTGATGATTTGGGAATTCAGATTTGAAATTTGAAATTTTAGGAGTTAGGGCTTCGACAAGCTCAGCCCGACGTACCGTCCACCAATAACCAATAACCATTAACTACTAAACACTAACTATGGCACAACATAACGAATTGGGAAAAAAAGGTGAAGAGGTAGCTATCAACTATCTGATTGCCAAAGGATTTGTGATTCGAGATAGGAATTGGAGATTTCAAAAAGCCGAAGTTGATATTATTGCACAAAAAGAAAATTTGCTCATAGCCGTTGAGGTGAAAACCCGTACTTCGACTGATTTCGGGATGCCTCAGGATTTTGTTAACCCAAAGAAAATCAAGTTGTTGGTCAAAGCGATGGATGCCTATATCACTTCCCTGGAGCTGGATATGGAATTTCGTTTTGACATCATTGGGGTGGTTCCGAAAGGTTTAGAATATGAAATCGAACATTTAGAAGATGCTTTTTTGTATTTTTGACCTAAGAACTCCTCAGGGCAAACTCACACTTTTATAATTAACCTCAAAGTTTAATTCTAAGCAGCACTTACGGTCATTATTTATTATTTTTCTTTGTGTCCTTGTGCCTTTGTGGCATTACTTTTTTACCACAAAGGCACAAAGTCACGAAGCCACACAAAGTGGAAAGTCGTAATACATATAGTCTTACAGAAACAAAAAGTATGAGTTTGCCCTAAAGAACTCCTTTAAAATTTTTACGGTTGGCTATAAAAATGATATTTTTGCCTCAACTAAAAAACCTTAAAGAAGTTCTGATGAAATTCACCTATCCGAAAAACGAAAAACTCAAAAAGCGAAAGCTCATCGAGAAACTCTTTACCCAAGGAAAATCGGTAGCGAAATATCCGTTGCGGTTGGTTTATATGGAGGTTGAAAATGCAGAAGAACCTTTTCAGTTAAGCGTTTCCGTTTCAAAAAAATACTTCAAAAAAGCGGTTGACCGAAACCGTTTCAAACGAATGTTGCGGGAAACCTATAGGCTAAACCAACACCTTTTGAAAGAGAATGTAACAAAATCGTATGTTTTTATGCTTTTATATCAATCGAAAGACGTTCTTTCTTTTGAAGAAATTCACCAAAAAACCATTGAATTGTTTGAAAAGTTCAAAAGCCTGCAGGAAGACTCAAAGTGATTACTTTATAATCAGTTTTCGGGTGGCAGAAACCTCTCCTTCTTTGATTTTGATGATATAAACTCCGGTAGGTAAAGATGAAATATTAACCTCTTTAGAAGCTGTAGAAACCTTAAAAACCGACTTTCCTAACACGTCAAAAATTTCGATTTCTTTGGTAGAAGTAGTGTTTGAGGTAAGGTAAATTTTCCCGCTGCTCACAGGGTTTGGGTAAAAATTAAGCTGTTCGGTTTTTTGAACCGACTCTTTGTTTTTCTCCTGAGCCGAAACACTCGACACACAGAAAAACATCAGGAAAATGGCAATATAGATAGAATAGTTTTTCAGCATTTACAAAAAATGATTATGGTCGTAAAGATACGATTTTTATTTAGAAAAAAGCAAAGGGTTATTTTAAAAAATTAACGGTCTGCAAAAAAATGCAGCCGAATGCCATTTTTCAAATACTATACCAAAGATTTCAGCGTTTACAGTATATTTCATACTTTTACCCAAAACAAATTACCATGCGGTTTCTGTCTCTTATTTTTGTGGCTTTTTTGGTGCTTTCTACTGTGTCGTGTCGTGAAGATTTTGAGTTTACTCCCAGCAAAGGAAAGCTTGAATTTTCAAGAGATACAGTCTATTTAGACACGGTTTTTACCAATATTGGTTCGAGCACTTATACCTTAAAAGTCTATAATCGAAGCAGTTCAGATATCCTGATTCCGAGTGTTCGCTTAGGCGAAGGCGAAAATTCAAAATATCGCCTGATGGTTGACGGAATGTCAGGAAAAGTTTTTCAGAATGTGGAGCTTCTGGCAAAAGACAGTCTTTTTGTTTTTATTGAAACTACCATTGACTATAACGAATATACCAATTCGGAAACCTCATTTTTATATACGGACAAAATCGAATTTGATTCCGGCTCCAATTATCAGAAAGTAGAATTGGTAACGCTGGTTCAGGATGCTGTTTTTCTGTATCCGCATCGGGACGAAAATGGAGTGTATGAAACTCTGACAATCGGAGACGAACCCGTTTACGGATTTTTCTTAGACGAAAATGACCCTGTTAACGGAAATGAGTTGGTCTGGACTAACGAAAAACCCTATGTCATTTACGGTTATGCAGCCGTGGGAAGCGGAAAAACATTGGAAGTGCAACCCGGAGCCAAAGTGCATTTTCACGACAGCTCAGGGCTGATTGTAGCTCAGAATGCTTCCCTTCAGGTCAACGGAACTCTCGAAGAACCCGTGATTTTTGAAGGCGACAGGCTCGAACCTTTTTTTGCGGAAGTTCCCGGACAATGGGACACCGTTTGGCTGACAAGCGGAAGTGTAAACAACAAGGTTTCCAATGCCATTATCAAAAATTCGATCATAGGATTTTGGGTGCAGGATGCTCCGCTTGAGCTCGAAAACACTCAGATTTACAACAGTTCCAATTTCGGAATCATGGCTCAAACCGGAGTGATTACTGCTTTTAATACCGTTATCGGAAGTGCAGGGCAAAGCTCTGTAGCACTGACTATTGGAGGAGATTATCACTTCACCCATTCCACTATCGGGAATTTTTGGAACAGAAGTTCCAGAACTTATTCCGCTTTGATTCTGGATAATACGTATGAAACTATAGATGGATTTCTACCTCTTTCAGCTCAGTTTGATAACTGTATTGTTTTTGGAGCAAACAATTTGGAACTAAATATCAACAAAGCCGAAAATTCGGTTTTCAACTACAATTTCAACCATTCGCTATTGAAATTCATTGACACAACAAACCGATTTGCAGACAATCCGTTGTATGATTTTGATAATGCGGAATTATTCCAGAATTGCCTGATTTCAGAAAGTTTTAATGCTCACAAAGCGGAGTTTGCCAACACCGCTACCAACGATTTCCGAATTTTGGAAACCTCAGCAGCCAAAGCCACTGCCAATTGGAATATTTCAAGCGGAACACAGGATATTTTGGGCAACCCGAGAACCAACCCGTCTGATATGGGAGCTTATAATTTTACGATTTTGGAGGAATAAAAAAGGTTATTCCTCTTCATACCGTTGCATTTCTCTGTCGTAAAAAGCTGCTGCTTCTTCGATGAGTTTTTCCATTTCGTTGGTAGTTTCCTCTTCGTCTTCGGGGGCTAATTCTTCGAGAAATTCAACTTCGTCATCTTTCAGATTGATGATAAATCTCGGGAAATCCAGATGAATTACGAAAATATCATCCGGAAAATCCGTATTGTCTGCCAGTACAAATTTTGGTAGTTCCATGTTTTTTAGTTTAAAGTTTTAGGTTCAACGTTTTTTATTTCAACACTTTCGGGCTTTCTATTCTTTAATTTATCTGTAAGCTTTTCGAAGCGAAACAGTAGCAATATGGCAGCTACGGTGAGTCCAATCAGGAGTCCTGTCCAGACTCCGACAGCTCCCCAATCGGTATATAAACCCAGATAAATACAAATCGGGAAACCTACCATCCAATAGGAAATAAAAGTGAGCACAGCCGGAATTTTCACGTCCTGCAACCCTCTCAAAGCACCTAACACGACTGCCTGAATTCCGTCTGAAATCTGAAATAAAGCAGCTACGATGAGCAGTTTTGAAGCAATGGAAATCACTTCTGTATTTTCGATGAGCTTCTCCGGATTTTTCATTTCCAAAAACAAATGTGGCAAAACCGTATGCAAAGCTATGAAAATCAATGCAAAACCAATTTCCAAAAGCAGTGTGAGCAAAAATATCGAGCGGGCTACGGTTTTCAGGTATTCATAAGCCTCCAATCCTTTTTGATTCCCGACCCGAATCATAGCCGTTACCGAAAGTCCCGAAGCTACCATAAAGGTCATCGAAGCCAGGCTCAAAGCGATTTGGTTGGCAGCCTGAGAGGTTTTTCCTAAGGAACCCGTCAGCCATACGGCAGAAGTAAAAAGCACTACTTCAAAAAGCATAATAAGCGAAGACGGAAGCCCTATGGCAACAATTTTTTTGATCAGAGTTTTCTGCATATTCCGCAGGCTGAATCCTGAAAAATATTGCCCTAATTCTTTGTCTTTCCGAAGCATCAGATGCATCATAATCACCATAATGGCACGGGAAAAAAGTGTTCCGATGGCGGCTCCTAAAATTCCCATTTTCGGGAAAATCCAGATTCCGTAAATCAGGAAGAAATTGATGAAAAAATGGACAATATTTGCTACAATAATGGCATACATCGAATATTTGGTTTTCGACATTCCGTCTGCAAACTGCTTATATCCCTGAAAAACCAACACTCCGATAAGCGAAAAAGCCACTACATCTACAAAGGGAGCAGCCAGGTTTACTACTTCTTCAGATTGCCCCATATACCGCATTAGCGGCTTGCAGAAATAAACCACGGCAAACATCGAAATTCCCAAAATCGAGCAAAGCACCAGCCCGTGATGAAAAGCACTGCGAACACCTTCAGTATCTTTTTTGGCATCGTTTTGAGCTACAATCGGGGTAATGGCTGTAGAAAACCCGATTCCGAAAGACATTGCCACAAAAATAAAGCTGTTCCCCAAGGAAACAGCTGCCAGTTCTGTAGCTCCGAGTTTCCCGACCATAATGTTGTCAATAATGGCAATGAGTGTATGCCCCAACATCCCGAGAACAACCGGATAGGCCAAGCGAATGTTTTTAGAAAACTCCTTTGTGTATTGTGATAAATTCAAAATCAACCTGATTAAAAAAGCCCACAAAGGTAATTACAAACCCCGCCTGTTATCGTTAAAAAAGTTTAAATTTTTATCAACACGCTTCTTCGATGCAGTTCAGAAGGTATTTGATGAGGTCTGTAGTGGTAACAATCCCGACCAACAGTCCGTTTTCAACAACCGGCAAAGCATGAAATTCCCGGGTAGCCAGGATTTCGGCTGCTTCTTTTATTAAGGTGTCGGGTCTGATATACACTAATTTTTTTGCCATCACCTGCTCAATAGTGAAAACCTCATAAACGGTTACGTCAATAATTTGATCTTCGTCATCAATGGTTTCGGCAAAACTGATTCGCAGCAAATCTGTATAACTGAGCATCCCGATGATTTGGCTTCCGTCCATAACCGGAATATGACGGATTTTATTTTCTCTGAAAAGTTGTTCTGCCTTAGCCAAGGTATCGGTTACATTAAGCTTAATTAAATTGGTGGACATAATGGAATCCACCTGAACTCCTACTTTCATAATAGTGTGATTTTATAGGGTAAATATAGGAGTTTTATTTCAGAGAAAAAAGCCGAATTTATAAAAATAAAATAAAAGTTAGGGTGATACTTGCATTAAAAAAAAATGTTCGTATATTTGCAAACTCAAATTTAGGACTCAAAATATAAAAGTATATAACAATGAAAAAAGGTATTCATCCGGAAAATTACAGATTGGTAGCTTTTAAAGATATGTCTAATGAAGACGTATTTCTTGCCAAATCTACTGTAGAAACCAAAGAAACTATTGAAGTTGATGGTGTTGAATATCCTGTGTTTAAAATGGAGATTTCGAGAACTTCTCATCCATATTATACAGGAAAATCAAAATTGGTTGACACGGCAGGTCGTATCGACAAATTCAAAACTAAATACGCTAAATACGCTAAGTAATTCAGCTGTTTTATTTGTAATCATAACAAATCCCGCTTCTCTAAAGGCGGGATTTTTGTTTTACTGATTCAGCATTTTTCTCACTTTTTCATAGAAAACCGGAAATTCTTCACGGAAAGCTTCGGGAGTTTCAAAATAACTCTCCACCAGCACTGCCAAAAACTCATATTTGTTCTCAAAGGCATATTCCCTGAAATAACTCGATTGCAGCAGTTTTTCTCTTTTCTCGGTTTTTCTGATTTCCAGCAACAGCAGCAAAAAGTTCTTTTTAAAGTGATGAGCATTGGGGTGTTCCTGGGCTTTCATCTCAAAATGCAAAGCATGGGCAAATTCGTGGAAACCCAGATTGATGTTGTCATCGGCTATGGTGTTTCCTTCCAGAAAATGTTTCCACGAAAAAACCAAAACTCCGTTTTTCGGGTTAAACTCTCCTTTGTGATATTGCTCGGTTATGGTAGAAAAATAAATATCGGGATAGACCAAAATAGCCCGAAACGAAGTATAAGTAAAGCGTTGCAAACCAAAAGTAAGAGCTACCGAAGCCGAAGCAATGAGTACTTTCATCTGTGGAGTAACCACTATATTTTCTCTCGGGATTATCGGGTGTTGTTGCAGAAAAACAGCTACCCGATGTTCAAAATATTTCTTCTTTTTATCGGAGAGTTTTTTGTAGTAATCTACCTCGTTTTGCAGGATAAACTTCTCTCTGTCTGATAGTTTCCTCAAAGGAAAATACAAATGAGTATAGAGTGGTTTTTTGTAGAAATAGACGAAAAAATTATAAAAAACCGCTAAGAGCAACCCAACGGCAATGAGTTGAAAAAAGAACTTAATCGCAAAAGGTGCTGCTTCTTCCAAGTGTAATTCTTTGTGACCCCGGAGGGATTCGAACCCCCAACCCTCAGAGCCGAAATCTGATATTCTATCCAGTTGAACTACGGAGCCATTTTGAAAACAGAAATCTATTTTCTGTTCTCTATTTTCTTTTTTCTAATTAAGTCAACAGACTCTTAACTACAGTCGAAATGGTTTTGCCATCTGCCTGACCTGCCATTTTCTTGTTGGCTTCACCCATTACCTGACCCATCTGAGCAATTCCGGTTGCTCCTGTTTCTGCAATGATTTGTTTGATAATTTCTTTGATTTCTTCTTCCGAAAGCTGTGCAGGAAGAAATTTCTCAATGATTTTAGCCTGCTCGATTTCAGGTTGAGCAAGGTCTTCTCTGGCTTGTTCGGTAAAAATTCTCGCACTTTCTTTGCGTTGTTTTACCAGCCTTTGCAAAAGTTTAATTTCGTCCTCTTTTGAAAGTTCTCCTTGAGCCCCACTTTCGGTTTGAGCCAGAAGCAAAGCCGATTTTACAGCTCTCAATGCCTCCAAAGCCAAAGTATCTTTAGCTTTCATCGCATTTTTTATTTCTTCA
>Ga0172382_10008413_pt1 | contig 14389 bp, 13 predicted proteins | sample Leawel138RmetaG_FD_122245 | JGI IMG/M metagenome (GOLD analysis project Ga0172382, IMG submission 122245) | Leachate microbial communities from a municipal landfill in Southern Ontario, Canada - Leachate well 138R metaG | ecosystem: Engineered > Solid waste > Landfill > Unclassified | place...
CGCAGCTCAATGGGCTGCGCCTGGGGTTGTGCCGCATCGACTGCGGACTTGGTGAGTTTGATCTTGGCCATAGCTGACTCCTTGGAAAGACCCGATTCCAGGAGCCTCTTGGGAGCCAAGCGGACGGAAGCCGGGTCAAGTTTCGGAAAGCACCGGCATAGGATGAACTCACGTAAGTTCTTGATAAACCTGCCACAACGAGCTGTGGCGTAGTCCAGCGAAGTTCGGTGCTGGAGTCATATTGAAATAAAAAAACCGGCGGCATCACTGCCGCCGGCGCTTTACGGGAACCCGGCGGGGCCGGGATCAGCATGCCGTCATTTGCACACCCAGTTGGCGGCATCGTAGGGGAAGGCCCCCTCCCGGGCATTGAATACCGCCTGCTGGGGATGGGGGCAGAGCAGCACGGTGCGGGACAGGGTGGGCGGTTGCGCCGCCGCCTGCTGGCCGGGGACGACCCGCTGGGCAGAGGCGCTGGCGACGATCTCGTCGGGGCGCTTGCCCTCCTCGGCCCAGGCGATCACCTTGTCGAGGAAGCGCTCCGGCGAGTCCTGGGGGCCGGGGCCTCCGCCGCAGTGCAACACCCCGGGCACCATGTACACCCGCACGAAGTCGTCGGTGCCGGGGACGGTTTTCTTGAGGTCGTCGTAGTACTCGATGGCGTTGGCGGGGGGCACCGCGTTCTCGCCGATGGGGGCCCAGATGATCAGCTTGCCACCCGCCTTCTTGAAGCCCGACAGATCGGGGCTCACCGCGCCCCAGTCGGCGTGGTGGTCGCCGAGTATCTTCAGGTGCTCGGGATTGTCGAAGTCGAGATCGGTGATCATGTTGAAGTCGGCTTTATTGAAGTACATGCCCCGCAGGATGCTCTGGCCGATGCCGAAGGAGGACGGCGGTGGGTTGGGGGCCCAGGGGTTGTTCATGTCCTTGCTGGTGGGCTTGGTGTTGCCGATCAGGAACGACGACCAGCCGGTGGGGTTGGTGGGGCTGAAGCCGGGGGCATCGACCCCCGGTGCCACCGGGAAGCGACCGGTGATGCGCTTGATCATGTCCACCTGGGGCCCGGTGAGGCAGCTGTCGGCGTCGGCTCCGGGGCACTTGAGAGTGGCCACGTCGAAGCCGCAGACATTGACGTCCCGCACCAGGCCATCGGGCCCGGCGCAGTGCTCCGCCACCTTGCGCTCCAGCAGGGCCAGCTTGGCCGGCGGCACCCAGCGGTCGGGGTTCTCCACCAGGTACTGGACGATCCAGGGAAACCACACGCTGTTGCCATTGCCGAAGCCGGTGGACACCACGATGCCGTCGTAGTCGTCGGGGTGGTGGAGGGCCGCCATGGCCCCCATCCGACCGCCCCCGGAGCAACCCAGGTGATAGCGGTGGAGCTTGTCCTCCATGGCGTAGTAGGCCCGGGTGATGGCCTGGGTGGCCACCGCCGAGACATGGGCGCCCCGGTGGCCGTGGTCGAGCTTGGCGGCCGGGTTGTCGATGGCGAAGTCCCACATCATGCCCTTGTGGCCGGTATCGGAGCCCGCCACCGCAAAGCCCTGGTTGAGCAGCTGCAGGGTGGTGCCGGCGTAGTAACTGCCGAGCATGTCGGTGGCGGTGGTGGTGGGCACGAAGCCGGCCGCGGCGCCGAGGCCGACGAAGTAGTAGCGGCCGTTGAAGCGCTCATCCGGCAGCATCACGGTGAATTCGACCCGGTTGGGGCCGGGGTTCTGGGTGATGATGTGGCCCACCACCTCGCAGTGGGCGACGGGGGCGTCGATGGCCTTGACGGAATCGATCACCGCGTCCTTGGGGGTGATGGCGCGGATGCCGTCGAGGGTGCACTGCTCGCCGGCGGATACGCCGCCCGCGAGGGCCGCGAGGGTAAGGGTGAGGGGTAAGGCTCGTCTGATCATGGAATCCTCCGGAGCCGTGGCGGACCGATTGGGCCAGCCCGGGCAGGCTTTGGTTGCGTTATAGGTATCGGGGATGACGCGACGCGGGGTCGGTTTGAGTAAGGTTTAATTTGTCTTATGTGTCAAACTTTTTCCGCGCGGGGGGGAAGGAGGCGGGGGGCGGGCGGGGAAAAAGACAGCCGGGAGGACCCTCGGGCCCACCCCGGCCGGTAGCCAGGACAGCTCAAACGGGGAACCGCGAACCTCAGTGGAGGCTGTTCCAGAACCCGTGCACCGGATCGCTGCCGTCGCGGCGGCCCTGGACCATCTCACCGAACATGGCCTCGTCCATCACCGCGGTGCAAGGCTGGGTCATGTTCCAGTCCATCACAAAGGTGTGCTGGGCGATCTTCCACACCCCGGCGCGGCGCTCGAAGCGGTCCAGGTAGCGGCCGCCCACCAGAATGTCGAGATCGCCCTCGGGGCCGGGCACGGTCTGCACCGCGATCACGTAGCTCTCCCCCACCGCCCGGTCGCCGTCGATGTCGAACCAGCAGTTGTTGACGGAGTGGAACACCCGCCTGGAGGTCTCCGCCACGGTGCGCAGGATCTGGGGTGCGAAGTCCCTGGCCGGGCCGTTGAAGGCGCCGGTGATCACCGTGGCGTCGTCGTGGAAGGGGGAGGCGAGCAGGGCCTCGTCGCCGCGATCGACGCCGCGGCAGTAGGCCAGCAGCAGCTCCTTGAGGGTCTCCCGGGACAACAGGGCGTCGATATCGGCGTCGGTGATGGGGCGTTCGGTCATGGTGTTTCCCTCGGATGTGGCGGCGCGGAAATCCGCCGACTGGATGGCGAGAAAGAGGTTGCCCGGATCCCGGGCGCCGTGGCCCCCCAGGGGCACGAAGTGGCCGCTGGCGAGGGTCGCCTCGGCGTAACTGGCGGTGGACGGGCGGTTGATGTTCCAGTCCAGCACGTAGCTCCGGTGGCTGATGCGCCAGGCGCCGTCCCGCCAGGCGTGGCGGTCCAGGTAGCGCCCCCCCACCAGGCTCTGCACCGGTCCCTGGTCGGTGTGGGACTCGGCATAGGCGATGACATAGCTCTCGGAGATGGCGAGGTCGCCCCGCACCTTGATCCACACATTGGCGGGGCGGTGCAGGGTCACCGGGGACCGGCGCTGCATGGGCACCAGCAGGGCCACCAGTTCCGCCGCCGGGCCGTTGAAGAAGCCGTAGTCGACCCGGGCGTCCGGGTGGTAGACGCTGGCGAGCAGCCCAGCGTCGGCGCGGTCGATGCCCCGGGCGTGGTTGGCCAGGTTATCGGCGATAGCCTGCTTGTCCCGCAGCGCGGCGAGGGCCGCGCGCTGGTTGTCTGTTATTGCGGTCATGGCCACTCCCTACCGGTAAAGGTACTTGTCGAGGGTGAGCTGGAAGTGCCGGATGCGGGACTCCTGGTAGTTGCCGAGGGTCTGGCCGCGCTTCTTCGAGGCCTTGAAGCCCTCCTGCTGGCCCCGCAGGTTGTTGGTGTCCTGGTCGTAGACGTGGCCCATGCCCGGGTCCATGCCGGGCACCGTGGTGTAGGAGGTATCGATGCCGATGCGCACCGGCTCCGCCGGCGGCGGCGCTTCCCCCTGGTCCGGCACGGGGCGCAGGAACAGCAAGTCGAAAAGGCTTTTGTCCGGGTCGTTGCCGAGGGGCCGGAAGCGGTAGACCATGGGCAGGGACACCCCGGGAAACAGCACCATGTTGGGAAACAGGTGGTACTCGATGGTGTCGATCACCTCGCTGTCGCTGTAGCCGTCGAGGCTGGCGTTGTAGCGCTCGCCGAGAACCTTGCGCAGGTGGCGGGCCATCACCGTGCGGGCGCTCTCCCCCTCCCCGACGATCAGGTCCTCCGTCACCGCCGAGCGATCCCCCACCAGCATGCGGTCGACCAGATCCTGCTCGCTCAGGGGCTCCTTGAGGTGGGGGCTGGCGACACCCAAGGCTGCGAAGAAGCGCGACACGTGCTCCCCATAGGTGTCGTACTGGACGTTGGCGTCCCCCACCCCGTAGAGCAGTTGCGGGTGGGTTTCCAGCACATGGTAGGACTCCAGGAAGGCCTCCATGGCGGTCTTCCAGTTGCAGGGCAGCTCCTTCTGGACATGCAGTTCCACGTAGCGCCGGTCCATGTGCCAGTTGCGGAAGTGGTCCGGCAGCACCCCCATGAAGTCCTCCAGGGCGGGCGCCTCCGGGTCCATGTTGATGAACACGAAACCGCCCCAGAGGCCGACCCGCACCTGGGGCAGCTGGAATTTTTCCAGGTTGCCGGTGACGTGGGGGAAATCCCAATCGCAGGGGATCTCCTTGAGGGTGCCGTCGAGGTTCCAGGTCCAGCCGTGGTAGGGGCAGCGCAGCTGTTGGGTGCAGCCTTCGGAGCCGCTCGGCCGCAGCTTGGTGCCCCGGTGCAGGCAGGCGTTGTAGTAGGCGCGAATCTCCCCCGACTCGGTGCGCAGCACCACGAAGGAGTAATCGCCGATGTCGTAGGTGATGAAATCCCCCGCCTCGGGGATATGCTCCTCCCGGCACACCCACTGCCACACCCGGGGCCAGAGGCGTTCCATTTCCCGGTCGAACACGGCCCCGGAGGTGTAGCGCTCATAGCCGATATCCTCGTCGCCGAGGAAGCTGTAGGACTCCTCCGCCAGCACCGGCGGCACCGGGCGGCCCTCCCGGTGGATGATGTCCTGGACGCTGTCCCCGGGACAGCGGGCCTGTCCCGGCAAGGGTTTGAGTGGCTGGTTCATGGTGGTTACCCCGCGTTGTGATTATGGCTGGATGGCGCCCGGCGCCTCTTACGAACTAGAACTATAATTCTATAAAATACTGGATCCTTCCACCGCCGCTGTCAACAGGGGCGTCACGGCGCCGCCGACTGCCGGGCGATGCGCCAGCCGAACTCCGCCAGGGGCGCGGCCATGGCGCCGACACCGGCGGCATCGCTGCTCGAGGCATTGCCGGCCAGGGCGCGGTGCTTGACCCCCTGGCAGATGGCGGCGAAGCGGAAGAACGAGAACGCCAGGTAGAACGGCCAGTGGTCTATCCCAGGCAATCCCATGCGCCGGCAGTAGTCGGCCACGTAGCGCTGCTCGGAGGGAATGCCGAGGGCCTCGGTGTCGAGCCCGGCGAGGCCCTTGATCTGCCAGTCGCGGCCCATGTAGCGCTGCATCACCTGGTAGGCCAGGTCCGCCACCGGGTGGCCGAGGGTGGACAGCTCCCAGTCGAAGACCGCGATCACTTCGAGGCGATCGGGGGCAAACATCAGGTTGTCGATGCGGTAGTCGCCGTGGATCAGGCTGACCCGGCCGTCGTCCGGGGGGAGATGGGCCGGCAGCCAGTCCATCAGGGCATCCATGGCGGGGAGGGGTTCGGTTTGCGACGCCCGGTACTGCTGGCTCCAGCGGGACACCTGGCGCTCGAAGTAATTGCCGGGCTTGCCGTAGTCGGCAAGGCCCCGGGCGTCGAGGTCCACCGAGTGGATGGCAGCCAGCACCCGGTTCATCTCGTCGTAGACAACGCTGCGCTCGGCGGGGGTCAGCTCCGGCAGGGCCGGGTCCCAGAACACCCGGCCTTCGAGAAACTCCATGAGGTAGAACATGGAGCCGATCACCGTCTCGTCCTCGCACAGGTGGTACACCCGGGGCACCGGCACGTCGCCGCCGGCGAGGGCCGACAGCACCCGGTACTCCCGGTCCACCGCGTGGGCCGACTTGAGCAGCTGGCCCGGCGGCTTGCGGCGCAGCACGTACTTGCGCTCCGGGGTTTCCAGCAGGAAGGTGGGATTCGACTGGCCGTCGGAGAACTTGCGGGCGACCAAGGGGCCGGCAAAGCCCTCCACCCGGGGTGTCAGGTAGGCGGCGAGGGCGTCGAGGTCGAGGGCGGTCACGGACATGGCGATTACCTCAGAGCCCCCAGGACCAGAAGTCCTGCCCTTCCCTGGCATAGTAGTTGGACAGCACCATGCGGTGCACCTCGCTGGCGCCGTCCACCAGCCGCGCCTGGCGGGCGTAGCGGTAGATCCACTCCAGCACCGTGTCCTTGGAGTAGCCCCGGGCGCCGTTGAGCTGAATGGCGGTGTCCGCCGCCTTGTGCAGTGTGTCGGCCACCTGGATCTTGGCCATGGACACCTCCTTGCGGGCGAAGTCCCCCTGGTCGAGCTTCCAGGCGGCGTGCATGGTGAGCAGGCGCCCCACCTGGATATCCATGGCCACGCCGCCGACGAGGTTCTGGATCACCTCGTTGCTGGCCAGGGTCTTGCCGAAGGCCTCGCGGCTGGCGATGTAGTCCTGGGCGATTTCGAGACAGCGCTTGGACAGCCCCAGCCAGCGCATGCAGTGGGTGAGGCGCGCGGTGCCGAGGCGGATCTGGGTGGCCTTGAGGCCGTCGCCGACGTTCATCAGGCGGTCCTCGTCGGGGATCTCGAGCCCGTCGAAGATCAGCTCGCAGTGGCCGCCGTGCTCCTCCGGACCCATGATGTCGATGCGCCGGCGGATCTCCCAGCCCGGGTGGTCGCGGTGATAGAGGAAGGCGCTAAGGCCTTTGCGGGGATCGTCGGAGGTGCGGGCAATGAGGATGAAGTGCTCCGCCTCCTCGGCCCCGGTGATGAACCACTTGTGGCCGTGGATCACCCACTTGTCGCCCTTCTTCTCCGCCCGGGTCTGCATCATGCCGGCGGGATCGGAGCCGGAACCGGGGGCCGGCTCGGTCATCACGAACGCCGAGCGCACCTTGCCGTCGATGATCGGTTGCAGCCATTTGGCCTTCTGGGCCTCGCTGCCGACCTTTTCCAGCAGCATCATGTTGCCGTCGTCCGGCGCCGCGCTGTTGAACACCACGGGGCCGAAAATGGAGCGGTTCATCTCCTCGTAAAGGGCCGCCATGCCGACGATGCCCACCGCCTGGCCGCCCCGCGCCCTGGGCATCTGGAAGGCCCAGAGGCCCTCCTCCCGGGCCTTACGGCGCAGATTGTCGAGCAGGTCCTTGCGGATGTTCTCGTGGGGGTCGTAGTTGGCGCGGTCCGATTCCAGGGGCAGGATGTGCTCGGCCACGAAGGCGCGGACCCGCTGGCGGTAACTTTCAATTTCGGGGGACAGGGAAAAATCCATTGTGAATTCCTAGGGTTATCGAATAGGGCGCGTCTCGCCGCGGGAGGGTGGCGCGCCTCAGGGCAGCGCCACTTCCACGAAGCCGTCCACCACCCGGGTGGCGAAGGTCTTGACGGGTATCTTGGTCAGCTCCCCCTTGGTGGAGCCGTCCCGCAGGTCGAAGCGGGCGCCGTGGAGGGGGCAGGAGATGAAACAGTTGCGGATGCGGCCGCCCTCCAGCTTGGCGCGCTGGTGGGTGCACAGGTTCTCGATGGCGTAGAACTCGCCGCTGGCGTGGCACACCAGCACATCGACGCCGCCGATCAGAACCGGCTTGCCGCTGTTGGCGGGGATGTCATCGACGGCGCAGATGCGCTGGAAGTTGTCGCTCATGGGGCCTCTCAATCGGCGCTGGGGTGCCGGGCTGTGACGGGGATGGCGCGCGGGGCCACGGCGTGGCGACCCGATCCTGTTTCGCGCAACCTTAGTGTATCCTCAAAAATAAAACAAGCTTGTCTTTTTTGTTTTTGATCGACTGCAATCAAAACAATCAAGTTTGCTTTTTATAAAAGGATGATTTACTGTGATGCAACACCCGTTGCACCAGCCGCTGCGATAATAACCCGGGGAGCCACCGCCCATGTCCACCTCCGTGAACCGCCAGTTCTATCTCCATCAACGCCCCCGGGGCGAGCCCAGTGGCGCCGACGTGCGGCGCCGCGACCTGCCCGTCCCGCAACCGGCCGAGGGCGAGCTGGTGATCCGCAACCATTACTTTTCCCTCGACCCGGCCATTCGCGGCTGGATGAGCGACACCCCGAGCTACATGCCGCCGATCCCGGTGGGCAGCGCCATCACCAGCACCACCCTCGGGGAAGTGGTGGCCAGCCGCCACCCCGACTACCGGGTGGGGGATCTGGTGTACGGCATCAACGCCTGGGAGGACTACAGCCTCAGCACCGGCTACTTCCTCGCCAAGGTGCCGGCGGACAACAAATACCCGCCCCACTACTACTTGAGCATCTTCGGCGCCGTGGGCCTTACCCCCTATTTCGGCGTGATCGAGGCGGGCCGGGCCCGGGCCGGCGAGACCCTGCTGATGAGCGCCGCCGCCGGCGCCGTGGGGTCCATCGGCGGCCAGATCGGCAAGATCCTCGGCTGCCGGGTGGTGGGCCTCGCCGGCAGTGACGAAAAGTGCCGCTGGATCACCGAGGACCTCGGCTTCGACGCCGCCATCAATTACAAGACCTGCGGCCCCCTGGTGGACGCCATCGCCAAGGCCTGCCCCGAGGGGGTGGACATCTTTTTCGACAACGTCGGCGGCGAGATCCTCGACGCGGCCCTGCTCAACCTCAACAGCCACGCCCGGGTGGTGTTCTGCGGCGCCATCGCCAGCTACGACAGCGCGGAGCCGGTGCCCGGCCCCTACAACTGGTGGCAGATCCTGGCCCGCAGCGCCGTGGTCCAGGGCTATCTGGTGAGCAACTACCTCGACCGTTTCCCCGAGGGGGTGGGGCAACTCGCCCAGTGGCTCGACGAGGGCCGCATCCAGTTCCGGGAAGAGATCGTCGACGGCTTCGAAAACACCTTCACCGCCTTCCGCCGCCTGTTCGACGGCTCCAACCAGGGCAAGTTGATCATCCGCGTCGACACCCACTGACACCCGCGTCACCCCATCGAGGAGAAACTCCATGAGCGATAAAGACAACAGCCGCTTCACCCGCCGCCAGGTGCTGGCCGGCCTTACCGGCGCCGTGGCCGCCACTGGCCTCGGCGCCGGCATCCGTTCCGTGCAAGCCGCCGAACAACCCCGCTGGGACCTGGAAGCGGACATCGTCTGTGTGGGTGGCGGCGCCGCCGCCCTCACCGCCGCCGTGACCGCCGTGACCGGCGGCGCCAAAGTGGTGGTACTGGAAAAGGCCCCACTGCTCGGCGGCACCACCGCCAAGTCCGGGGCGGTGTTCTGGATCCCCAACCACTACGGCCTGAAGGCCCGGGGCATCGACGACGAACGCACCGCCTGCCTCCAGTACCTGTGCCGCTACGCCTACCCCGGCCTCTACAACGCCGAGGCCCCCAACATGGGGCTGCCCGCCAACGAATTCGAGCGCATCGCCGCCTTCTACGACAACGGCGCCCCCATGGTGGAGCTGTTGCGGGAGAGCGGCGCCATGCACGTGCGGGAGTGGCGCCTGTGGGACCTCGACCGGGATGCCCCGGACTACCTATCCCACGTACCGGAGAACCGCGTGCCCAAGGGCCGCTCCCTGGCCACCGCCACCGCCGACGGCGGCTACGCCCACGGCTACGGCATGATCGAGCAGCTGGAGGCCTGGCTCACCGCCCGGGGCGCCACCATTCTCACCGAGCACCCGGTCACCCGCCTGGTGATGGACGGGGGCGCGGTGATCGGTGTCGAGGCCCGCCACGGCGACAGGACTGTAACGGTGCGCGCCGCCAGGGGCGTGGTCTTCGGCACCGGCGGCTATGTCCACAATGTCGAACTGATCAACGCCTTCCAGGAGGTGTTCATCTACGGCTCCTGCGGCCAGCAGGCCGCCACCGGCGACTTCATCGGCATCGCCAGCAAGGCCGGCGCCCGGCTCGGTAACCTCGCCGGCGCCTGGCGCACCCAGGTGGTGCTGGAGGAAGCCCTGCAGAACCGCGCGGTGGGCACCGGCATGTTCGTACCCCCCGGCGATTCCATGATCCTGGTGAACAAGTACGGCAAGCGGGTGGTCAACGAACACCGCAACTACAACGACCGCACCCAGGCCCACTTCGAGTTCGACGTCACCAACGCCGAATACCCCAACCAGTTGCTGTTCATGATCTACGACACCCGCACCGCCGAGTCCACGGGGGACAACAACGGCCTGCCCCCAGTGAAGGCCGGCACCCCCTATGTGATCGCCGCCGATACCCTGGCGGAACTGGGTAAAAAGCTCGACGAACGCCTGGCGAGCCTCGCCGCCCACACCGGCAATTTCCGCCTCGACGCCAGCTTCGCGGCAGGCCTTGCGGACACCGTCAAGCGCTACAACGGCTTCGCCCTCACCGGCAAGGACCTCGACTTCCACCGGGGCGACTACGACTACGACCGGGAATGGCACCCGGTGTGGACCATGTTCAAGGAAAACAGCGGCCACGGCCCCAACCCCCACCCCAACAGCACTCTCTACCCGCTGCCGGAGAAGGGCCCCTACTACGCCATCATCCTCGCCCCCGGCGCCCTCGACACCAACGGCGGCCCGGACACCAACGGCCACGCCCAGGTGCTGGACACCGCGGGCAAACCCATCCCCGGCCTGTACGGCGCCGGCAACTGCATCGCCAGCCTGTCCCGCAACGCCTACTACGGCGCCGGGGCGACCCTGGGCCCGGCGATGACCTACGGCTATATCGCCGCCCGCCACGCCCTCGGCCTCGCCAGGGACGCCTGACCATGAAGCCCATCGCCATTCTCGCCGCCACCCTGCTCGCCAGCGGCGCCCTCGCCGCCGGCGGGGATACCGAGCCCGTCTCCTTCGCCCGGGACATCGCCCCCCTGCTCAAGCAGCGCTGCGCGGTGTGCCACGTCACCGGGCAGGAGCCGGGGCTCATGTCCCTGATTCCCGCCCGGGCCCACGCCGCCCTGGTGGGGCAACCCTCGGTGCAGAGCGACCTCAAACGGGTGGAACCGGGCAAGCCCGAGGCCAGCTACCTGATCCACAAGCTGGCGGGCACCCACCTGGAGGCCGGCGGCGAGGGCATGCAAATGCCCTTCGCCGCCCCGCCCCTGCCGGAGGCCCAGCAGGAGCTGATCCGGCGGTGGATTGGGGAGGGGGCTTTCGAGGACTGAGTTTCACGTTTCACGTGAGCAAACAAAGCGGGCGCCAAGGGCGCCCGTTTTGTTTGCAGTGAATGCCGGATCAATGTGCCAGACCCACCCCCGCTCCCACGTGAAACGTGAAACGTGTTACGTGTAACTTGTCACGTGCAACTCAAGAAGCTGCGCCGCGCGCCAGATCCCGCGCCCGGGCGGTGGCCTCGTCGATGGGCTCGATGGCCCAGCGGATGCCGCGCCGCAGCAGGGTGTAGAACACCGGCAGGTCCCAGGCGCAGCGGTCCACCGTGGGCCAGTAGTCGAGCAGCGGCTGCATGTCGTAGTGGTGGCGGCAGTGGCCGAGGGTGAGGTACAGCACACTGCCCTCCCCCACGGGGTGGGTGTAGAGCACCGGGTGGCGGCCGTGCTGCCACTGGTCCTCCTCGAAACCCGGGGCATCGCCGCCGAACTCCGCGTCGAGCAGCACATGGAGCTTGCCGTAGGTGCGCATCAGGTACAGCTCGTCGGTGCTCTCGAACGGCTCGATATCCTTCACCAGGGGATGGGACGGGTCCGCCACGTCCACCCGGTAGGGGGCGATGGGCGGGTGGGAGCGGAACATGGAGCCCAGGGTCTCCATGAACAGGGGCGCCCAATCCGGGGTACCGTAGAGGCCACTGGACATCAGGCGGATGATGGAGTTGGTGCCGTGCAGGGCGTACCAGCGCCCGCCCTTCGCCACCCAGGCCCGCAGGGCCTCCTGGGCGGTGACGGAGGGGGCCACGTTGCAGGTGTAGGACACCAGGAAATCCGCCTCGGCGAGGGCGTCGAGGTTCTCGAAATCCTCGAACACCCGCACCCGGATGCGGTCGTCCTCCGCCAGCAGCTTGAGCAGCTCCAGGCGGGCGAAATCGATGTCGTGCCACTGCCCGCCGGTCACCAGCAGGCAGTTGATGCGGCCGGCGCGCTTGTCGTGAATGCTCATGGAATCCCCTTTACAGTGTGGGCAGCGGCGCGTCCGGATCCCCCGCCAGGTAGTGGTTCACCCAGCGGTGGAAGTACTGGTTGCCCCGCTCGTTGCGGCCGAACAGGATGTGGTCGATGGCACCGGATTCGAGGCCGCGCTGCACCTTGAGGCCCACCTGGTAATCCTCGCTGTCCACCACTCCCTGGAGCCAGTCCATCATGGTCTCGATGTCCGCCCGCGCCTTGTCGTCCGCCGGGGGGTTGCGGTGGAGGAAGTTGAGGATGGTGCGGTTGGCGCCCGGGGTGGGCCCGGGAATCAGCTGGGCGATCTGGGTGATCTCCGGGGCGACGAAGATGGACACATTGGGGAAGAAGGTGCGGATGAAGTCGTAGCCATCGTTCTCGTGGCGCCACAGTTCGTCCCTCGCCACGTCCTTGAGCTTGGCGATGCTCTTCTGCGGGAAGCCGATGAGGATATGGGGGCCGTGGGCCTCGAAATGCATGACATTGGAATAGGTGCGCGGGTGGATGGTGTCCGGGTGGGCGGCGGCGAAGTGGTAGCCCTCCAGGTAACCGTCGTAGGCCACCTTCCAGTTGGCGCCGAAGATCTCGCGCTTGCCGCAGTAGTACCAGTCCTGGAAGTTGAGGCGCTCCACGTCGGCGATCATGCCGCCGAGGAAACCCTCGAAATCCACCTCGAGGCCCGGGGTGAGGGCGGCGAAAATCAGCCCGCCGCGCTCGTACACCGGCAGCTGGGTGAGGCCGTGGCTGGCCTTGTCCACCGGCCCGAACTTGTCGGGCCCGGCCACGCCCCGGAGGCTGCCGTCATTGTTGAAGCTCCAGCCGTGGTAGGGGCAGGTGAAGGTGCCCTTGTTGCCGCAGGGCTCACTGGCCACCAGCATCGCCCGGTGGGGGCAGACGTTGAGCATGGCGCGCACGCTGCCGTCCTTCTGGCGGGTGATCAGCAGCGGCTTGTCGAGCATGTCCAGGGTCTTGAAATCCCCCGGATTGGGGAGCTCGTTGCTGAGGGCCACCAGCAGCGGCACCCGCTTGAAGATCAGGTCCATCTCCCGCTGCCAGGTCTCGGCATCCGTGTAGGCGCTCACCGGCACCGCCAGGGTGCCGTCCGCCTGGTCGGTGCGGTCGCTGTCCACGTAGTCGATCATCTGGGTGACGATGCGGTTGTAGTCTTCTGCAATGGTCATGGTGGCCTCGCCTTGCCGCCCGCTGGCGGCGCTATGACAGATCAGTTTTCGGGAACGCCCATGGGGCTCACGGAGGCAATCTCATACTTGCGCGCGTCCATGGAGAGGATGTTGAACGCCTGGGTCTTTTTCAGAAAATCCGCGATATGGGCGGTGCTCAGGTGGGCCATGAGGTCCTCCTCGCTGTCCCATTCCTCGCTGATCCAGACGATATTGCTGTCGACGATATCCCGGGAAAAGGCGTACACATTGCAGCCCTTTTCCGCCCGGGTGGGGGCGACGATGGCTTCCGCCGCGGCGATATAGGCATCGGCGTGGGCGGGGTCGAGTTCGAGTCGGGCACTGATGAACAGCATGGTTGAGCTCCTGATTTAATCGTTGTTTGACTGAATTATAGGTGGGCACCCACCCCTGATAAGCTGTTGGATCAGGCAGGGTCGGCGCTCCGCCCGGCGGCACGGATCGCGCCTTCGCCTGGTCCGTCGAAAAGGGACCAGCCGGCCCGCCGCAACACCCTGGCGCAGGCGCTGGCGGTCTGCTGGCCGGCGCGGGTGGGCTCCAGGCGATCGAGTTCGTCGGAGAAAATCTCCGGGCCGATGCTGGTGACACCCCCCTTGGCGGCGAGGATCCTCAGCACCCGACCAATATCGAGATCCCCCTCCCCCGGCAACTGGCGGTAGCGCAGGCAATCCTCGAAAAGACTCTCCCCCCGGGGCCGGGCGGCGCCATCCGCCAGCTGCAGGGTGCGGATCACCCCCGGGGGAATGCGCTCCAGCAGAGCGAGGTCGGCATCCCCGCGAAAGAAGTGCCAGGTATCGAACAGGATGCCGCCGTTGGCGGTGCCCGCGCCCCGCACGATGTCAAAGGCCAGGGCCAGGGACGGTATGCCCCACAGGGGGATGAATTCCAGGTCGACGCGAATATTCGCCGCCGCGGCCTTCTCGCAGAAGGCGGCAAAGCCGTCCACCAGGGCGGACAGGGGCCAGGCCCCGGGGCGGAAGGCGCCGGTGGCGCAGATGGCGTCGAGCCCCAGTTGATCGCAGATCTCCAGGCACTGCTCGGCGGACACATCGAACACCGCCTTGGCGGGCTCGGGCAGATCCGCCGCGAAGCGCTCCGGCGCCCAGTCGGTGAAGCCGTCGTAATGGCCGAGGCGAATGCCCTGATCCGCCGCCATGGCGACGATGTCGGCGCTGGACAGGCCGCTGTCCCGCAGCCCCCGCCAGGTGAGGGGGCCGATGGGCAGTACCTCAAAGCCCCCCGCCACCGCCGCCCGCAGCTGATCCCCAAAGCCGTGGGTTTTCACGCAGGCGGGCCAGAGTGTGAAATCCAGCTTGTCGTCCACCCCGCTAGCCCCGCCGCGCGGCCTGATCGAGGCCGTCGAACATCAGCTCGTAGGCGCCGCTGAGAAAACCCC
>Ga0172382_10008414_pt1 | contig 14388 bp, 25 predicted proteins | sample Leawel138RmetaG_FD_122245 | JGI IMG/M metagenome (GOLD analysis project Ga0172382, IMG submission 122245) | Leachate microbial communities from a municipal landfill in Southern Ontario, Canada - Leachate well 138R metaG | ecosystem: Engineered > Solid waste > Landfill > Unclassified | place...
CCAGCGCGGGCAAATTGTAAACCCCTTTACGGTTCGCGTAACCAAACGCGGTGAAGTGGTGCGCCGCTACCGCAAGACTACCCCGGAAGGCAAGCCCGTTTATATCACGCAACGGGAATTGCCTATTAAGTTTGAAAATATGGAACAGTGGCTTACTGAATTAAAGGCCGCTGGTTTTCAATTACAACCGGGCGAACAAATCTATTTCACTTTTAACGGTAACTATTCCCGCCGCACCTATACGTCATTTGATGAAGCGTTCAATAAATTTATGACGTATGACATTATTATTGATGCGGTGGCCGGAAAATTAAAAGTAGAAGATGAAGCCGATTTAGTTAAGTCGGTAGGCTTTCAACGTATCAGCGGCCCCGAAGCCAAGGCGTATAACCGTAACCGTATTGTATTGCCTGAAATGCAATTTAGCCAAGCGGCTAAAAAGAAATACAAGCGCCGTCAAAAACGCGGCTATGGCAGCAAGGGGGTTTAAGATATGCCGCGCCGTTCCCGTAAAAAGGTGGAATATAAAATTGCCGCCTTTGACTTTGAAACTGACCCTTTCAAGCATGACCGAATCCCTAAACCGTTTTCATGGGGTTTTTATAATGGCGAAATTTATAAAGACTATTGGGGCGATGATTGCGTAGAACAGTTTATTTACTGGCTTGATACCGTGGAAGAACCCCACGTCATATACGCGCACAATGGCGGCAAGTTTGATTTTCTTTTTCTCATGAAATACTTTCGCGGGAAATTGAAAATAGTTAATGGCCGTATTTTGGAAGTTGAACACGGTATCCATAAATTCCGTGATAGTTATGCAATCCTGCCGGTGCCGCTTGCTGCCAGCGATGAAAAGATTGAAATTGATTATTCCAAGATGGAACGGGAAACACGCGAACAGTATAAAGCGGAAATTCTGCATTACCTGAAAGGCGATTGTGTAACCCTGCATAAAATGGTTTCTTTATTCATTGCTGAATTTGGTATGCGCTTAACCATTGGCGGCACGGCAATGAATGAATTAAAACAGTTCCATCCTTATGACCCGGTGCGCAAAGGCTTTGATGAAGCCATGCGCCCCTTTTATTTTGGCGGGCGCTGCCAAGCGTTTGAAAAAGGAATCATTGAAGATGATGTAAAAGTTTATGATGTTAATAGCATGTACCCCCATGCTATGCGAAATTTCCGCCACCCTTTCAGCGATGAATTTTATGAAGATGATAAAATAACAGAAGAAACTTATTTTATCGAATGGGAAGGCGTCAATAATGGCGCGGTGCCTGTTAGAACAAAAACAGGCTTAGACTTTAACCAGCGTGAAGGCGTTTTCCATACGTCAATCCATGAATGGAAAGCGGGCCTAGATACTGGCACCATTGAACCGCGCAAGATAATTAGAACAATAAATTTTGTAGAAACTACCACGTTTGAAGCATTCATTGACCATTTTTTTAGCAAGCGCGACGCCGCCAAAAAGGCGGGCGATTTGTTCCATAACATTTTTTACAAACTGATTTTAAATAGTAGTTATGGGAAGTTTGCACAAAACCCCGAAAACTATAAAGAGTGGTGCATAACGGAAGGCGGCATTTATTTAGAAGGCTATGACGGCGAAGGGTGCGAAGTACAGGAACATTTAGACTATATTTTATGGGGGCGTCCTGCTGAAATGTTTAATTATTTCAACGTGGCAGTAGCCGCCAGCATTACAGGCGCGGCCCGTTCCGTTTTATTGCGGGCATTGGCGCAAGCGGAAAGGCCGCTTTATTGCGACACTGATTCTATTATCTGCCGCAATTTGGAAAATGTACCAATGGATAAATACGCGCTTGGCGCGTGGGATTTGGAAGCAACCGGCAATAAAATGGCAATTGCCGGTAAAAAACTTTATGCCCTTTACGATGGGGATAATTGCGTTAAAATTGCGAGTAAGGGCGCAAGCCTTGTGCCGCGTGATATTGGTTTTTTAATGCCGCCTGAAATGGAACCTTTAAAGGCCAAAAAGGTAGCGCAACAAAAAGCCAAAAATATAGGCGGTGAAAAGATTTTGACGGTGGCTAAGGGCGGCATTTATGAATTTGTGAATGATGCCCCTAGCTTTAAATTAAATGGCAACGTGCAATTTATCAAGCGCACAATCAAAGGAACATAAAAATGCAATATACACTTTGGGATATTATCAGCCGCGTGGAAAGCAACGGGAATTTAAAAGCGTTGCGCTTTGAACCGGAATACTATCAGCGACGCATGGCGCGGGGCGATTGGGATAATTCCATTATTCAAAATATCCGCGCCGCCAATAAATGCAGCTTAGGCACTGCCCGCATGATTTATTGCAGTTCATGGGGCGCGGTTCAAATCATGGGATTTAATCTTTATTTGAACGGCGCATTTAATTTGAGCGTTGCGCATTTCATGGAAAATGAAGCGTATCAAGTAAATGAATTTCGGCGTTTTCTTTTGAAAAATGGATTAACTGAATATACGCCTGAAAGGCTGGCGACTGATAAAGCGGCCCGCGTTAAATTCGCCAAGGTTTATAACGGCGCTGAAAGTTACGCGGATTTGATTTTGCAAGCCTGCCAATTTTACGGGGTGAAATAATGGCTAATTTCAACGTGCCTAAATTGGGCGTTTTTCCGGTGGCCGCTGTTTTCGATATTGACAACGTGCCGGAAGATTCCAGCGCAACGGGTAGCCGCTGGCTACCTTCAATTTATCAGGGCGGTAATTATTGGGGCGGTGGCCCGCAAGCGTTACGCGCACAGGTTAGCAATTTTGACAGTAGCAACCGCCTACCCTATAACCCGCGCACTGAAAATAACCCGGCTGGAAATTGCGCTTTTGCGTTTAATCCTTTCGGTCAATATATTTCTAATATCAGTAGTGCGCAAAGTGTGCATAGGCGCATTTACGGAATTGACCCAAATGATGAACCGCTTTTCACGCCTAACGCGGCAAGCATTACAAACGGCGGTAATCCTACAATGTCGCAAGATACGGGCTATCATAATATCGGCCCGATTAATACCGCGTATAAGGCTGAAATTTTCCGGCCTGTAAATCCGCTGCCAATGAGTGATACAGCGCCTGACCCTGAAACATTGGAACCGGGGCAAACGGAACCGCTTATTAAATCCGATGGTATTTATTCAAATAGCGGCATTGCGTCATTTATTTTTGATAAACCAGTAACGGAACCAAACCCGAATTGGCCCCCGTTGCTCCCGCCAGAAATTCCTATTATTTACCCCGTGCCTGCATTGGGCATAGGCGCGGCGGCGGCGTATGGTTTCGGCTATCAGGTGACGCGCTATGTATGGGAATCGGTGCCAGTTGAATTTATTGCTGACCCTGCAAGCTGCCCCGCAAATCCGACAACGGATAAAGTAATTATCCGCACTACCGCTTTAAACCCGGAAGGTACGCCATGTGCCTATGACCCTTCAATTACATTGGTTCGCCAAACGTCTAACCCAATGAATGCGGTAGCGGGGCGGCTGGTTCCTTATGTTGAAGATATAGCGGTTGATATTTTCCTAACAGGGAAATTTTTCACGCTTAACCCGCCGTTGCGAATTACCAATAATTACTTTGCGGATGATGAAGTAAAAGAAAACACTATCACGATAGGCAATTATACAACCACGCTTTCAAGCGCCTATTATGCCGTTTATAAAACTGACGGCTACGGCGGTGCCGCTTGCTTTATAGCGTCTGGCGGTGCTGGTATTTCCGCGCTTGTTCAATTGCAAGATAATAGCGTTTTGGACGTGCTTTATTATTCGCTGCCGCTTTCATTGGGTGGAAGCAAAGCGGCAATTGATGAATGGGTGGCGAATAATTGCGGGCTGTTTCCTATGTCCGGTGGGCTGGATAAAACCACGCTGCTAGAAATTCCGCGCCGTCAATTGGAAGCGATAACCCCGCAAGATGGGCCGGGGCAGGATGATTTATTTATTCTGGATGATTCCGGCGCGTATGCTAGTTTTTCGTCATTTATCGGCTACCCGGAAGCGGCCTATTATGTAGCGGGCGCTGCTACTTTTATGGACGTTGAAAACCCGGATGAAATTATTTTTATCTTGCGAAATGGCGCGGGCTGGTTTGCGTGTGAAATTGGCGATGCGTTAACAATTGCGGATGATGAATTTGATTCCGTAGATTATTTCGCGTATCGCGGGGGCGTTATGTTTATTGGTTCGGCGCGTTATACCGAAGGGGGCGACCCGCTACCCATTAAATATAGGGCAATTATTCCGGCGCTGCCGCGTGGGCGTTTGCCGCGTGTAGTGTTAGAATATCAAGCGGTGGGAATGTCGTTTATTCCTTGTCAAACGCATTGCCTTGGTAAAGGCGGAATTATTTCAAAGGTGTAAATTATGAATGTGAATAATCCCAATCAAATGACGGTAACGCCTGTTTATAACGGTTGCGATTCCGGCGAAGGCCCGCAAAGTGTGCGCGGCTACTTTGACGCGGTAGCGGGTGAAAATGTCAAATATGATTTGACTTATCTTGCCGATACGCAAGGTTTTACAGGCGTTCAATGTATCTATATTGATAACGCGGAAAATGACGGCGCGTTTGAAATTGACGTTGAAGAAACAGGCCAGCGGATTAAATGCCCTGCCGGTAAGCAAGGCTATTTTCCTTTGCTGGTTCCGGGCCGTGCTAAATTTGTGGCGCGTCATTTGGGCAGCGGTAAAAAATCGGTTCCTTTGTTTTTCCTTAACTTCACTATTGCGCAAGGGGTTTGGTAATGGCTAATCAACAAATCGGCGGCAGCACGGTAACTTATAACGGCGCTATCCCTATGGGTGGCCCGGTGGCGATTAATTCCGTTATTGAAATTGCCGGTACGGAAGTTTTAGTAGATTTGAAACTTGACTATGCGACCGGCAAAATTTCGGGCGTTCAAACCCTTTATATCGACTTGCGCGATTTTTTGGGTGACGTAACCGTGACCATGCCGGACACCGGGCAGCGCATTACGGCGCGGGCAGGTACGCAAGGTTATTACCCGGTGCTATCCACAAACCTTATGAAATTCATTGTATCCGCCACTATTGACGGAAAATTCCCAATGAATTTTATTAACTTCCCTATTGCGCTTGGCGTATGGCCTAGCGGAATTAAAGGCGATAAAGGCAACCCCGGCGAACCCGGCCCCGCTGGCGGTACGGTTGTTGTTGAAGATTCCGGCGCGTCATCTGGTGAAAGCCTGCTAGACACTACCAGCGAACCGGGCAAAATTTTGGTTAAACGAATTTCGGCAGGCAGTGGAATTACCGTTACTGATTATGGCGATGAAATAGAAATTGAAGCCAGCGGCGGCGGTGGCGGCGGTGGCGGTGTAACCGATGCGATTTCATTAATGTATTCGACCAGTACGGGCGGGCCTGCCAGTATTGCAGCCAATGCGCTTACTGATTTTGATTTGTCCGGGGCGCTGACTGTAAATAGCGTGGGAACTGGTTTGACAAAATCAGCCGCTGGCATTCAATTGGCGGCGGGTAAATCCGGGCTTTATCAAATTACCATGACGGTAAAAAATAATACCGTGACAGCGGGAAATTATTTATTGCGCGTTAAATACGGTAGTAGTGATTTTGTCGCCGCCTGCCCTGCCAGTAGCCTGACCGCTGGCGGTACAATTTCACTACTGATTTATTGCAACGTGTTAGGCGTTCCAAGCCTTGACGTGCTAAAATTCAGTTTGTGTAATAGCGGGGCGGCGCTTAGTAATTACATTATTAATATCACTGCCGCGAAAATCAATTAACCTGAAAGGTGACTGAAAATGATGGGAAAAGGTTTTGAAATGATGGTAGCCAGCGCAATCCGTGCCGCTGGTATTAATCCTGATGAATTGATGGAAAAGGCTAATACCCTTGTCCATAATTTGAATTACCAGCTTGACCGTTTCGGCCAGCGGCTGGATTCCATTGATAGCCGCCTTTCGGTAATTGAAAAGGCGCTTGATATTTCCCCGGTAGAAAAGCCGGACAATCAGCCCGAATTAACGGGTATTACTTTTGAAGGTGACGCCAATGACCAATGAAGAAAAATTGATTGCTGAAATTGATAGCGCGGGCCTTTCGGCTGAAATGCTGGAATCCATGCCAAGCCCTGAAATGTTCCCGCTTATCCTTGTTAATTTGCAAGGGCGCATTGCCGAACTGGAAGCGCGGGAATCTGAAATGCTGGCCCGCGTTGATACCCTTATTGCCCGCCTTGCGCATTTGGGGGTAGCCTAATGAGTACCGAAGAAATTAAAGAGGAAATGCAGGAAGCCGCCGAAGCTGCTATTGAAAGCGCGGTTGAAACTGCCGAACTGGAAACAGCCGCCATTAAAGCGGAAGGGGCAGCGGCAGCGGCGGAACAATCAGCAGAACAAGCGGCGGTAATGGCCGCGACACTTGCCGCCAGTGTTGAAGCAAACGCCGCGCAACAAATCGCGGAACACTCGGAACAGGTACAAACTCAAGAGGAAAAAATATCATGGCTGGAAAATCAAGTAATGATGATGGCGTCAAATTTGCAGGCGATGCAGGAAGCACTAACAGTATTGACGGTATCGCAATCATTGACCCCGGAACCGTCACCAGTGCCAGCGGTGGAAGTGGAAGCGATGCCGGAAGCGGTGACAGTGGAAATACTCCCCGAAAGCGCGGGCGACCAGCCGGAAGCGGAACCGGTGCCAAGCGTGGGCGACCAGCCGGAAACAGCGCCGCGAAAAAGGTTCCGGGCAATCTAGGCGTTGAAAAAATCCTTTTCAGTTTGCACTTGATGGCTTCCAGCGCCTTAAAGGTTGAGGAACTGGCACTTGATGAAAAGGAAGCCGAAGCCCTAGCCGGGGCAGTGCAGGAAGTGGCAAGCCATTACGATATTACCCCTGACCCTAAAATCATGGCATGGGCGGGTTTGTTTGGCGTTTGCGCTTCCATTTATGGCCCCCGCGTTGCAGCGTACAAAATGCGGGCAGCGTCTGAAAAGCGCGATAAAAAGGAAGCGGCTAAACCTATGGCCCAAAAGGTACAGGAAGCCAAGCCAACGGAACATGACCCGGCAGCGCCTTACATTGAACAATTGCCAGTAAGTAACACGCTATGACAATAAGAATGCCAAACGATAGACAACGTATTCTAGTACTGGGTAAAACCGGCACCGGGAAAACTTGCGCCGCCGTTTGGCATTTATCCCAAAAGGATTTTAAGCGCAAGGCGTGGATTGTCCTAAACCATAAGGGCGATGATTTAATTGATTCGATAGAAGGGGCGCACCATGTAGATTTAAATTTTCGACCTAAAAAACCGGGGCTTTATATTTACCATCCTATCCCTGATGTTGATGATGCGGAAGTAACGCAATTGCTTTGGGATATTCACGCGATGGGCGATATTGGCGTTTATGTTGATGAAGGGTATATGATTCCAAACCGTGACCCGGCATTTCAGGCGCTACTTACTCAAGGCCGGAGTAAGAAAATCCCGATGATTATTTTAAGCCAGCGGCCCGTATGGCTTACCCGCTTTGCCATTTCGGAATCGGATTTTTTTCAGATATTCCAATTAGGCGACCAGCGCGATAGGCAAACCGTGCAAGGTTTTGTTCCGGTGGATTTGGAAAAATTAATGCAAGCGCCTGTAAATACAGTGCCAGCATTAAAAAAATTCCATTCAATTTATTATGACGTGGGCGCTAATAATTGCGTTATAATGACACCGGTTCCTACCGCTGACGCCGTTTTGGCCCGGTTCGACCTTGGCAAGAAAAGAAAGCAAACCCTGTAAAGGAAAACGCTATGACTGAAAATATCATTAGTTGGAATGTCGCCAATTGGGTGACAGTAATTTTAATGGCGCTTGCCGGTTATGCGGTGCTGGCTTTAGCTGCCAAGGTAATTAACAACCGCGCACAGGAACCGGCATAATGGTTAATTGGGAATTGTTGAAAAACCCCATTAATTGGCTTATCGTCATTCTCATGCTGACCATTGCAGGAATGGCGGCTACCCTTGTTTGTAACCACTTCGGCAAAAATGCCGTCACTACGGAGTAATTAAATATGGCACAGGTTCAACAACTGACCCCCGCCCAACAGGCGGCATTGCGCAATCAGCAGGCTATGGCGGCAAACTTGCAGGCCCGTCAAATTGTCCTGCAACAGTCTTACCCTGTTATCCAGCAGGTTGAAACGCAAACTTTCAATCCGGCTAACCGTTCCGTGTTTGACGTGACCCCGGCGAACGTGGGCATTGTCAAAGGCTTTTTGGTGAAGGTAACGGCGGCTATCAAAAATAACCACGCTACCGAAGCGGTGGCCCTTACTGACTTCGGCCCGGCTAACCTTGTTCAACGTGTCATTTATTATGACCCGGACAACCAGCGCCACACTGAAACCAGCGGCTGGCATTTGCATTTTGTGAATACCGCCAAACAAGGTGCGCCGTTCCTTTCCAGCATGGTAACGGATTCGCCCATTAAGTACGGCGATGTTATGAACGTCATTGATGCCCCGGCAACTATTGCGGCGGGCGCTACTGGCGAACTGACCATGTACTATTGGGTTCCGCTTGCCTATTCCGAAACCGATTTGACCGGGGCGGTTTTGGCGAACGTGCCGCAAAGTAAGCAGCGCCTGAAACTGGAATTTGCGAACAACAATACCGCCTTTGCAGCGGTGGGCGCTAATCCGCTGGAAGCGATTTATCAGGGCGCGGGCGCGGCTGATTGCGAGTTTGAAGAAATTTCTTACACCGTTTATCAGTCTTACCTTGACCAACTGCCGGTAGGCCAGAACGGTTATATCCTGCCGCTGATTGACCTTTCCACTTTGTACAATCTGGAAAACAGCGCCCAGGCGGGGCTTACCCCTAACGTGGATTTTGTGGTGCAGTATGCAAACCTGTATCGCTACCTTTCCACAATCGCGGTATTTGATAACGGCGGCAGCTTTAACGCTGGCACTGATATTAACTACCTTAGCCAGCGCACGGCTAACTTTTCGGATACCCGGAAACTTGACCCGAAAACGTGGGCCGCGCAAACTCGCCGCCGTATCGCTACCGATTTTCCGAAGGGCGTTTATTATTGCGACAACCGCGATAAGCCTATTTACACCCTTCAATATGGTAACGTGGGCTTTGTCGTGAATCCTAAAACGGTCAATCAAAATGCCCGTTTGCTGATGGGTTACGAATACTTCACCAGCCGCACCGAACTGGTGAATGCTGGCACCATTTCCACCACTTAATAAAGGGGGCATTCCGCCATGCAGCTAATCACTGATATGGCGGAATGGTCTAAAAAGCCATTCCGCCCTGATATGTCGCTAACCGGCTGGCTTGCATTTGTGGGCCTAATCATTGTTGCCATTATCCTTTGGCAGCAAATTATCCGTTTCATTATCGAATAAGGAAACTACCATGAAAATTTTCGGCATTTCTGTTTTCACAATCGCCCTTATTGCCTTGGCTTACTACCTTGGCACTAAGCGCATTATCGGGTAACGATTATGCGCGGCAATTTGGCGCTTGCCATGATTCTATTTGGCTTTGTCGTGTATGCCGCAAATAGCGGCGCTTTCGGGCGCTTGCTTTATGTAATCGGGTTCCGCGATAAACCGGAGGGATATTAATATGCCCTTCGGTTTAATCGTTATTGGAATCATCCTTGCAATAGCCGCTTACCGCGATACGCTTGGCGAATTGTTTAGCATCATTAAGGACGTTTCAAAAGATGCTAAGGGGTTTGGCTATTGGGTATTGGCGGCGGTTATTTTGGGGTTCGCGGCAAGTATCAAGCCAATAAAAGAGCCGGTTAATGCGTTTATGATTTTGCTGATGATTGTTCTACTAATCCGCAAGCGTGGCGCTATTGACCAAATTTCTAACCAACTAAGGGGCAGCTAATGGGCGAGTTTGGCAAAACCCTAATAACGATTGTGACGGCTATTATTGGCGTTGCAATTATTGCCGTTATCGTGTCGCAGCGAAGTAATACGGCTGGCGTGATTCAATCCGCCACAAGCGGATTTTCCAATATCCTTAAATCGGCGCTTGCGCCTATCATTTAAAAGGTGAATGACATGAATGATTTTGTTGGCCCTATCGTTACCGTTTTGACCGCTATTATTGGCGTGGCAATTCTTGCCGTGCTGGTTAGCCGCAACAGTAATACCGCTGGCGTTATCAAGGCCGGTTCCGGTGGCTTTTCCAGTATGCTAGGAACGGCGCTTTCGCCTGTTACTGGTGGCACTGGTTTTGCCATGACCAATAATTACAGCGGTTTTTAAGGGGGGTAACATGGCACTGATTAATCCGCAATTTCCATACGCGGGGCCGGTGCCGATTCCCGGCCCTGCCCCTACCGAAACCATGCCGCTTTTGAATTACCGGGTAGAAGGCCGCATTGCTGGTATTCAGCAGGCGCGGCAGTTTATGCCGTTCCTGCAAGGGCCGCACCGGGCGGTAGCCGAACAAACCTATCACGCGATTGGTACGGGTATTCAAATGGGGCAAACATTCAATCAGCCCTTGATTAACACTCAAGAGGGCTAAGGATGAAAACCGCCATTTTTATATTGGCTGTAATGTTTGCGGCTTTGCTTTGGCTAGGCCGCGAGCATTGCATTTTGTGCCAATGGTTCAAACGCATTTCAAACGGGGCTTAATATGGAAAAGGTAAAAGCATGGCTCATTAAATATAAGTGGTGGATTGTGGCGGCTATTGGTGGCCTTGCCGCATTTCTGCTACTTAAAAACCGTGGCGGCGGAAGCGGTGGCGGCGGTGAATATATGGTAGGAAGCGGGCCGGTTTATCAGCAGGCCGGAAGCGGCGCGGTGGATAACACTATGGCGCTTGCTGCCCTGCAAGCCAATACGCAACTATCCGCACAGAATGCACAATTGCAGGCCCAAATGGACGCAAGTCGTTTGCAGCTTGAAACCCAATTGAACATTGAAACGCTTGCCGCTGATAACGCGCATTACAGCACGCAAAGCCAATTGCAGCTTGGCATGGCGCAAGTGGATTTGTCTAAATACCTTGGCGACCTGCAAAGCACCACTAGCACGGCGCTTGCTGGTATGCAATCCGATACCGCCAAGTATCAAAGCAATATCCAATTGCAGGCCGAAAATATCCGCGCTAATACTTCACTGGCTGAAATTGACGCGCAAAAATACATTGTCGGCAAACAAGCCGATATTGCCAAGTATCAGGCGAAAACAGAACGGCGCGGGCAGGACTACGGTTTTGCTTTGGGCTTGCTGAATTTCGGCGGCAAATTCTTTTAAGGGGTAAATCATGGACAAAAAGAAATTGCTTTATTGGGTGGGCGGCGGGCTGGTGCTGATTCTTATCTGGCTATGGCTTCGCAATCGACCAGCCGCGCAAGTGGCAAGCAATTGGGAAGGCCCGCCATATATGACGTATAACCAGCCGCAAGCCGGTAGCGTTACCCTGCCGGTGGCTGGTTATACTTCGCCTTCCCTGACCCTGCCGAACCGTAACCGTTCATGCGGTTGTAACCCGGCAGTATCGGCGGCAATGGCGCAAGGGGCCGATTTGGCTGGCAAATTGACCGATTCAATTACCAGCCAGCTTAATAACTATGCCGAAAGTCTTAATGATTATTTGGCTTCACAAGCGGGGGTTTAAATGGCTGGTGCGCTGCAATGGTGGGAAACTATCGGCGCGGCTTCGGCGCAATATAACCTTGACCCGCGCCTAGTGGCCGGGGTTGTACAGACTGAATCGTCTGGCGACCCCCGCGCCACTTCTGGCGTGGGCGCTATGGGTTTAATGCAGCTTATGCCAGCGACCGCCAGAAGTTTAGGCGTAACCGATGCCTATAACCCCACTCAAAACATTTACGGCGGCGCTGCCCTTTTGCGTGAAAACCTTGATAGATACGGCGATGTTAATACGGCGTTGCTTGCTTATCACGGCGGAACAAATCAAGCAAATTGGGGCGCTAAAACAAAATCTTATCCGGGTAAGGTTATGGAAAATATCAAATTGCTTTTCGGTAATAGCGGCCCGGTAGTAACGCCAGCGGCTGGAATCGCGCCGGTATCCGGGGCGCAAGAAATGACCGCCGTTAATATCAGCGACTATACCGCGCCTGATTTAACGGGGCTTACTATGGGGGCGGGTAGTCCTGACTTTACAGGCGGGGCTAGTGGTTCATGGGGTGAAGAAACGCCAGAAGAAAACGTGCCGTGGTATCGCGTAGATAAACACGTTGCGAACGCGGCGGGTTCCGCTTATGACGCTGTTACCGATGCAGTAAGCGCCCCGGTTGAAGCGGCAGGAAACTACGCCTTGCGGGGCGTGGTGATTATTGCGGCGGTGGCAATTGTTGTTGTTGGTTTGTACTTCCTTTTTCAAGACGAAATTAACAGCGCCGCCATGAAAATGATTCCAGCCGGTAAAGCGGCAGGGGCAGCGGCTAAGGCTTTGGCATGATGGAAAATGACGAATGGTGGAAGTACCTAATTTTTCCGCTGGTGGCTACGCTTGGCGGTATTGTCAATTACTCGAAAAGGGCGCTTGCCATGAAACGCTTTTCTAAACTTGAATTTGCGGTTGAAGCGGTAAGCGCCGCGTTTGTGGGCTTGATGGTAACGCTAGGCGGGGCGGCTATGGATTTGTCGCCGCACTGGCTAGGCATGGCGGCGGGTATGTCTGGATGGATGGGCGCGGATTTTGTCAAGGCGGTTTTCTCGCAATTTGTGCAAAGCAAGATTGGCCCTATCAATCAGCCGGGGCCGATAGATTCCGACAATGACAAGCCGGGGCGTACCTTCAATGATTAAATGGGTTTTGTCTAACCTGAAAAGCGTGGCCGCTATTACGGTTGCGCTTTTAATGCTTGCTAACTTTGGGTATTCAATTTTAGCGGCTAAAAAAATAACGGGGCTTCAAAATGAAATTAAAGCCATTGAAGAAAAGGCGACCGCAAACGCCAAGGCGGTGGAAACCCTTCAATCAGTACGCGCAAGCGATGCGAAAGCAATCGCGGCAATTCAGGAAGGCCAGACAATTATCAGCGGCAAACTTAGCCGAACAATTAGCGGATTGGGAAGGGTAAGCGATGAAACTAAACAAATTCTTGATAGTCCTATGCCTGCCGATGTTCGCGGCTTGTTCAACAACAGCCCCGAAAATTGAAACGGTTTATTTGGTTCCGCCGTCAAGCCTGCTAACTGAATGCGCCGCGCCTGTTTATCCGTTTATAACGTGGCGGGATTTGGTGGAAGCATACGCAAAAGAAAAGGCCGCAAGGGAATCATGCGGCCTTCAAATTCAAGAAATAAAAAACTGGTTTAGAGAAACAGTTCCAAGCGAAAACCGAAAGTTTCAGTAATCAGCTTGCCAAGCCATTCAGCTTGCGTAACCCCGGCAGGCGTAAAACCGTTATCAGCAAACCGCAAATCAAAATGTTCGCTTACTACACGGATAGCGCCTTTGACTTGATAAACAGCGGCAAGCGCGCTGCTACCATACATAAGCGATGACGCAAAAGGGGCTTGCCCAAAGTCGCCGGGAATGGACACAAAATAAAATGCCTTCGGGCATTCAGGGCGGGTATTTTCGGTTTGCTTTTCCATGTTTGTTACCTTTGAATTTGAAGGGTAAAGAATGGCCCCGCGCTGGTATCAGCCGGGGCCGTGGTGCGCTGTTTAGGCTTCGGCCTTGGCCTTGGCCTTGGCGGCGGGCTTGGCTTCGCCAGCGGCTTCACCGGCAGCGGCAGGGGCAGGCAGCGCGGCCTTAACCTGATTGCGAAGCGCGGCCAGTTCATCCGATGCGGCGGGTTCAATCAGCGGCTTGACACCGTATTCATAACCAGTGTTGCCCTTTTCGGAAGGCTTGGCCCAAATTTCAACCGCAAAATCAACCGTGTTTTCACCATCCACGGCACCGGCAAGCAGGCTTTCCAGTACCTTCGGCAGAATCAGCGCGCCGGAACGGAACACTTCACCAGTGGCGATATTCACGCCTTCAAATTCACCTTCAAACTTGATGAAGTCGCCAAAGGTGGATTGACCAACTTTCTTACCGCGAACGCGGCCATAGATGGAAGCCAGCGCGGTATTTTCTTTTACGCTATGCGGCTTCGGTTGCGCGCCAATGGTTTTCAGAGTCAGCTTGCTTACGATTTCCATGATAGTTACCTTTAAAGTTAAGTGGAAGTTATCGGCGGGGGGTTTGTTTTTGCCCTTTCGATGATTGAAATTATACGCGCATTTTTAGGACGTGCAATAGTTATGACGAAAATAAATCAAAATTTTATTCCTATCGCTTTTCCGTTTGTGATAGTTCGGGCCTATCGGATGCAGGGGCTATTGACAGACGGAAATTATTTTGGTAGGGG
>Ga0172382_10008415_pt1 | contig 14388 bp, 14 predicted proteins | sample Leawel138RmetaG_FD_122245 | JGI IMG/M metagenome (GOLD analysis project Ga0172382, IMG submission 122245) | Leachate microbial communities from a municipal landfill in Southern Ontario, Canada - Leachate well 138R metaG | ecosystem: Engineered > Solid waste > Landfill > Unclassified | place...
AGATCGCGCCGGTAGCCGAGCGACGCCAGCCGCCAGCCGTGTGGCTCGTCGAAAATACGCGAAACTGCCGCTTCGATGCTGCCGGTATCGGACTTTCGCCATTCGCGCGGATTGCGCTTGTAAAGTTTCTCCGCGAGGCGCCGCAGACTGATGAAGATTCGCTGCTGATGTGCTTCGGCGAAGCGGTTGAAATCCGATTTCACCAGATGGTCTGGCGCAAACCCGTGCGTGCGCCCCGCCCTTGGCCCGGTACCTGGTGACGAACAGGCCGCAAGGCTGGTGACAACCATGAACAGCAGAATACAGCGCCAGCACTTGCGTTCAGCAGTCATTCACCCTCCAGGGGGCACAGCGCCCCAAGCCATCTCAATTAAATTTGTGGCAAATCATACCGGATCGCGCAACATTCCACGCCACACCCCCGTGCTGGATCACCACCGGCTGCCCCGTATAATCCCCCCTCGTTGCACCCACCCCACCCACCTGCACATGCCATCCATACATCGCCTGTCCGACCTTCTCGTCAACCAGATCGCCGCCGGCGAGGTGGTCGACCGCCCGGCCTCGGTGCTCAAGGAGGTGCTCGAGAACGCGGTCGATGCTGGTTCGCGCGCCATCGAAGTGCAACTCGAACAGGGCGGCGTGCGCCGCATCCGGGTCAGCGACGACGGCTGTGGCATCGCGCAGGACGAGCTCGCGCTCGCGCTGGAACGTCACGCCACCAGCAAGATCGCCAGCCTCGACGATCTCGAGCGGGTCGGCACCATGGGTTTCCGTGGCGAAGCACTGGCTGCGATTGCAGCCGTGGCCCGCACCACGATCACCAGCCGCGCCGAGGGTGCCGGACATGCGTGGCGTATCGACGGTGACAGCGGCGAACTGTCGCCTGCCGCGCTCAACCAGGGCACGGTGGTCGAGGTCGCCGACCTTTATTACAACACCCCGGCGCGACGCAAATTTCTCAAGACAGAAGGGACCGAGTACGCGCATTGCGACGAAATGTTCCGTCGCGTCGCCCTCGCCCGCCCGGACGTCGGCCTGCAGCTTTCGCACAACGGGCGCGTGGTGCACCGCCTGCCACCGGGCGAGCCGATCCGTCGCGTTGGCACCCTGATGGGCGACGACTTTCTCGAACACGCACGTGAAGTCCGCGCCGACGGCAGCATTCTTTCACTGGGGGGCTTCGCCTCCCTGCCGGCGTATTCGCGCAGCAGCCGCGACGCCCAGTACTTCTTCGTCAATGGCCGCTACGTGCGGGACAAGCTGCTCACGCACGCCGTGCGCCAGGCCTACACCGACATCCTGCACGGCAGCCGCCACCCGGCCTATGTGCTGTTTCTCGAACTCGACCCGGCAGGCGTGGATGTCAACGTCCACCCGGCCAAGATTGAGGTGCGTTTTCGCGATTCGCGGGCGGTGCACCAGTTCGTGTTTCATGCCGTCAGCCGCGCGCTGGCCGAATCGGGCGCCGGGCGGGCACTCGACGAACCACTCTCCGCAGAGAGCCCCGCGCCCGCACAGTCGATGCAGACAGCAGCGGGCTCGACGGCACAGGCGCCAAGCCCCTACGGTCGGCCACCGGAGAGCGCCTGGAACCGCCCGCCGGTGCAGGGGCAACTGGCGATGGACTCGGCCAGCCGCGCCTATTTCGATTTTGCGGCAAGCGCACGACCTGCGCCTGCGCAAGTGGGCCCGGGTGCATCGCGACCATCACCAGCCCCGGCCAGTCCGCCCCCCCTGCCACCGGGCGACGCGGGCGCTCCGCTGGGCTATGCGCTGGCCCAGTTGCACGGGGTCTACATCCTTGCCCAGAACGCGAACGGCCTGATCCTCGTCGACATGCACGCCGCCCACGAACGCATCCTGTACGAAAAGCTCAAGACCGTGCTCGACGGCACGCCTGCAGTGCAGCGACTGCTTATCCCCGCCGTGTTTTCCGTCAGTGCAAAAGACATGGCAGCAGCCGACGAATGCGCCGAAGTCCTGTCGCGCATGGGATTCGAGGTTTCACCCGCGGGGCCGCAAGAGCTTGCGGTTCGCAGCGTGCCGGCGCTGCTGGCGAGCGCACCGGTAGCCGAACTCCTGAGAAAACTGCTTGAAGAACTGCGCGAATTCCCCGCGTCAGACGTAGTCACCGCGCGACGCAATGAACTGCTCGCCACCATGGCCTGTCATGGCGCAGTGCGCGCCAACCGCCACCTGACCCTGCCCGAAATGAACGCGCTGCTGCGCGACATGGAGGCGACCGAGCGCGCCGATCAGTGCAACCACGGTCGCCCAACCTGGACCCAGCTGACGATGTCCGATCTCGATCGCTTCTTCATGCGTGGGCAGTAAAGGCGAACCGCAGGCCCCGCCCCCACGCTTCAGGCGCGATACAGGACCACGCCGGCCACGACGGCAATGACCGTCGCCCAGCCGAGGCGGTCGATGTAGCGCTGGAGCATGGCCTCCATGCGCTGCCCGCCCCAGGCCATCAAGCCCGCCACCATGAAGAAGCGCATCCCGCGCCCAACCAGCGAGGCCAGGGTGAAGGGAATCAGTGCCATGGAAAGCGCACCTGCGGCAATCGTGAATACCTTGTACGGAATCGGCGAAAACCCCGCCACGAAGACGGCCCAGAAGCCCCACTCGTTAAACCAGCTGACGGCTGTCGAATAGCTCGACCAGTAGCTGCTGCTGCGCAGCCACGGCTCGATCATCTCGAAGGCATAGCTGCCGATCAGATAGCCCAGCAGTCCGCCGGCCGCCGACGCAAGCGTGGTGATGAGCGCAAACCACAGCGCGCGCTTGGGATTGGCGAGACTCATCGGCGCCAGCATCACGTCGGGCGGGATGGGAAAAAAGGACGACTCCGCAAAACTGAGTCCGCACAGAAACCACGGCGCATGACGATGACGCGCCCATTGCATGGCACGCTGATAGAGCGGAGAAAATATCTTCACGAAGGATCCTCAAAATCCGGCTATTCGGCTACTGCCACAATCGGGCGCCATGATAGCCGCTTGGCGGGAAAGTTATTGCATCGCATGCCGCATCGCAACAATCAGGGCTGACGCACCCGTCGTTCATCGGGGCGGGACGCGCCGCCCTGCTCCCGGCTGGGCACGGTACCGGCGTTGTCGCCGCGCTGATTGCGGCGCGAAGCCCGGTCACCCTTCCCACCGTCGGGAGCCCGCCCGCCATCATGCGGCGGATCCCGATGTGGCGGGCGGGCCGGGGGCACGCCTGGCAGATGGGGAAACGGGCGCGGCGGCACGAGAATGTATCGCCGTCCCACCGGTTGTCCGTCGTCGTCACAGGCCTCCCGGTGCAGGGCCTCGCACTCTGCCTTTGACGCGGCACGTGCGCTTTCGCGTTCACGCGCAGCCGCCTCAGCATCGAGCCGCAACTGGCGCTCGGTTTCGAGTTCGCGCTCAAGTCGCTCCAGACGTTCTTCCGGCGGAGGAGGCGGCGGCGCAGGCGGCAAAACGGGCGCCGGCACCACCGTCAGCCGCCCGCGGCCACCGACAGGCTCCGCCTTTACGCCCGGCGGAGGCATGTTGCCGTAATTGATCCGCCCCTCGCTATCTTTCCAGCGGAACACCTCGGCCGCGTCCGCACACGCCGAAAATGCCATCAGAACGCTTGCGCCGAACACCAGCCAACTGCCGTTCATTACCCTCTCCGCGCCAGACCCACCGCTCCCATCGTGGCAGGTTCCCGCAGCTTACCGCAGCGAATGTTCGATCCGGAGCACAAAGCGCAACAAGGCATTGCTGCCAGGCGCCCAAATCGGCAAAAAAGCCACGCGGCATTGCACAATGCGGCTTTCCTGTAGAGAATCAAGCCCTTCCACATTTCGCGTCTTGCCATATATGGGCCGGGCCGCACAGATCATGTCGAAGCCTTCTGCCCCTCTGTCGCTCAAGCTGGTCCTCATTGTTCCCTACGTCGTGCTCGTGATTGCACTGGCGGTCGCGGTGGGCACGCTGTCGTATTCGGCCGGGAGCCGGGCAGTCTCAACGGTCGCGGAGCACTTGCTGCTCGAGACCGTGGGGCGCATCGCGCAGGCTGTAGACCGGCACATTGTCGGTTCAGGTGCAGTGCTCGAGTCGGCCTTCCCTGACGGCATGCCCGCCCCGGAGAAGATCGAATCGGATTTCCAGGAGCTGCGGACGCGCTTCTGGATCGCAACCTCGCTGCATATCGACCCCAACAATTATGTCTATTACGGGAACGAATCCGGCCAGGGCCTGGGGCTGTACCGGCACTCCCTGAAGGAGGCCGAACTGCGGATGAAGATCAACGCCGACGAGCACAGGGCGATCTACCACTTCACCGGCATCGACGGCCCACTCCAGTTCGATCATCGCGAAACAAAGCTGTTCGACCCGCGCACCCGGCCCTGGTACCAGGATGGAAAGCGGGTCACGGGTCATACCTGGACTTCGGTGTACATCGATTTCGGCACGCGGGAGCTGCTCGCCACGCGGGCGCGCCGAGTACTGTCGGCGGCAGGCGCTTTCGAAGGCGTGGTCGCGACCGATATTTCCCTGCGTGCGCTGAACGACTTCGTAGGCCGGCTCGAAGTTTCACCCAACGGCATCGCCTTCATCATCGAGCAGGATGGCAACCTGATTGCGTCCTCGGCCAGTCCCAACATCCGGCAGCTGCCCGATGGCAGCAGCGCCCGACTGAAGGCGCACGACAGCTCGCACCCACTGCTGCGGGCTTCTTACCGTCTGGTGCAGGAACGACTGGCGGCCCCCGATGCAACCTCGCTGCCACGGGTATTGACGTTTCTTACCGACGAAGGCGAGGAGATCCATGTCGCGTTCGACCGCATCCAGGACGAAGCGGGCCTGAACTGGATTACCGTCGTCGCCATGCCGACAAGCGACTTCATGTCCGGGGTTACGGAGAATGCGAGCCGCACCGTCATGCTTGCCGCTGCAGCGGTCGTGATCGCCATCATCATCGGGCTGCGCATCCTCGGCTGGGTCGCGGGCGACCTGAGGCGTATCGGCGAGGCCGTACGAAAGGTGGGTGACGGCGACCTCGACGCACCGGTCGGCGTAGAGCGCAACGACGAGATCGGCGCGCTGGCACGCAGTTTCGAGGCCATGCAGAGCCGATTGCGCACGGACAAGCTCACCGGACTGGCCAACCGCGAAGCCTTCATGCAGAAGCTTGAGAAACGTGTCGAGCTCGCTCGCACCGATCGTCGCAGCGCGCGACTGGGGGTGCTCTTCATCGACCTCAACCGCTTCAAGCAGATCAACGACCTCTACGGGCACGACGCGGGCGACCTCGCGCTGCAGGAGATTGCCGAGCGCCTGCGCACCAACGTCCGCGGCGGCGACCTCGTCGCACGTTACGCCGGTGACGAATTCGTCATCCTGCTCGACCAGGTTGCCAGCCGTGAAGCCGTTGGCCATATCCGGCGCCAGATGGAGGAAGTCCTGCGTCAACCCCTTTCATGCGTCGAGACCGAGAACACCACAGAGATTGGCGTGGGCGGTGCGATCGGAGAGGCGCTGTACCCGGAGGACGGTGAGGATGCGCAAAGCTTGCTCAAGAGTGCGGATCGGGCGATGTACGTGCATAAATTTGCCGACCCCGAACGCCAAGGAGAGCCAAAGCGCTGAGGCCAGGTCTTATCCCCAGCGGGCGTAGACAAGATGTGTAGGAAGCTGTGGACAAGCGCGTCATGTGACTGATCAGGAAGCTCAAATTCCTGCTGCTGCAAAATCAGGCAGGCCACCGTTCAACGGCCTGGCTGAATCCTGCTACGCAATTCGTCGCACCGGAATAGCGCGCCGCACCATGACGGTGCATCCCGACAACACGCCCGACATGGGTCACCCCCTCCTCTGACCACTCGAAAACGTGTGGACCTTCAAGATTTCCGGACACGAACGGCCGCATCAGGCCCCGGGGATGTCGGTGCGACGCACGGCATGCAACTTGCTAATTTTTTCGGGACGCATCGGAATCCTGCACCGGAGCCGCACCAGATCATGATGTCGATACAGCCTCCCGGGGGCAGGAACCACGCTCTGCAGCACGCCGGCCGGATTTTGTCCGACCGGCACCCGCCACCCGAATACCGCTTACCGGAGAAACACATGTCCAAGCCACGCGCCCTTGTTGCCCTCGCCCTGCTGCTCACGGCTGGTGCTGCCACTGCACACCCAGGCCACGAAACCATCAGCTTTGCCAGCGGCTTTGGTCATCCACTCGGCGGAATCGACCACATGCTGGCGATGCTGGCAGTCGGCCTGTACGCAGCACACCAGCGCGGCACCGCACGCTGGGCACTTCCGGCAGGCTTTATTGCCGCCATGTTGTCCGGAGCGGCGCTCGGCGCTGCGGGCATCGCCCTGCCTGGCGTGGAAGCGGGGGTCTCGGCATCCCTGCTCGTCTTCGGCCTGCTGATCGCCTTCGCGGTTCGCCTGCCGCTCACCGCAGCCATCCCGCTGATTTCCGCATTTGCCCTGTTTCATGGTCATGCACACCATGCCGAGATGGCCAGCAACGCGTTCGTAAGCTACACAGCCGGCTTCGCACTTGCCACCGCGGCGCTCCACGCCATCGGCTACCTCGCCGCCTGCCATATGCCTGAATCGCGGTTTGGTGCGTACGTTCGGAGGACAATCGGCCTGGCGATCGGCGGCGCCGGCATCCTGCTTCTCGGCGCCTGAGCGATACGAATCAGGGCAATTCCCTGAGCCTGAGAAATGACGGAAAACGAGGCAAGCCCTTGGCGGTGAGCTCACGATAGCGGTATGTAATCAGCATGCCCGGCGCAGGTGGCGTGCGGCGCTGAGCATCGGTGAAGCCGGTTCCGATCCGGAACCGGCGGCCGTCCACCGTCTCGACCAGCAGTGCCCCAAGCATGCCTGCATATTTTCCCTTGCCCTCGATGTGGGCGATCACCCTTGCCTCGTCGTCCAGCCAGGGCACGTATTTCAGGATTGCATCGGTCCGCCCTGCCACCCGCAGCGCATTGGCCCGGTGCAACATCAAACCTTCGCCGCCTGCGCTCACGACCCGGTCGAACTCGCGCCTCAGCGCCTCACGATCGGCGACCCGGTGCTGCCCGACCACCTGTACCCAAGGCAGCTGCGCAGCGCTGACGGTGCGCTGCATGGCCGCAATGCGTTCGGTGAAGGTGCCGGGGTGAGCGGGCAGATCGAAGATCATGTACTTCACTTCCCGCCACGCTGCGTCATCGGGTTCATGGGTGCGCACCGTGCCCACAAGTTGCTCGAAACGCCCCCGGCCGATCCAGAGTTCGCCATCGAGCGGTTCCTGCGGCAAGCCTGCTACAAACCACGCCGGCGCGCCAACCGGACGCCCGCTGCGAAACAGCAATTGCCGGCCATTCCACAACGCACGCACGCCGTCCAGCTTCTCGCTGACCCAGTATCCGGCCGGATCGACATCCGCTTGATAGCGCCCTGCGAGCATCAGCGGAGGCAACTGCGCCGCTGCAAAACAGGGCAGCGCGAGCAGCGCAACGGTCAGAATACGGGCCACCGCCTGCCACACGGATAACGGGCGTTTCTTCGTTTGCATCGCGGAGACTCACGGACAAAGAACCGAATTATGCCATTTACATTGATTGAACGCATTCCCGGTAGCCGGGCCTGGTGCGCACCGCGGTGAGTTACGCTGATCCGGATACCCCAAAGCGGCACTGCACGAGGATAATGCGAGGCCGTCACCCCGCCCTTGTCCCGATGCCGCATTCCGACCTTCCACCCGCCCTGCTTCTGCTCGGCCCGACCGCAAGCGGGAAGACCGCCAGTGCTCTGGCGCTGGCGCACGCGTTTCCGGTCGAGGTCATCAGCGTGGACTCGGCCCTGGTGTACCGCGGCATGGACATCGGCACGGCCAAGCCAACGGCTGCGGAACAGGCGGTCTGCCCTCACCACCTGATCGACATCATCTCTCCTGAAGAGACCTACTCGGCGGCCGGCTTTCGCGATGATGCGCTGCGCCTGATGGCGGAGATCACCGCTCGCGGGCGAATTCCGGTCCTTGCCGGCGGCACCATGCTGTACTTCAAGGCATTGCGCGACGGCTTGTCCGCACTTCCGCAAGCCGACGCCGACCTGCGCCGTCAGATCGACGAGGACGGCACGCGCCTTGGCTGGCCTGCCATGCACGCCGAACTTGCCCGCCTCGACCCCGACGCCGCAGCAAGGCTCGAACCCGGCGACTCGCAACGCATTCAGCGCGCGCTCGAGATCGTTCGTGTCACCGGGCGGCCGCTGGCCGAAAGCTACGCCCGCCGGGAAATGCTCCCCCCGCCTTTCCGCCTGCTGCCGATCGCGCTCGCCCCATCGGACCGCACGGTGCTGCACGAACGTATCGCCGGTCGCTTCTCGCAGATGATCGACGGCGGACTCATCGACGAGGTCGCACACCTGCGCCAGCGCTACACGCTGAATACATCCATGCCCTCGATGCGCTGCGTCGGCTACCGCCAGGCATGGGCTTATCTCGATGGCGAGGATGACCTGGAGACGCTCCGTTTCAAGGGCGTCGCCGCAACCCGTCAGCTCGCCAAGCGTCAACTCACGTGGCAGCGCCAGTTTCGCGACACCTGGCCCGAGCTGATCGAGCTTGACTGCCTGCGCAACGACCTCGCCACAGCGGTGCGCGAGGCCGCCCTCAAACACCTCAAAACCTGAACCACACCTGGGAATCGGACACAATGGACGAACAAATCATCAGCGACGTGCGCCAGTGGCTGGACGACGTCGTCATCGGCCTCAATCTCTGCCCGTTCGCGGCCAAACCGCGCGCCGAAGACAGGGTGCGCATCTGCGTCAGTCACGCCACGACCGACGAGGCGCTGCTCGACGACATGCAAGCCGAACTCGAACGCATCTCGGATACGCCCGCAAACGAACTCGAAACCACGGTCCTTGCCATCCCGGACATGCTGGCCGATTTCGAGGACTACAACCAGTTTCTGGATCTGGTCGATCTTTGGCTGCAGCAGTTTGGCTGGGAGGGCGAGATCCAGGTCGCGAGCTTTCACCCCGACTACCAGTTTGCCGACACCGAGCCCGACGACGCCGGCAATCTCACCAATCGCTCGCCCTGGCCCCTGTTGCACATGATCCGTGAAGAAAGCCTGGAACATGCGCTGGCACACTTCCCGGATCCGGAGGGCATTCCCGAGCGCAATGTGCTGCGCATGGAGCAATTGAGCGAGGCGGAGCGAAAGCGGCTGTTCCCCTACCTTTTCGGCTGACCCGGCAGCAGGACCACACAACTGCCGGACAGACGGTCATGCAGGAACTGGCGATCACGATCGAAGATGGCCCAGATCAGCCCGACGCCACCGATCAGCACCGACGGCCAGGCCAACACATAGCGCAGCCAGCTGCGCGCGGCATTAAGCGGCTGGCCGCTGACTGAGTCCACAATCTTGAGCCGCCACGTCTGCATGGCCAGGGTCTGCCCCTGGCGGTGCCAGTACCAGACGAAGTAAAAGCCCAGCACCAGGAAGATGTGAATCCACGCCAGCCAGCCCGGAGGCGTGATCTCGAAAAACATGCCGAGCAACAGGTAGGGCACCATGAAGGTCAGTGCCAGCACCCCGAGGAGGAGCATCGTTTCATACAGCATGCTCGCCAGCCGGCGGCGCAAGCCGGCCAGTTCAACCACTGTGGGCGAGCGCCCTGGCGCCGCGGTCTGACTTCCGGCTGCCGGTGTCTTGCTTCCTTTACGACTCATCGAAATATATCTACCTGTCCTTGAAGCGCCGCACCGGGCCGGCGTGGCGCAGGCGTCGCCTCTGCGGGGCGACGTCCTTCAGGGGGCAGATTCTGATAGCGTTCCCACTCCGCATGCAAATTGCTGCGCCGATCGGGCGGCAGCTTCTGCATCGCACGGTACTGCATCCGGGCCCGACTGCGCTCATCCGGATTGAGCCGTACCCAGTCCCGCATCCGCCGCTGAATCCGTGCCTGTTCGTCGGCCGACAGACGATCGTAACGATCGCTGATTCCAAGCCATTTGCGGCGGCTGACAGGCTCCATCCCGTCCCAGTCGTCCACCAGCGGGGCCAGCACTTCATGCTGACGCGCATTGAGTTCGGCCCACACCGGCGCAGCCAGCGGCATGACGCGCGCCGTCGCCAGTGCGCTGAAAAACAGGCACGCGATCAGGAGGAGGAGTCTTGCTGCAACCATGCGGGAAAGTCCGAATCAAGATATGCATCGATGGGGAGTTCGTCTGTCAGCAGCGCCGCGTCGACCTCTTCGAGTTCAAGCACCAGGGACGTCGTCGTCCAGTGATCCCCGGCAAGTACGAGCACGACAACAGCAGCCATCGCCACCGACTGACGCAGCACCGGACGCAATGAACAGACGGCCCGCACTGCAGAGAAGAGCCTGGCGAGCGTTCCACGCTCGGGGCGATGCGCTTCCAGTGCACGCAGACGCGCCGCCTTCAGACGTTCGGCCACCGCCTCATCGGTATGGTGGGCTGCGGCCGACAGGTTGCCGACAATGCGCCGCGCGAACGCTGCGTCGCTGAACGTTTCACCCTTGGGGCGCTGATGCTGGTCGGTCATGGCATGAGTCCCTTTGCCTTCAAGGCCGCGGCAAGTGTCTGGGTGGCACGCGAGCAATGCGTCTTGACGCTGCCCTCGGAGCACCCCATGGCCTCCGCCGTTTCGGCGATATTCATTTCTTCCCAGTAACGCATCAGGAAGGCCTCACGTTGACGATTGGGCAGGCGGGCAATTTCGTGCTCGATCTGCGCCAGCACATGGCGCCGTTCGAACAGGCCGTGCGGCGTTTCATGCTCTGCCCCGTCGCGTTCGTCCGCCACGTTCTCGAGCGGGTCGCTGTCGTCCTCGTTTCCGCCCTTGAGCACGGACAGGGGCGACACCCAGAACCTGCGCACCTTGAGCCGTCTGTGCGCGTCGAGAATCACGTTCTGCAGGATGCGCTGAAACAGCATCGGAAATTCGGTGGACGGGCGCTCACCGTAGCGCAGGGACAGTTTCAGCATCGCGTCCTGCACTGCATCGAGCGCGGCATCGTCATCGCGCAGGGACCAGACAGCCTGCTTGAACGCACGTTTTTCAACGCTTTCAAGAAACGCGGAGAGTTCGGTGCGGGAGGCCAGCTTGTAATCCTTGAAAGAGGCGCCTATTGGACCGGCATTTACAGCCTTGACCAAACTCCCTCGGAGCGGGTACTGTTATCCGTTTCTTCAAACGAATTACAGGGCGACTTTGCGATGGTGCTGACTGGAGCGGAAATTGTAATCAGGTGCCTGCAGGAAGAAAAGGTCGAATACGTATTCGGCTATCCCGGCGGCGCCGTGCTGTACATCTATGACGCACTTTTCCAGCAGGAACAAGTTCGCCACATCCTGGTACGCCACGAACAGGCCGCAGTCCATGCCGCCGACGGTTTTGCCCGCAGCACGCAGAACGTAGGCGTCGCACTGGTCACCTCTGGCCCGGGTGCAACCAATGCTGTCACCGGCATCGCAACCGCCTTCTGCGATTCGATCCCGATGGTGATCATTTCCGGGCAGGTACCGACCGCCGCGATCGGTCAGGACGCCTTTCAGGAAGTTGACACTGTGGGCATCACCCGCCCCTGCGTAAAGCACAACTTCCTGGTGCGCGACGTCAAGGACATCGCGACCACCATCAAGAAGGCCTTCTATCTGGCAAAAAGCGGCCGCCCCGGCCCCGTGCTGGTAGACATTCCCAAGGACATCACGAACGCCAAGTGCGAGTTCGAGTATCCGAAGGAAATCTCGATGCGCTCGTACAACCCGGTGGTCAAGGGACATCAGGGCCAGATCAAGAAAGCCGTACAACTGCTGCTCGAAGCCAAGCGCCCGATGATCTACGCCGGCGGCGGCGTGGTGCTGTCCGATGCGGCCGAGCAACTGACCAAGCTCACCCGCCTGCTGGGCTACCCGATCACCACCACCCTGATGGGGCTGGGCGGTTACCCCGCCAGCGATCGCCAGTACCTTGGCATGCCGGGCATGCACGGCACCTACGAAGCCAACATGTCGATGCACTACTCCGACGTGCTGCTGGCAGTCGGCTCGCGTTTCGACGATCGCGTGATCGGTGACCCGGCCAACTTCGCCGAAGAACCGCGCAAGATCATCCACATCGACATCGACCCGTCGTCGATCTCGAAGCGCGTGCGCGTGGATGTGCCGATCGTGGGCGACGTCCGCGAAGTGCTAGACGAAATGATCCGCCAGCTCGAGGCCGGTCCCGCCCGCCCGGACATCAGCGCGTGGTGGAAGCAGGTCGAGGAATGGCGCAGCCGCAACTGCATGGTGTACAAGAACTCCGACACCATCATCAAGCCGCAGTTCGTGGTGCAGAAGCTGTGGGAAGTGACCGGCGGCGATGCCTTCGTCAGCTCCGACGTCGGCCAGCACCAGATGTGGGCGGCGCAGTACTACCGCTTCGACAAGCCGCGCCGCTGGCTCAACTCCGGCGGCCTGGGCACAATGGGTGTCGGCATGCCCTATGCGATGGGCGCCCAGCTTGCCCACCCCGATGCACAGGTTGCCTGCGTCACCGGTGAGGCCTCCATCCAGATGAACATCCAGGAGCTGTCGACCTGCAAGCAGTTCCGGCTGCCGATCAAGATCTGCAACCTGAACAACCGCTACCTCGGCATGGTGCGCCAGTGGCAACAGCTGTTCCACGGCCAGCGCTACTCCGAGTCGTACATGGATTCGCTGCCCGATTTCGCCAAGCTGGCAGAGTCCTACGGTCATGTGGGTTTCCGCATTGACAAGCCCTCCGACGTCGAAGGCGCGCTGCGTGAAGCCTTTACCACGCACAAGAAAGATCTCGTGTTCCTCGACTTCCAGGTCGATCAGACGGAAAACGTGTATCCGATGGTTCAGGGCGGCAAGGGTCTCACCGAGATGATCCTGTCTGCCGAAGACCTGTGATCCGCGCCACCGTCCAGTCAATTATCTGAATTCAGGACCGAAATCATCATGCGTCACGTCATTTCACTGCTGATCGAAAACGAATCCGGTGCGCTGTCGCGCGTGTCCGGCCTTTTCTCCGCGCGCGGCTACAACATCGAATCACTGACCGTGGCCCCCACGGAAGATGCGTCGATGTCGCGCATGACCATCGTCACCATCGGCTCGGAAGAAATCATCGAGCAGATCACCAAGCAGCTCAACAAGCTCATCGAAGTGGTCAAGGTGGTAGACATCTCGGAAGCCGCGCATATCGAGCGCGAGCTGATGCTGATCAAGGTCCGTGCTACCGGCAAGGACCGAGAGGAGATAAAGCGCACCGCTGACATCTTCCGCGCTCGCATCATTGATGTCACCGATGCCTCATACGTAATCGAGCTCACGGGCAACCAGTCCAAGCTCGACGCCTTTACCAAGGCCATCGATCCGGCGCTGATCCTCGAAACCGTGCGCTCCGGCGTCTGCGGTATCGGGCGCGGCGACCGTGTTTTGAAGCTCTGACCCCTCCTGTCTGTTTTGCGCTCGGCCGAGCAGCCCTTATGATGTCGGCCGCAGGCGCTTACTGCCCTTGATATCTGAAAGGAAAACCATGAAAGTTTATTACGACAAGGACGCCGACCTCTCCCTCATCAAGGGCAAGAAGGTCACCATCGTCGGCTACGGCTCGCAGGGCCACGCCCACGCCCAGAACCTGAACGACTCCGGCGTCAAGGTTACCGTTGCCGTGCGCAAGGGTGGCCCGTCGTGGGACAAGGCCAAGGCCGCCGGCCTCAAGGTCGAAGAAATCGCCAAGGCCGTGAAAGCCGCCGACGTGGTCATGATCCTGCTGCCGGACGAGAACATCCCGACCGTGTACAAGGAAGAAGTCGAGCCCAACATCAAGAAGGGCGGCGTGCTGGCTTTTGCCCACGGCTTCAACGTGCATTACAACCAGGTCGTGCCGCGTGACGACCTCGACGTGATCATGGTCGCCCCCAAGGGCCCCGGCCACACCGTGCGTTCCGAGTACCTGCGCGGAGGCGGCGTGCCGTCGCTGATCGCCGTGTATCAGGACAAGTCGGGCAAGGCCAAGGACATCGCGCTGTCGTACGCTGCAGCCAACGGCGGCACCAAGGGCGGCGTAATCGAGACCAACTTCAAGGAAGAGACCGAGACCGACCTCTTCGGCGAACAGGCCGTGCTGTGCGGCGGTGCGGTCGAGCTGGTCAAGATGGGTTTCGAAACCCTGACCGAGGCCGGCTACGCCCCCGAGATGGCCTACTTCGAGTGCCTGCACGAGCTCAAGCTGATCGTCGACCTGATGTACGAAGGCGGCATCGCCAACATGAACTACTCCATCTCCAACAACGCGGAGTATGGCGAGTACGTGACCGGCCCCGAGGTGATCAACGA
>Ga0172382_10008418_pt1 | contig 14386 bp, 11 predicted proteins | sample Leawel138RmetaG_FD_122245 | JGI IMG/M metagenome (GOLD analysis project Ga0172382, IMG submission 122245) | Leachate microbial communities from a municipal landfill in Southern Ontario, Canada - Leachate well 138R metaG | ecosystem: Engineered > Solid waste > Landfill > Unclassified | place...
GATCTCCCCCTGCTCCAGTACGCGCAAAAGCTTAACCTGCGTCTCGGGCGGCAATTCGCCGATCTCATCCAGTAAAATGGTGCCCTTGTCGGCAGTTTCAAAAAAGCCTTTACGGTCCTCTACCGCACCGGTATAGGAGCCTTTTTTGTGCCCGAACAATTCCGATTCTATGGTCCCGGCAGGAATAGCGCCGCAGTTCACAATGACATAAGGTCCGTGCCTGCGCAGAGACAGCTCATGTAAAGCCTTGGCCACCAGCTCTTTCCCGACACCGCTCTCCCCCAGGATCAGAATGCTGATATTGGAAGGCGCAACCTGTTCGACAGCCTGAATTAGCTGCCGGATTTCTTCGGATTTTCCGATAATCCCGTATTTTTGCTCAATGTTTCTCATAGTAAAATAATAGAACAATTATTCTGGTTTTTCAAGTAAAAATGCCATTTTGGCATATTTTCGTGACGGCAAACGGTAATACTGTTTCATAGGGAATTTTTTAGGAAAGTCACTGTGCAATGAATTTATTTTTTCAGCTTTTTCAGCTGTTCTTTTGCTTCGCGGACATGCGGGATGATCTCCGAAGAATTGACCGTTTCTTCATAATACAGGATGGCCGTTCGGGTCAGTCCCATTTCCAGATAAACATCTCCGATATATTTCAGAATGATGGCTTTATACCAGGAATACTCAATATTATCAAGCTCGTGTGCCTGATTGAAGAAATCCAGGGCATTGAAGTGCTCTTTTTTCAGCATTGCGCGTATGCCTTTCAGATACAGGACCCTTGCACGCATTCCGATGTCATTTTCAAGTATACCGTTATCCAGCAGACGCTGAATATGCCGGATGTGCCGGTCCCCTTCGATAAAGTGGTTCATCGAGTAACTGCATTCCGCAGCGATGGCGCGTACTTCCAGGTTATCCGGATATTTCTTCAGAAAGGTATTGCAGAGTTCATCGCAGGCAGTATAATCCATCTTATCGTAGAGATAGACATACATCAGGGCGATCGCGGCTTCCCATTTCGTGAACTTTCCGTTGCGGTAAGCGTTTTCCAGATCTGCGATTCCGTCATCCATACTCTGGTTCATCATATTTCCCAGACCGATATTCCGTCCCACCACGGATAGATAGTACTGAAAGGAGCCGGTGCCAAAGAACATATCATAAAAGGGTTCCTGGCTGTAGCGGTCAATGATCAATTTCCTTTCCAGGATCCGCGGACCGTCCTTGATGATCTGGATATAATCCATTTTATTCAGATAAATCCGCATTTTCCCGGCCAGGAGAACAGTATAGTAAAATTGCACGTCGACATTATCGGGATATAAATTCAAATGTTTCTCATATACCGGACGATACAGAGCGATCATGGAATCGCTGCGCTCCAGTATCCCCGCGTATCTTGCATTCAGCAGGTCTATGCGAATATTTGCGTAGGAAAGGAAGGCGATACAGGGAAAGGCTTCATTGAGAGAAATGATCTTCCCGGTGAGGTAATCACGGGCCTCTTTGAAGCGATAATTGTAAAAATGATCAAAAACCTCCTCAAAAGGTTCGCTTTCGGCCCGGAGAAGCAGTCCGGAAAAAGACAAGACAAACAGAATAGAAACAAAAATTCTTTTCATTTGGGAATAATGATCTTGCTGGGGACGACCCAGGCAAATTTAAAGCCCTGACGCTGCAAGTGTTCCTGATTGCGCATAGCCTCTTCCTGACTGGCATAATTGCCGATACGGACTTTGTAGTTAGGGGGTTCAAAATCGATATATACCGGCAGATCATAACGCGCATCCGCCTGGGTCTTGATCCGCATGGCTTCATTGCGGTCCTGCGTGGAGATCAGCTGAATACGGTAACCCTGGGTTTCAATGTATTCGCGTTCCATCATCCTGATATTTTTGGGAAAGACCGTTTCTTCACTGTGCAGAATGGTTTTAAATTCCTTTAAACGGTACGGGGTGCGCAGATCCGCAGGATCCAGAAATTCCTGCTGAAAGACCTGTGCGGAGGTTGCGGCACCCGTTATAAAGAGGAACATAGTAATACAGATCTTCTTCATTCTTCTATTTTACCTAAATATTCCGATTTTATCCAGCCAATTTTATCGTCAAAATAACTGATCCTTGACCATTCTTCGCCGATCTCTCTGCCGATGCGCACTTTGGAGCCCTCATGCAGGCTGAAAAGCAGGACCGAATTAGCGTCGGGTTCCGAATAAATCTCAGCGCGTTCGGCCAGAATAATGGCATGCCGGGAGTTTCGGCGTTCATACAGGGTATCCAGAGTGATAACGGAAAGTAAAAGAATAAGGATCGCCAAACACAGTGTGATCACAAAAGCAGGGGTTCTTTTGGCTTTTCCGCGGAGATGCCGCCGTAAACGGTAAAGTGCGGGAATGAGGAGCAAAATAGCCAGAAGGTAACCGATAAGGCGTATCATCCGGTCCAGAGGGATGCGTTTTTGCAGTTCCTGGTACCAGCGGAACAGGCGGAACATTTCGGGAAGAACCACCTTGTCGTTCAGTTGTTCACGGGCAATGTTCAAATTGTGAGCTATGTCCGGATTTGCCGGTGCCAGCAGTGCGGCTTTTTCCCAGTAACGGATCGCCGGACCGGGTTCTCCCCTGCGGTAATATACATTTGCAATATTATAAAATAATTCCCAGCTGACAATCCCGCTGTTCTCAAGGGAGAGGAAGGTGTTCAGCGCACTTTCGTAATCCTCAGCGGCATATGCGGAAACGGCCTGTTTGAAAAGCGCGTCCCGTTCCTGCTTATTTCCGTCCGCAAAGATCAAAAAAGGAAGGACGGCGATGATAAGAATGCGTCGGATCATACTTCTTCAATTTCCTCAATAATAGCGATCACTTTATCTTTCAAAAGATCAAGCTGGTTTCGCGATAAGAGTCCCGGTGCATATTTATAGGTCTCGATGGTTTTCACAAGATCCGGAATAGCGGGATGGGCACTCTTCTCTATTTGCTTGTCATTCAAATAGATAAGTAATCCTTTCTCAATGGCGTCCAGGTAGTATTCCGCACGGTCCTCTTCTGCGATCCGCCGGAAATGCTGCATGGCATTTTTCAGTGCGTTCTTGCTGCGGATGCGCTGCATGTTCCGCTCGCGAAGGGAGAACATGTGTTCCATCAGCACAAATCCCAGCAGAATGAAAAGTGCAAATATGTAACCATTGCGGTTGCGCGGATCGCGCAGGGGGTCATAGCCTGCAGGAACGCACTTTTTCTCATCCAACTGAAGAAAGCGGATATCTTTTGCAAGCAAACGTACTTCTTCGGGGCTCAGCGCGGAAGCATAATCTCCCTCAAGTTCGTTACGCGTCAGAACCCGGATATCTTTAACGGGCATGACAAGAGTTCTGTATATTTTATCCGCCAGCGAAAAATAGGTGAATTGAATGTCGTTCACTTTGATCATTCCCGGCCGCGAGGGGATTAGGACGTATTCCCAGCTGCGCTGTCCGCGGTAATCCTGGCCCTGGAGCTGAAAGCTGTTCTTTACTTTGGGTTCAAAGATCTCGATGTTCCCCGGGAACAGCTGTTCCGGAAAACTGAAGTGAGACATATTTCCATGACCGATAATATCAATACGCAGCGTAGTGGCCTGATTTTCCCGGATCACGCTGCTGTCCAGCGATACATGCATGGCAAAGTCCCCGATGGCTCCGGTAAAATGCGGACCCGCGCCTGCGGGCAGAGGAAACACCGTGATCGTATCCGGGTTCGAATAAATATTGATATCGTTGCCGGAGCTGCCAAAGAAAGGATCGTCAAAGATCGAGGTATAGCGGTCCTGGCGTTTCAAAGTAATCCGGAAGGCTTTCGCCGGGATCACGAATTCCCCGGTTTTCGTGGCCGTCAGGGTCAGGGATGCAATCTCTGCGATTATATATTCTTTACCGCCGAGTATCTGTTTTGAGGAAGCGGGAGCATCGTGCAACTTAAAATGATCGACGATAAAGCCTTCCAGGTTTTGCTGCGGCGAAGCGGTATAATTCACTACCCGTTCGCTCGTGTATAAATGATAGTGAAGCGTAAAGGTCTCTCCCTGATACATGGAATCCTTTGGCAGGAGCAGCTTGATAAAGGTTGAAGGCAGCGTCTCGGCGCTGTCCGGATCTTCGGGAACGGCTGATTTGCTGACATTAAGGACCAAAGCTTCGGTTTGGAATTTTTCGCCTTTGATGTCGAATTCAAATGCAGGAATGCGAATACGCCCCGTTTTTCGGGCGATCACATCAAAAGAAAGCGTACTGCTGCTGCTGATTTTTCCGTTGACCCAGCTCATATTAGTAGAACTGTAGGGACCGCCGCTGACCTGCAGATCGGGGTGCAGATCAAAGTCGATGGTACGCGGTGCGTTTTGGATATTTTCAAAATTAAAGGTCAGACGAATCGCTTCATTCAGGCTGAAGCGGGTTTTTGTAGCCGTCAACGTCACGCGCTGAGACCAGAGTAAGGGTGTCAGAAGCAAGAATAAAAAAGCTGTTCGAAGTAAATAACGGGATTTTACCATTCTTTGCTGCGTTTGATCCGTTTGCTGTTGTTCTTATTGAGGATCAGTTTTTTCATCGATTCCATCTCTTTTTCCCGCATGGCATTCAGGATATTGCGGATCTGTTCTTCAGACAGATCCTGAGCTTGCAAATCCTCTTCGCTTAACCCGGAGTTTAGGGACTGCTGCTGTTCCTCTTCCCCTTTTTGGGCATCCGGGGCATGCTGGGATTGATCCTGTTGCGGTTCTTCATCCTGTCCTGAATTTTGCATTTGCGGATTATCGGGATCCTCTCCCCCGTTTTGCTGATCCTTATTCTGCTCCTGCTGCTCATTTTGCTGCATCAGCATGCGGAGCCGCTCGTACATCACCTTGCTGTTCAGATCGGCAGGGTCTTCGATCATGCTTCTTTTAAAATATTCAAGCGCTTCCGAAGGGTTATTGTTCTGCAGGGAGAGCTGTCCCAGGTTGTATAGCGCAGCTGCGCGCAGGGAAGGGTCCGGAGAACTCAGGCTTTGGCGCAGCAGGGAGCCTGCCGCAGCGCCTTCCTGCATACCCATTGCCGCCGTACCCGCATTATAGAGCAATTTTTCATTTCCGCGTTTATTTCCCAAACGGTCTTCATAATAATCCCGGGCTTTTTCAAAATCACCCTTGTAGAACGCCGTTATTCCGGGATCTTTTGCATAGAGTGCCATGCCTGCAAAGAGGCACAAGACAACACATAATTTTATGAATTTTCCGGACTGTCTGTACATACACCTACATAAAGCGTTTGGGCTTCTGCTTGTTCCGTTCTATCCGTTATTCAATGAACTTTTTTTGCGGCCATCCTTCGGAGTGTCAATGCGAATTTCCTGATCCTTCTCAAAAAAGTCCAGTATTGCCTTCATCAGAAAATCACGGATGTCGCGGTCCTCAATGCATTCAAAGGGAAAACCCAGGATGACGGTATTGTAATCCTCACCTCTGTAGGCTACTGCCGCCGAGACATTATTTTCGCCGTATCGCATGACGGTCTGTGCAGGGCTGTCCTTGGCGGGTTCGATCCCGTCGGGATTTTCGGCTCCGTAGATCAAGGGATGGAAACCGGTTACAAAATCAAAGTGCAGATCTTTTCCGAACAAGCGGGGATTCTGGGTATATACCGAACCGCCGCGCGATGCAAAATCGGTGCGCCAGCGGTATTTCAGTATCTCGGCCGCGAATTCTTCCCGCTCCTTATCGCCCTGCAGATCACTTCCCACATAAGCACCACTCATTAAAACATTACCGCCCTGCAGGCAGTAATTCTCAATGGCGGAGGCAAAGGCTTGGGGGAAAATACGAAAACGAGGCTCAGCGACAGGCTTAGGCCAGGGCGTCGCTTTTTGTTCACCATAAATGATATTGATGCTGTGATAATCTTCCAGGTCGAGTTGTACAGTCGAAACGGCTTCATCGGAGGCGGAATCGAAGGAATATCCGGCCGCTCGGATAGAAAGGCCGTGCAGATAGGGATAATCACGGGTATTTCCAACGATGACTTCCGTTTCCCGGTCGCCGTAGCTTGCCCCGTTGCCGGGAGAATCGTCATCCAGCCACTTGGAATTTGCGTTAAAATCATACTGACTGCCCGTGTAGCTTAAATCATAGCGGTCGGGAACGCTTTTTCCCCAGGCATCCATAAAGCCCAGGTAAGGACCGCTTTCCAGTACTTCCGGACCGGAGACACGATCGAAACCGTTAATAACAAGGATCTTTGGACTATCGGGAACATGGCAGACCGAAACGATCTCGGAGGGAAAGCTTTCCCCGCCGTCATTGACGGCCGTGATCTTGAAACTGTAGATCACGTTTTCTGCGATCCCGGGTATCAGGCATTGCTGCCCGTCCAGTAAAATACCGTCATCCCAGCCGCCGTTGTCCCGCCGTGTATAAACGATATAGCGCTGCGGCACGGCACTGGGTTCCAAGGGATCAAGTACGGGGCGCCATTTAATGCGGATTACTTTCCCGTGCAGGATCTCGGCGCTCACGTGATCGGGAGGCAGAGGTTGAACTACAAATTCCTGCCGGTATTGCGTGGCAAGAAAGCGCAACATACCCTTATAAATGGAACGGCTGACGTCAAAGCGGAATCGAGGGTCATTCCCGAACTTCATATCAAGGAAATTATGATGGGAATGGAGTTCCAGCAATGCTGCGGGGACATTCGGGCGCCAGGCTTCGCTGTAGCCGGAATCCCACATACCGCGGTGATTCCAGGCAGGATCGTATTTGGCCCGGATATCATCCACGATCTGGGTCTGAATAATATCGGCCAGATCGCGGTTAACGTAACGCGATTGTCCGTCCGGAAATGTCAGCTCTTCCATTTGTTCGGGGTTTTTCCAGTCGGTATTCCCGCCGCGCCGGCTGTAGATCAGCAAGGTCCCGACAACGGTATCGTTGCGGGTTGTGCCCGCGTCGGTATGAAAGGCAAAGGAAAGGTCAACGGGAATACCCAGTCCGGGCGTATCCCGGTCATTATTGGGTCCGAAGGGAGTCCCTTTCAGGAAATTGACCCATTCCCCGCGGCACTTGTAATCGTCGTTATAATCGACGGTATCCTGGTGAATATTGTACACTTCTTCAGGCATCCCCGCATATTGCAGATAATAGCGGGACGCTTCGACCCAGCGCGGGCGGCCGCTGGTCTTGCCGCCTCGTTCAATATCGCCCATCCCGCCGCCGAAGCGTACCGCATCGGTACTGATGAACTTATTCTGACTCAAGCGGTTAGCGCGGACAACCACTTTTCCGGCGCTTCCTTCACGAAAATAAAATTTTCCCAGATAGATCCAGGTCTCTCCTCCCATTTGCTGATTGACCAAAAAATCGGTTCTGCCTCCGGCATGATAACCGGTGTAGCGTGCATTGTCGATATGATTGGGGTTGTGATGATATGCGACATAGACGCCGTATTCGCCGCTTTGGTGAATTTTGGGGAAATACTCAACGTAGGCGTTATTGTCATTTGCCAAACGGCGGCGGGCAGTACCCATCATAAAGGGATTTTCGCCGGACTGATACGGCTTTTCGGAAGGACCCCAGCCATATCCGCAGGGTTCCCATTTCCCGGACTCGATATAGCCTTCACCGCCGATATCGTTATCGACAATGATCTCGTTGGTGTTGAAATCCCGTTCCCGCGGGAGCAATACATTGGCTCCGGCATTTTCCAGCATGGGCACCAGGTACTGCAGAACATAAGCGGTAGGAAAAATATCCTCCACGATCTGAAAATTCCGGGCGCGCTGCCATTCCCAGCGGTCCAGAGAATTTTCGTAATACCATCCGTGGCTGTTCCACAGCGCAATGTGCCGGCCGTAAAGGCCTTTGGAAGGCGTAAAGGGTTTGCTGTTGTTACGTACCAGTGGCTCACTTTTATGAATTTGGATCGGATATTTGTCCGGATCCCGGTTCTCGGGATTCAGGATATAATAATTCGGGATCAGTTTTTCGACGGGTACTCCGGTACTGAAAAAGCGGATATCGTAATTCCGGTAAGCTGCACCGAGTTCGTCCCGTAAGGACCGGTACATGCTTTCGAGACCTGCTTCCCGTAAAGGCCGGTATACAAAACGGTTATTGAAAAAGATCTCCAGACTGCGTTCTTTCCGGTCGAGAACTAGCGTATCAATACGGGTGTAGACGTCCATTTCCACACCGGGGATCTTGCCTTTTTTACTTAGGTCCATCAATTTCAAGGTTGCAGCATAAACTTCCTGAACGCGTTTACCCTGTTCCAGAAATACCGGGGGGATCGTCTTTTTGACCGCCTGAGACGGCCCGCTACAGGAGAAGGCCAGCACTGCGGTCAAAAAGACGATCATCATGATCATTGCGCGTTTCATTCGAGGATTACCCTTTCTCAGCTCTCTTACTTTCCAAACATTTTTGAATAAAATAATGAAATAACATCATTTTATGCCATTTATCCGCTATACGCTCGGGGTGCCACTGAACACTGAGCACAAAACGTTCCCCCGGGCGCTCCATCGCTTCGATCACGCCGTCCGGAGACATTGCGCTGATCACAAGACCGGGAGGGAAAGCATCCTCCCGGACTGCCTGATGGTGGTAGGAATTTACAATGAAATGCTTCGTATTAAAAATGCTTTTTAACCATTTTCCGCCGGTGATCCCGACTTCATGTTCAACCTCCCTGCCAAATCCGTGAAGCTCGGCATTATTCAGATGCTGGATCAGTTTTCCTCCGGATGCAAGCGCCAGGAGCTGATGCCCGGCACAAATACCCAGCAGGGGGATGTTTCGCTCCTCCAGAAGCATTTTCATCAGGAGCAAATCCGTTTCGGCACGTCGTTCTTCCATATATTCCGCTTTAGGGTGCGCTTCCACCTTCGAGAGTTCCGCCGGATAATCGTCACCACCGGTAAAGAGCATCCCGTCGACCCGGTCCAGATACCTGTTCAGCATAAGGGGATCCGGGCAGCAGGGAAAGAGCAGCGGAATGGCGCCGGCTTCGTAAATTGCGTGCACATAATTCAGCGGTACCTTGTACCAGCCGTTCCCGTTCTTTTGAAGACTTGCATTGACCCCGATAAGGGGCACAGGTTTATCGCTCATGTGAACTCCCGCTTTATTAAAATATTTTTTCTCAGCAACAACCCGGGAAACAGTAATTCCAATTCTCCGCTCAGGTCTTTCTTTCCTGCTTCTTTGCGGCCGGGAAAAGGATATTGTTCAGGATCAGGCGGTAACCGGGACTGTTTTTATGCAGATCCAGGTTGGTGGGAGGATCACCCACATAGTGCCGGTAATCTTCCGGATCATGGCCGCCGTAATAGGTAAATGTTCCTTTCCCCGCATTCCCGTGAATATATTTTACCCGGTCGCTGTTCCGTGTCTCCCCCATGATCAGAACGTGTTTTTTTATGCGTTTGCGATTGAAATACGTGGTCTGTCCCATAAAACCGCGGATCAGGGATTCATGATTTTGGGTCAGCATGGCCGGTATGGGATCGAACTTGGCCGAAAATTCAAAGAGACTGAAATAATCTGTTGCCGCATCCAGCTGCAGCGGAGCATTACCGGGCGGAATATCGATATCCGAGAATTCATAAAGCTGGGGATCCGGATAAAGTATAAAATCGCTAAAGGCAAAGCAGCTGTTGTAATCCAGCTTCTCCTGATAATCCGGATCGATGGGATCATGATCGAAAACGGCGTGACAGATATCGGTACCGGCCGCCGACAGGGCAATATCGTAAGTGTCCGTTGCCGCGCACATGGCGAACATGAATCCGCCGGACAGCACATATTCCCGGATCTTTTGGGCCACCGCAAGTTTGAGTTGGGAAACTTTTTGATAACCAAGCTGTTTCGCGAGAGATTCCTGTGTGATCTGTTCCTGAATATACCAGGCGGCATTCCGGTAATTAGCATAAAATTTTCCGTACTGGCCGGTAAAATCCTCATGATGTAAATGCAGCCAGTCATACTTGTCCAGTTCACCACCCAGGATCTCCCTGTCATAGATCTTACTGTAGGGTATCTCCGCGTAACTCAGCGCCAGGGTCACCGCATCATCCCAGGGCAGCGTATTCGGCGGTGTGTACACGGCTATTTCCGGAGCCTTTTCCAGGAGGATGGATGCCATATTGTTTGCTTCGATCTCGGCCTGGATGCTTGCATAGCGGTTTCTGCCGATCTTTTCATAAGTTACCGCACGCAGGAGACATTCTTTTTCCAGGGCGGCATGGTCGGGAATCGAGAAGGCACCGCCGCGGTAATTCAGCAGCCATTCGACATTAAAACCGTTCTGCAGGGCAAAATAAGCGATCCCGTAAGCCTTCAGATGATTGTTTTGGGTGTGGTCCATCGGGATCAGGATCTCCGCGGAAAGATACCCCGCGAAAGCGAAAAGCAAAAAGATTAATATGATATATTTCTTTGATCTGTACATTACGCTAATTTAGGATAAATTTATTTAATAATGCAATTTTTTTACCTATAATAGGGTATGAAAAGACAATATATATTCCTTTTGCCGTTACTGATCTTTCTCTTTCTTTCCTGTGATATTGCGCCAACTGCCGATTTTTGCGTCAGTATTCCGCCGCAGGCATACCTGCTCAAACGTATTGCCGGAGAAGACATCCGGGTCAGCATCATGATCCCTCCCGGATCGGCTCCGCCGACTTACTCCCCTACCCCCGCGCAGATCCGCGATCTTCAGCATTGCCGGCTCTATATCAAAAACGGACATCCGGATTTTTATTTCGAAAAAAAACATATCGACCCCTTCCTGGAGAAACATCCCGGGATCCGTACCATTTCCATGGCGGATTCGCTGGATATCATTCCCGGCGATGCGCATATCTGGCTTTCTCTCCGCATTATGCGGGTGGCGGCCGAACGGATCTACCGGGAACTGAAGGAGATCTGGCCGGAGCGCAGTACGCTCCTCCAGACAAATTATCAGGATCTGATCCGTGACATTGACAGTCTGGACCGTGAACTCCGAGGGGTCTTCAGCAATCACCAGGGTGCGGAATTCCTGACTATGCATCCCTCCTGGACCTATTTTGCACGGGATTACGGGATAAAGCAGGTCAGTATCCGCGAAGAGAACAAGGCGCCTTCCGCCCGGCAGTTTGCGGCGTTGATCGATCATGCAAAAGCTTCGGGCATTCGTATCATCTTCATACAAAAAGAGTTTGCTTTTGAGCAGACCGATGTGCTTGCACGCGAGATCGATGCGCAGGTAGTGGCACTGGATCCGCTGAGCGAATCCTGGCTCACTAACCTGCGTTTGACCGGACTGATCTTTTCACGGGTTTTCCATGACTCCTAAAGTCTCTGCTGCTTACCTTTATTTTTTATATCTAATCAACGTCTTTTTTTTCGGCAGTTCCTGGATGTTCAATAAAATGGTCCTGAACGAAGGTGCCGGGCCGGTCTGGGCGGCCACACTGCGTCAAAGCATTGCCGCATTGGCCTTTTTGCTTGTTTTTCTTTTCCGCCGACCCGGAGTCAGGCCTTCTCGCCGGGATATCCTTTTGATCAGCATCTATGGCATCAGCATGCTGGCACTGGCACATGTGTTTTCCTTTATGGGCCAGCAGTATCTCAACTCGGGACTTGCAAGTATCATTTTCAGTATTTTCCCCATCATGGTCTTGCTGATCTCCGGGATCCTGATGCCCCGGCGTGAACCGCTGACCCTGATGAAATTCCTCGGCAGTATCATTGGATTTTCCGGTATTATTTTTATTTTTTACTCGAAAAACACGAGCGATACCGCTTCGGTATCACTTAGCGGCATTCTGCTTGTACTGCTGGCGGTGTTTGTGAACGCAGTTCCCAATGTGCTGATCAAACGCGACGGCGGGAACATTGATCCTTTGCTTTTAAATACGGGCGGAATGCTTGTGGCCGTACTATTTCTGATCCCTTTTGCCTTTATTGCAGAAGGGGTTCCGCACTTTGCCCTGAGCCCGAAACTGCTTCTGGCGGAATTGTATCTCGGTATTTTCTGCAGTGCAGTTGCCTTTTTTATTTACTTCTATCTTCTGCGAAAGATCTCTGTCTTTAAAATGTCCCTCTCCGCATACCTTACACCGCTTGTAGCCATCTTGCTGGGCTACGTTTTTTTTGATGAAAAATTATTCATTAATCATTATATTGGCATGTTGTTAATTATGGCAGGCATTTTTATCAGCGGAATTAAGCATGCGGGAAAAGCTAAAGCGGGAACGTTATAAAAGCTCCATTTTCAATCTTGAATTTGTTATTCAGGAGCAGAGGCTGCTGGCTGTTTCCTTTGGAGCAATAAAGGACGATGAGCTCAAAAGGTTGTTGCGTTATGATCACGAAGATTGCGGAAAGGGCGATCCCGAGCTCTTCCCTACTTTGCTTGATATCTATGCCAAGGGTAAAGACCCGCACTTTGACACAGCTCTGCGTATGTACGGCACTCCTTTTCAGATCGCGGTCTGGAAAGCCTGCATGCAAATACCTTTTGGCCAAACCCGCTCCTATCGGGAACTCGCAGCAATGGCCGGGTATCCCCGGGCTGTCCGGGCCGTGGGCACTGCATTGTCAAAAAATCCTCTACCGCTCATCGTTCCCTGCCACCGTGTCATTTGCAGCAATGGAAGTTCCGGCGCTTTTACGGGGGGTGCGGATCTGAAAATTGCTTTAATCAATCACGAGAAAGGGCTGACATGAAACGATTGACCGTAATTCCGCTTTTACTCTTACTTCTGACGGCTTCCTGCAAGATGCTGAAAGAAAGCGAACCCCATGCCTGGATCCGTGTCAATCAGCTTGGATATCTTCCGGGAAGCGTAAAAACCGTGGTCTTTTGCACGATGAATGAAAAAACGCGTCCGGAACTGTTCCGGGTTTTCGATGCCGCCACACACGAATTGCTTTTCGAGAGTGACGCTATCGATTCCTGCGGACCTTACGGACCATTTTCGGGAACTTACCGTTTCGACCTGAAGGATTTCAATGTCCCCGGGAAATATTATATCAGTGCAGAAAAAACCGAATCCCCGGTCTTCCGGATCGCTGATAATGTGTATGACGGAACGGCGGATTTTCTGTTGCGTTATATGCGCCAGCAACGCTGCGGCTTCAATCCCTATCTCAATGATTCCTGTCACACCCGGGACGGTTTTATCGTCTATGAACCCGGGAAAGAGGGCGAATATATCGATGTTAGCGGCGGCTGGCACGATGCGACCGATTATCTGCAATACACGGCGACCTCCGCCAATGCCGTATTCCAGATGCTGCTTGCCTACCGCGAATATCCCGGTTCTTTTCGCGACGCCTATGATGCGAACGGGCTCCCGGGCGCCAACGGCATTCCTGATGTGATCGACGAAGCCAAATGGGGAATGGATTGGCTTTCGCGAATGAATCCTTCACCGGAACGTTTTTTTAATCAGATCGCCGATGATCGCGACCACTCGGGATTCCGGCTGCCGACGGAGGATTCTGTCCGTTACCATCCCGAATGGGAAGGCCGTCCCGTCTATTTCTGCACCGGAGATATCCAGGGTCTGATGAACAATAAAAACCGGACTACCGGCGTGGCTTCGACAGCCGGAAAATTTTCTTCCGCCTTTGCCATCGGCGCCCAGGTCCTGCCTGAATTCTATCCACGCTACGCCGAAGCGCTGGAACTGCGCGCGCAGCTTGCCTACGCATACGGAAAGCAGTATCCCGGCGCTTGCCAGACAGCTCCCTGTGTTGCACCTTATTTCTATGAAGAGGACAACTGGGCTGACGATATGATGCTGGCAGCTGCGGAATTGTACCGACTGAACGGAAAAAAGTATTTTAAAAGCGAAGTTATGAAATTCGCCGAAATGGAACCGATCTCTCCCTGGATGGGCGCCGACACCGCCCGGCATTATCAGTGGTATCCTTTCTTTAATGCCGGCCATTACGAAGCCGCATCCGCCGAAGGTTTTGAAGAACGCGACAAACTGATCGAGCTGTACCGGGAAGGACTGGAGCGCATCCGCCTGCGGGGCGCCGATAATCCTTTCCTGATCGGTATCCCTTTTATCTGGTGCTCCAATAATTTTTTGACCGCAGCGCTTTCGCAGTCACTGCTTTACCGGAAATTGAGCGGAGACCTGCGCTTTGAGGAAATGGAGGCGGGACTGCGCGACTGGCTGTTCGGCTGCAATCCCTGGGGAAGCAGTATGATCGTGGGTCTGCCGGCCTACGGCGATACCCCGGTGGATCCCCACAGTTCGCTGACCCATCTTTATGGCATGAAGATCGACGGCGGTCTGGTTGACGGACCTGTCTACGGTTCCATTTTTAAAAGTCTCCGGGGCCTTCGCCTGCTGGAAGAAGACGAATAC
>Ga0172382_10008419_pt1 | contig 14386 bp, 11 predicted proteins | sample Leawel138RmetaG_FD_122245 | JGI IMG/M metagenome (GOLD analysis project Ga0172382, IMG submission 122245) | Leachate microbial communities from a municipal landfill in Southern Ontario, Canada - Leachate well 138R metaG | ecosystem: Engineered > Solid waste > Landfill > Unclassified | place...
GGTTCTCTGGCATGCGCATCACCGGTCCGGATTGTATAGTTACCCTGGCACTGACAGGTGAAAACCGTGCGGCGACCTCCACCACCAACTGCCGCAGGAAGGAGTAGCACATGGCTCAGGACCCGGCCGCCCTCACCCCGGCCACCCGCACCAGGGACGCTTTCCCTTTCAATCCCGACCGGGTGCCGCTGTTCCCGGTCGACAGCCAGCAGCGGGCACTCGCTGGCCTGCAGCAGGACATCACCGCGGGTCTGCACCTGCTGTGCCTGACCGGCCCGCCGGGCAGCGGCAAGACCGCAGTCCTGCAGGCGCTGCGGGAGACAGCACCCGTGGCGGTCATCGGCCTGATCTCCGCGCCGACACCGGGACGGCTGCTGTTCGATACGGCCAAGGCACTGCACGTCGACGTACCGGGCGACGATGAATCGACCGTACGACGCCGGCTGGGCATGCGTCTGATCGCCTCGGACCAGCGCCGTAACCGGCCGCTGCTGCTGATCGATTCGGCGGACAGGCTGCTGCCGAAAGACCTCGATCTGCTCTTCCATTTCTTCCCACGAGGCCACGCCAGTGTCGTCCTCGCCAGCAGCGACGACCCCACCGCATGGCTGGCCGCCCGCGTCGGTGCCGCGGCGCCGCAGGTGGACCGCAGTTACGCCCTCGGCCCCCTGTCTGCGGCCGAGACCGCGGGGTATATCCGTCACCGTCTGCGCGCAGCGTCGCTGCCGGAGGATCTGTGTCCGCCGGATACCATCGCGACCCTCTACGCACACAGTGAAGGCCTCCCCCGGCGGATCAACCAGCTGTGCGCCGCAACGCTTGCGCAGACCGACGTGCGCGGCGCCGGCAGCGTCACGCTGCCGGCGACAGAGACACCCGCCGAGAGATCGGGGGGATCGGCGGGGCCGGGGGAACCGGGGGAACCGGCAGCAGTCGACGCGCCCGCGGCACCGCCACCCGCACGCCGGCACCGCCCGACGCAGCGAATGGAGCCGAACCTGCCGTCGCCGGAGGCGGATATGCGCCCCGTGCACGTACCGGAACCGGTACCGAACGAATCCCAGCGACTGCTGCGCCGCCTGCGCCTGTGGCGCGCCAGCGCGATCCTCGTCTCCCTGCTGTTGATCGCCGTGCTCACAGCGACGTTCACCGGCAACCGGGACGCCCGACTCGGGCTACTCGACCAGGAGGCGCTGCAGCATGCCCTCACCCGGCTGTCGGCCCTGCTCGGCCGCGGTGATCCGGGTAACGATGCGACCGCCACCGCCGCCTCCACCCCGGGCGAGGCGGACACGCGCACCGCAGACATCGAGTCGGCCGGCACCCACACTGGCGCAGCGGCAGCGGATACCGCCACGACACCGGCCGACCACCCCCTGGATCGACTCCCCGATCCATCCCCCGATCCACACGGGTCGACGCAAACGGATATCGTGGCGCCACCGCCGGTCGCGGTCACCGGGGACGCCGCTGCCACCACGGGCGATGCGACCGCGGCGATGGGCAGCGCCGCATCACCCACGGCACCGATTCCCGTGGGTCCAGCCCCACGAGAACCGGCCGCAGCGGATACGCCACACAGGGAAGAGGGGTACGCGGAGACGCTACCGCAGGAAGCTGCATCCGCGATGGAGACACCGCCGCGGGGAGACCCTGGCCCCGAGTCCACTCCCAAGTCCGGCGCCACACCCACACCGGCATCGGAACCCGCGTCTGGACAGGCCGCCGCCGGGACGGGTGCGCCGGCGGCAAACGCTGTTGACCCTGACCTCCCTCCACCCCTCTCCCCCGCGCAGCGCGCCGAACTCGGCCGTCTGTACGGCGAACGCGCGGACTACGAATGGCACAACGGCGATCTGCAGGCGGCCTACCGCAGCGTCGAGCTCGGCCTGGCTGCCGATCCGGGCAACCCCGCGCTGCTCGACCGCCGCGCGCACCTCGCGGACCTGTTGCGTAACGAATGAGCCGCGCCGCTCAGCGCGTTCACACGCTGCGGCCTGCACGGTCGGATTCGGCATGCACCGCCCGACCCCGTCTCCCGAACTCCCCTCATTCCGCTGCCGGTGCGCGCGTCAGCGCGTCACGCAGGGCCCGCAGCGCGATCTTGATCTGCTCCGCGTTGGTGCCGCCCATGCGGAGCAGCGTCTTCTGCCCCGCAGACAATGCCTCCAGCTCCGGATCGGCGTATTGATAGAACACATGCGGACGCACCAGCCGGACGGGGCCGTCCACGGTCGGTGTCTGCAGCAGATGATCGATCACCTCGACCAGGCGGTCGTTGAAATACGCGGTGGGATAGCCCAGTTCGGTATAGGCCTCCTGGAACAACGGGTAATAGCGCACGTAGAACGCCACCAGGCGTTCGCTATCCAACGCCGTCGCCAGCCGCACATAAGGCGTGTAGCGCGCCGCGTTGTCCGGGTCGATCATCCAGACATCTTCGCCCGCAGCCCCATCCGCCTCAGCCGGACGCGCCAGAAACGACCCCGCGACCGGCTTTGCCACGAGCTGTCGCTGCGGCAGTTTCTTGCGCGGCAGATTATCGACGGTCACCACGAAGCGGCGAATGAACTCGTCCAGCCGAAACAGCTCGCGCAGCGGCTCCGCACCCAGGATACCGGCCAGCACACTCATGACGGGCGGGTCGCTCCGGTTCAGCGTCGGCAGCGGCTCGGCCGTGTCCTCCAGGTCCGACGGCTCGCCCCCGGTGTCGGCCGCAGCGTCGGTTTCCGGGACCGTAGCGGGTGCAGGGATGGGATAGCGCGGTTCGGGCGCGGTCTCCGGCAGCGGCTGTGCCGTACTCGCCCCGGGTGTCTCGTGCGCCGCCTCCCGGTATTGCAGGTAGCCGACCACCGCCAGCACCACCACCAGCAGCAGCACCGTCCAGAGCGAATACCGTTTCATGCGTCAGCCACCCCGCCACTCCGATTCCGAATGTGGGGCAATGATAGCGCAACGAACGGTGGCACCAACGTGGCGTACCCTGATGCCGCTCAACGCGGCAGCTTGACACCCACACTCACCACCTGATCACCCTGCATCTCCTTGACCACCAGATTGATGCTGCCCAACGGCAAGCGGTCACCGGTCACCTGGCGGCCATGAAAATGTGCGCTGAACAGCTCCGCCAGGGTCTTGTCCCGGTGTTGCGGCGGCACGGCGATGCCGTACACCCGCGCCATATCATCCAGCCGTGCATCGCCCCGGAGCACGAATTCACCGAAGAACTGGCGCTTGGCCGTTTCCACCTGGGCGCTGGCCGGCGCGAACAGGCGCTCCAGTTGCGGCAGGGCCTGACGGAAGGCCAGCACGTAGACGAAGTCACCGGTGCGATAGCTCTCCGTCGCCCGCAGATCCTGCGGCTCGCCGTCATGCACCAGGCCGGCGAGCCGGCAGCCCGGCGGCAATGGCACGGCGGTCAGCGACAACCCGGAAATGGGCGTTTTTTCATCCACCTCATATACCGCCAGTTCGAAGTCCGGCTGTCCCGGGATATCCAGGCCCACCCGATGCAGCTCGACGGACTCCTGTGGCACGTTCAGACCCAGCAGCCGCGCCAACGGCGCCACGGACCAGCCCTGCACCGTCAGCGACACCAGCACGACAAAAAAGGCCGTATTGAAGAATTCGGTCGCATGTTCCAGCCCTGCCAGCAACGGGAACAAGGCCAGCACGATGGGCACCGCACCGCGCAGGCCCACCCAGGCGATGAACAGCTGTTCGCGCCAGGGCAGGCGAAAGGGCAGCAGACACAGCAACACCGCCAGCGGGCGGGCCACAAACATCAGGACAGCAGCGACGAACAGGGCCTGGCCGGCATGGTCCAGCAGATCGGCCGGGTGCACCAACAGACCCAGCACCAGGAACAGACCGATCTGCGCCAGCCAGGCCATGCCGTCGTGAAAACGCAAAATGTTGTGGCCGGCCTGCAACGGCCGGTTGCCCACCACCAGGCCGGCCAGATAGACCGCGAGGAAGCCGCTGCCATCGATGCTGGCCACGATACCGAACAGGGCCAGCGCCCCGGCCAGTACCAGCAAGGGATACAGACCCGGGGTCAAGCGGATGCGGTTGACCATCTTCACCAGCAGCCAGCCGCCGCCCACACCGGCCAGCCCACCCAGCCCCATCTGTTTGACGAACGCCAGCAGCCAGTGCCACTCCAGTATGCTCTGCCCGGTCGCCAGCGCCTCCACCAGCACGATGGTGAGAAAGATCGCCATCGGGTCATTACTGCCCGACTCGATCTCCAGGGTCGCGCCGACGCGCTGCTTCAGCTTGATACCCTGATTGCGCAACAGCGAGAACACCGCCGCCGCATCGGTAGAGCCGACGATGGCACCGACCAGCATGCCTTCCATCCAGTGCAGGTCGAAGGCCCACATGGCGGCCCAGCCGGTGGCCACCGACGAGATCAGCACCCCGAAGGTGGACAGCAGCAGCGCCGGGCGCAGGCCGACGCGGAAGGTATCGACCTCAGTGCGCATGCCGCCGTCGAACAGGATCACCGCCAGCGCCAGACTGCCGACGAGGTGTGCGCTCTGCACATCGTCGTACTTGATGCCGCCCAGCCCCTGTTCACCCACCAGCATGCCGATGGCAAGGAACACCAGCAGCAGCGGCATGCCCACCCGCGCCGATAGCAGGCTGGCATACACGCTCAACAGCAGCAGCAGGCCGATGGCAAGGATGATGTAATTAGTCAGTTCCACCGCTACCGGTCCTTGTCGGGGAGGGCCATGCCGGTCGAGACCGTGGCGGCACCCAGGCCACGGGATAATAAACGAAAGTACTCGCCGGCGGGCGTACGCAGGGCGCGTCGCGATCACTGACTGCCCCGTTTGCCGCTGTGGGCCACTTTCACATTCCTGGAAAATCTTTACTACAGTGTTGGGGAGACCCGCAGCAGTTGTCCCGGCAATCCCATGCCATGGTTGAGCTGATTTCCAAGCAGGCTGTTGCTCAGCCGCAGGGATTGGTCATTGTCGATATGCACGTATGCAGGGAGGTAGTACCGTGAACAACGACGGCCGCAAATCCACTACAACCGATGCCGGAATCCCGGTACCCAGTGACGAATACTCGCTCACGGTGGGGCCGGACGGGCCCATCCTGTTGCACGATCACTATCTCATCGAGCAGATGGCGAACTTCAATCGGGAACGCATCCCGGAGCGCCAACCCCATGCGAAAGGCTCCGGCGCCTTCGGCCGCTTCGAGGTCACCCACGATGTCAGCAGGTACACCAAGGCCGCGGTGTTCCAGCCGGGCACCCGGACCGACACGCTGATCCGCTTCTCCACCGTGGCCGGCGAAAGCGGCAGCCCCGACACCTGGCGTGACCCCCGTGGCTTCGCGTTGAAGTTCTACACCTCGGAGGGCAACTACGACATGGTGGGGAACAATACGCCGGTGTTCTTCATGCGTGACCCGATGAAATTCCAACACTTCATCCGCTCGCAGAAACGCCGTGCCGACTCCGGCCTGCGCGATCACGACATGCAGTGGGATTTCTGGACACTGTCGCCCGAAACGGCCCACCAGGTGGCCTGGCTGATGGGCGACCGCGGCATCCCCAAGACCTATCGGCATATGCACGGCTACTCCAGCCACACCTACCTGTGGGTCAATGCCAACGGCGAGCGCTTCTGGGTGAAGTACCACTTCAAGACCGACCAGGGGATCGACTACCTCACGCAGGCGGAGGCCGACCGGTTGGCCGGCGTGGATGCCGACTATCACCGGCGTGACCTGTTCGAGGCGATCGCGCGCGGAGACCATCCCAGCTGGACGCTGCAGATGCAGATCATGCCGTTCGAGGAGGCCAGGACCTACCGGTTCAATCCGTTCGATCTGACCAAGGTGTGGCCACACGCCGATTACCCGCTGATCGAGGTCGGTCGGCTGACACTGGATCGCAACCCGACCGACTTTCATACCGAGATCGAGCAGGCCGCCTTCGAGGTCAACAACCTCGTCCCGGGGATCGGTGTCAGCCCGGACAAGATGCTGCTGGGCCGGGTCTTCTCGTATGCCGATGCCCACCGTGCCCGCCTCGGGGTGAACTACAAGCAGATCCCGGTCAATGCACCAAAGGTACCGGTGCACAGCTACAGCAAGGATGGGGCGATGCGCGTGCAGAACGTCACCGACCCGGTCTACGCACCGAACTCGAAGGGCGGCCCGCAGGCGGACCCCGAGCGCCACCCGTACCGGGAGAAATGGGAGGCCAGCGGCGAGTTCATGCACGCGGCGTATACCCCGCATACGGATGATGACGATTTCGTCCAGGCCGGCACCCTGGTGCGCGAGGTCATGGACGCCGGGGCACGCGACCGGTTGGTGTCCAACGTCGTCGGCCATCTTGGAAATGGCGTCTCCCCGCCCGTGCTCGAGCGTGCCTTCGCGTATTGGCGCGCCATCGACAAGGAGACCGGTGATCGCATCGCCAAGGCATTCAACAATGTCTGAGCCGGATGGCAAGCGAGTGGCACGCTGCCAGCACCACACTACACAGCAGGTGTTTTCCTTATGGTCCGCAGGAAACAACAAATACGCACATGCAGCCTATACTGGATAGGGTAAAGACCACTCGCAATTGATAACGGGGCATGGTGGCACGGCTCTTGTGTTTGCAGGGTTCATGCCAGCGACTCACCGGCCGTCGCCACCTGCAAGAGCGATCACGATCGTCTTCCTCTGACGAGAGGCAGACAGCACCGTCACACAGGACCCGCGAGGAATCACCATGTCGGATCAACTCAGCATCATGTGCGTCTCCGGACTGCACGAACGGATTCAGATGGCCGCCATGACCGCGGCGACCGCCGCCGTGAGCGGCACCCGGGTCACCGTCTTCCTGTCCATGAACGCCCTGCCCTACTTCATCAAGGGCCACACGATCAAGCCACCCCAGGAAGGCGAAATGGGCAAGCTGATGGCGAGCAAGAACGTGCCACCGTTCAAGCAGCTCTTCGAGCAGGCCAAGGAACTGGGTGGCGCCACCCTCCATGCCTGCTCGATGGCCATGGACGTGCTGGGGGTCGGTGAGGCGGAACTGGACGGGGCGTTGGACGGCCCACTCGGGCTGACCCGGTTCCTCAGCGATGCCGCTGACGGGCAGATCCTGGTGTTCTGAATCCCCACAACCTCAGCCGCAGGAATTTCAGCATGAACGAGGAAAATGTAACGGTAGTCGATGCCCGGGGCAGCTTTTGCCCGGGCCCGCTCATGGAGTTGATCGCCCATCTGAAGGACATCAACGTCGGCGATACGCTGGAACTGCTGTCCTCCGACAAGGGCTCGGCAGCGGACGTGCCGGAGTGGGTCGACAAGGTCGGCCATGAGATGGTGAGCAATGAGGAACGGGACGGCATCTGGCATATCCGCGTCCGCAAGACGAAGTAACCGGTGCCGGGATGGAACCGACTCGCACGCTCGCCTGGGCAGGGTGTGGGCACTGAAGCCCGGCACACACCCCAGTCACCATTGCAGGGTAGGAGGACACCATGAAGATACTGATCGTAGGCGGCGGTATGGGCGGGACCATCCTGGCCAACAATCTGGCCCGGCGGCTGCACAGCGAGGTCAGGAGTGGCAAGGCCAAGATCACCATGCTCTCGGCCTCGGATCGTCACATGTACCAGCCCGGCCTGCTCTATGTCGCCGTAGGTCGCATGACCCCCGACGAGCTCTACCGGGATCAAGCCGGTCTGCTGGAGCCTGAAATCGAGTTCCATGTCGATCCGGTCGAAGAGTTCGATCTGGACCACAACAAGGTCAAGACCAAGTCGGGCAAGACCTATGACTATGACGTCATCGCCATCGCCACCGGCTCGCGCATCCACCTGGAAGGCATTCCGGGGCTGGCCGAGCACGCCGAGACGTTCTACACCGAAGAAACCGCGGTGAAGATGCTCAAACGGCTGTACGAATTCCAGGGAGGCAAGGTGGTCATCGCTGTCGGCGTCCCCCACAAATGCCCCATGGCGCCGCTGGAGATCACCTTCATGCTCCACGACTACTTCAAGGAACGGGGCCTGCTGGACAAGACCCAGCTGCACTACACCTATCCCATCGGCCGTACCCACAGCCTGGAGAACGTGGCCAAGTGGGCGACGCCGGAATTCGAACGTCTGGGCATCACCTACGAGACGCTGTTCAACATGAAAGAAGTGGATGGCAAGAACAAGGTGCTGCACAGCGAGGAAGGCACGGAATGCAACTACGACCTGCTCATCACCATCCCGGCCCACAAGGGTATGGAAGTGATCGAAAAGAACGGCCTGGGTAAAAGCGGCTGGATCCCCACCGACCGGCACCGCCTCAACATGGAAGGTCGCGAGAACGTATTCGTGCTGGGCGACACCACCAACCTGCCGATCAGCAAGGCCGGCTCGACCGCCCACTTCGAGGCCGACACCCTGGCGGAGAATATCGCCGCCCTGGTCAAGATCGGGATCCCCGTGCGGAACTACGATGGCAAGGTCTTCTGCTTCATCGAGGCCGGCAAGGACCGGGCCACCTACGCCATGTTCGACTACCAGAACCCGCCTGATCCCAAGACCCCCACCAAGGCGGTCCATTGGTTCAAGATGGCCTACAACCAACTGTACTGGGCCTCGGCCCGTGGGTTGTTGTGAGCGGAGGTGACCTGATGAATCAACCCGAAGAAAAGGCGGGATCGCCGGCACCGGATCAGGCCATGGAGTTGGTACGCCTGCTGGAAGGCGCCCGCGACGCCCTCAACGACGACATGGTCGGGCGCCTGTCGGCCACCGTCGGCGGCGGCATGGACCTGCTGGACCGGGTCAACCGCAGCGGCGTGGGCGAGGCCCTGCCGGCCATCACGCAGTTGGTGGAGAATGGGGACCTGGACCGCATCGTGCAGCTCGCCCGGGTCCTGGGCGCCGCTGACGACGCCCTGTCCGACGACATGGTGGGGCGCCTGGCCGCCACCGCCAGCGACAGCATGGACCTGCTGGACCGGGTCAACCGCAGCGGCGTGGTGCGGGCCCTGCCCGCCATCACGCAGTTGGTGGAACATGGCGATCTGGAGCGCATCGTGCATCTCGCCCGGGTGCTCGGGTCCATGGAGGATGCCGTCAACGACGAGATGATCAGCCGGCTGGCGGCGGTGGCCGGGGAAGCGATATTCCTCATGGACCGGCTGACCCGCAACGATGCCCTCACCCGGGTCATGGATCTGCTGTTGCGCGAGGAAGTACAGAGCGTGCTGGTGCGTTTCGGCGAAGCCCTGGTGGAAAGTTCCAGGGAGTTCGAACAGCAACCCCCGCCCAAGGGCGGTCTGGGCGGCCTGTGGCGCCTCATGTCCCAGCCGGGCAACCAGGAGGCACTGCAGTTCATGGGGATCTTCGGCCGTCACCTGCGCAGTGGCGGTTCGCGTCGCTAGCACCGCCCGCTAACCGGGTCCGCCCGCGCCGGCGGGCCCGGCAGGTTCAGCTCGTTGCGGACCCGGCCCCTGCAGTGGGAGTGCACAGAACCCGCAGGCTCCGCTGCAGGCACGCCGCGTCGAGGCGCAACTCACACCTCTTTGTAGATCTGCGCACCCGCCTGCTTGAACTCCAGTGCCTTTTCCTCCATGCCCTTCTGCAGCGCCTCGTCCGCGCTGATGCCCTGGCTGGCGGCGTAGTCGCGCACGTCCTGAGAGATCTTCATGGAGCAGAAGTTGGGGCCGCACATGGAGCAGAAGTGCGCGACCTTGTGCGCCTCCTTGGGCATGGTCTCGTCGTGCATGGAACGCGCCTTCTCGGGATCCAGCCCTAAATTGAACTGGTCCTCCCAGCGGAACTCGAAGCGTGCCTTGGACAGTGCATTGTCGCGGATCTGCGCGCCAGGATGGCCCTTGGCGAGATCGGCGGCGTGCGCGGCGAGCTTGTAGGTGATGATGCCGTCGCGCACGTCCTGCTTGTTGGGCAGGCCGAGGTGCTCCTTCGGCGTGACATAGCAGAGCATGGCGGTGCCATACCAGCCGATCTGTGCGGCGCCGATGCCGGAGGTGATGTGGTCGTAGCCGGGCGCGATGTCGGTGACCAGTGGCCCGAGCGTGTAGAACGGTGCCTCGTCGCAGTCGGCCAGCTGCTTCTCCATGTTCTCCTTGATGAGCTGCATGGGGACGTGGCCGGGGCCTTCGATCATCACCTGCACGTCGTGCTTCCAGGCGATCTGCGTGAGTTCGCCGAGTGTCTCCAGTTCGCCGAACTGGGCGGCATCATTGGCATCGGCGATGCAGCCGGGGCGCAGGCCGTCACCGAGCGAGAAGCTCACGTCGTAGGCCTTCATGATCGCGCAGATTTCCTCGAAATGGGTGTAGAGGAAACTCTCCTGGTGATGCGCCAGGCACCATTTGGCCATGATCGAACCACCGCGCGAGACGATGCCGGTGACCCGGTCGGCGGTGAGCGGCACGTACTTCAGGCGTACACCGGCATGGATGGTGAAATAGTCCACGCCCTGCTCGGCCTGCTCGATGAGGGTGTCGCGGAACATCTCCCAGGTCAGTTCCTCGGCCTTGCCGTCGACCTTCTCCAGGGCCTGGTAGATGGGCACCGTGCCGATGGGCATGGGGGCGTTGCGCAGGATCCATTCGCGCGTCTCGTGGATGTTCTTGCCGGTGGACAGGTCCATCAGAGTGTCACCACCCCAGCGCGCCGACCAGACCATCTTCTCGACCTCCTCCTCGATGGACGAGGTCACGGCCGAGTTACCGATGTTGGTGTTGATCTTCACCAGGAAGTTGCGACCGATGATCATCGGTTCCAGTTCCGGGTGATTGATGTTGGCCGGGATGATGGCGCGGCCACGGGCGATCTCGCTGCGCACGAACTCGGGGGTGATCTGCTCGGGGATGCTGGCGCCGAAGCTCTGCCCACGGTGCTGACGCAGCAGCCTGGCGTAGCGCGGGTCCTGGCGCAGCTCGTCGAGGCGCAGCATCTCGCGGATGGCGACGTATTCCATCTCCGGGGTGATGATGCCCTGGCGGGCATAGTGCATCTGCGTGACGTTCAGCCCCACCCCCGCCACGCTGCGGGCGCGGCGCGGCTTGCGCAGATGCTCGAAGCGCAGGTGGGCGAGCCTGGGGTCGTCATGGTGCATGCGACCGTACTCGGAGCTCGGGCCGTCGAGCTGCTCGGTATCGCCACGCTCCAGGATCCAGGCCTCGCGCAGCGGGGCCAGGCCCTTGCGCAGGTCGATGTGCGCGCTCGGGTCGGTGTAGGGACCCGAGGTGTCGTAGACGACGATCGGCGGGTTCTCTTCCGGCGCGGCACTGGTCTGGGTCGGCGCTTGCACGACCTCGCGCATGCCGACGCGGATGTCCGGGCGCGAGCCCTGGACATAGATCTTCCTGGAGTTGGCGAAGGGGCGCGTGACCTCCTCGGACAACTGGGCGGTCTTGCGGATGAACTCGTCGGGTATCGCACTCATGAGCCTGCCCCCTGCCCCGCGTGCGGGACGGATAAGAAGTAAAGATGACGGGGAAGACTGCGATACGGGACAGGCTTCCCTGCGCTGGTGTTAACCAAGATCAGGTTCGAAGGGTGTATCTCTCAGCCTCCCTCAATCGCTGTGCATGAAGCAGCGCAGGAGGCACCCCCAGCCGATGGCGCGAAGGTATCGGATGGGCCCGGGTAATGCAAGCCACGGCCATTCCTCGAATTGCCTGAACCTCTTGATCAACCGGGGATTTGGCGCCACAAACCCGCCGGACGCGAGGCTTGCCCGCCACCGGCAAACTCCGTACGCTAGGAGCCTGTCGGCCGTGGGACCGATCTAACGCACCGGTAGGACAGCAGTCCGTTTTCCCGATCCTGCTCGTCAGATAGCTACGGCTATTCTCCTCGAAGGATCGAAAAATGCTCTCGCCCTCCCACCCGGCTCGCTACGATCGCCCACGGCCGACAGGCCTCTGGCCACACCCCGCGCCGGATCGAAGTCGGCGGGGCAACGAAATAATCCCAAAAAGCTGCAGTTGCCACGGAAGCATACAGATAAAGCATAGTCCCACAGGGTCCTGGAAGTGCAGTCTGGCTACCCCTGCACAGTCCGGCGCATTGCTGCGCCGACGCTTTCTACGGCCCGTATTTCGGTACTCTTCGGGTGTTTCCATGGCCAACGAGGGTTTCTGGACAATCGAACCGCGTTCACGGCGGTGGAGGGCGTAGGCATGACCGGTACGGCGGTATCCCTGAACGACGCACAGGAGGATCTGGAGCGTGCGCGTTACAACATGATCGAACAGCAGATCCGGCCCTGGGACGTACTCGATCAGCGCGTCCTGGACGTGCTCACCGCCACCCCGCGCGAGGACTTCGTTCCGGAGCGTTACCGGACGACGCTGGCCTTCTCGGATTTCAGCATCCCGCTGGGGCACAACCAATATATGATGCCGCCCAAGCTGGAGGGCCGGCTGCTGCAGGCACTCGCCCTGCGCCCCGCTGACCGGGTACTGGAGATCGGCACCGGCAGCGCCTACCTCACGGCCTGCCTTGCGCGCCTGGCCGCGCAGGTGGTCAGCGTGGACATCTTCGCAGACTTCCAAGACGCCGCCGCGCGCAAGCTGGCCGACCAGGGAATCACCAATATCGATCTCGAGGCGGGGGATGCCGCCGCCGGCTGGACCGGGCAGGCGTTCGATGCCATCGCGGTCACCGGCTCGCTGCCGGTGTTGCACGAAGGTTTTCACCACAGTCTGGCCATCGGTGGCCGGCTGTTCGTCATCGTCGGCCGGCCGCCCATCATGGAGGCCCTGCTGATCACCCGCGTCGCCCGCGATCAGTGGGCAACCGAAAGCCTGCTCGATACCGCCATACCGCCGCTGCTCAACGCACCGGAACCGGTGCGGTTCCGGTTCTGACCCGTGCGCCAGATCTCGGCGAGCGCACTCAACGACCACCTGCGCGAGACCCCGCATCCGCCGCTGCTGCTGGATGTGCGTGAGCCCTGGGAATTCCGCTACTGCCGCATCGAAGGCTCGCAGCTCATGCCCATGGGCAATGTGCGCAGCGAGGCCAGCCAGCTCGACCCCGACCGCGAGACCATTGTGATCTGCCACCACGGCGTCCGCAGTTTCGCGGTCGCACGCTTCCTGGAGACCGAACTCGGCTTCACCAACGTGGTCAACCTCAGCGGTGGCGTCGCCGCCTGGGCACGGGACGTCGATCCGGAGATGCCGACGTATTGAGTGAGGCGTTAGGCGTTAGGCGTTAGGCGTTAGGCGTGAGGCGCAAAAGACAAACCCATTTTGGCCACGGAAGCACACGGAAAAACACGGAAAGTTATGAATGCAAGAGCCCAGATAGCAACCGCGCAGTTTACTTGCTGGGATTTTGTAATAGCCCTTTTCCGTGTTTTTCCGTGTGCTTCCGTGGCCATACGAGGGTTTTACTCCTCACACCTCACACCTCACGCCTCACTCCTGTAAACTACCGCTCGGGCGTGCGCAGGCGCGCCGGCATCGCGGTATCACCAACCTGTTACGGACGGTACGCCCCATGAAGATTGCCCCGAGACCCCTCGTTGCACTGATCGCCGCATTGACCTGTGCCGGCCTGAGCGGTGCGGCACAGGCCGACTCGCTGTACGAGATCTACCAGCTCGCCCAGGAGCGCGATCCGACGCTGCGCGCGGCCGCCGCCGCGCGCGACGCCACGCTGGAGGTCAGGCCGCAGAGCCGTGCCGGGCTGTTGCCGATCATCGGCCTGAGCGGCGACGTGTCGCGCAACAGTTATGAAAAACGCAACCCGCTGCCCGGCGAAACCGACACGACCTTCTCCACCAACCAGAGCTACGGCCTGAACCTCACCCAGCCGGTGTTCCGTTGGGACCGCTGGGTGGCGCTGGACCAGGCCGACAGCCTGGTCACCCAGGCCCAGGCCCAGTTCGGCGCGGCCGAGCAGGACCTCATGGTGCGCACCGCCGAGCGCTACTTCGCGGTGCTGGCCGCGCAGGACCTGGTGCGTCTGGCGGGCAAGGAAAAGGAATCCATCGGCCGCCAGTTGGAGCAGGCGCAACAGCGCTTCGAGGTGGGCCTGTCAGCGATCACCGACGTGCAGGAGGCGCAGGCCCGCTACGACACGACGGTCGCCGACGAGATCCGTGCCCAGAACCAGCTGGATTCCACCCGCGAGCAGTTGCGCGAGATCATCGGCGAGCCGCGGGAGAACCTCGATCCCGTTCGCGACACCGATTTCAGGCTGGTCACGCCCGAACCACAGGCACAGCAGAGCTGGGTGGACACGGCGCTGCAGCAGAACCCCAGCCTCGCTGCCGCCCGCGCGGGCTCCGAGGCCGCGCGCCAGCAGATCGAGATCGCCCGCTCCGGCCATTACCCGACACTCGATGCCAACGCCAGCTACACCTATCAGGA
>Ga0172382_10008420_pt1 | contig 14384 bp, 13 predicted proteins | sample Leawel138RmetaG_FD_122245 | JGI IMG/M metagenome (GOLD analysis project Ga0172382, IMG submission 122245) | Leachate microbial communities from a municipal landfill in Southern Ontario, Canada - Leachate well 138R metaG | ecosystem: Engineered > Solid waste > Landfill > Unclassified | place...
AGATGATCGACCAGCGGGCTCACCCGGGTGAGGATACCCTCGCCTCACTTCAAGCCCGTCGGGTCACATCCGGCCGTACCGGCTCCTGACGAAGCTGTATGCGCCGAACGCGGCGATGCCCACCGCCGCCGCGATCAGCGCCACCTTGCCGAACGGCGCCTGACCTAGGGTTTTGACTGCGGCGTCGAGGCCGGTGGCCTTCGACGGGTCGGCCTGCACGGTGGCGATGACGACGAGCAGTCCGGCGCCGGCCAGGACGAGGCCCTTGGCGACGTACCCGGTGACGCCGACGGCGGTGACGGCGGTGCCGCCCGAGACCTTCAGGTCGTCAAGGAACTTCTCCGATACGCCCTTGTACACGTGGTAGGCGCCGACCGCGACGACACCCGCCCCGACGGCGATCAGCAGCGCTTTGCCCCACCCCGACTGCATGAGCTGGGCGGACAGACCCGCATTCTGTTGGGCGCTGGACTGGCCGCTTCCCATCGCGTACCGGGCGGCCGAGAAGGCGATCGCGAAGTTGACCACGGCCAGGCCCACGGATTTCGCGCGTTTCCAGGCGGGTTTGTCGCCGGCGCGGCCGGAGCTCTCGCCGGGTTTGGCGCCGATCACCGCTTCGGCGATGCGCCACAGTCCCAGCGCCACCAGACCGGCCGCGGCGGCCCACAGGATGACCGTGCCGCCGGTCTGACTCGCCAGCGTCGCCAGTGCGCCGGACTGGTCGGCGTTGCCACCCGTGCCCAGGAAGGCCAGCTGGGCGATGATGAAGCCGACCAGCAGGTGCAGCACACCGCTGGCGGCGAATCCCGCCCGGGCCAGGTATTCGAAGGCGTCACTGTCGGTCGCGCGGTCGGCGGCGCCGTGGGCGGAGCGGTGCAGCGACGATGCTGAAGGGCGGGTGGCCATCGGGTCCTCCTGGTCGGTGATGGTCCCGGATACCCCAGATTTGACGCGGATGAAACTGCGATGTCGGGAAGCGTCGCCGGTGTCGAGGCCGCGTGCGGGTGGTCAGAAGAATCGATACTCCTGACGGGACATCGAAAAGCCGTTGCCGGACGCGATGTCGCGGCAACTGACGCCCGACGGCGCGCTCTCGCAGCGAATGAGCCCGATGGTGATCGTCCCACCGTATGGCAGTGGTTCGCCGCCGCTGCCGATGGTGGTGTCCCCCGCGCACAGGAACTCGGCCGGCGCACCGGGCCCCAGGACGACGGCGTGCCCGTAGTCGAGCTCGCAATCGGCGGGTTCAGGCAGCGGCGACCAGTCCCGCTCGTCGATATCGCATCGAACGCTGCGGGCGACCGCGTCTGTGCCGTCCGAGCTGGTGATCACGCATTCGATGTTTCCGGTAGGCGAGGCGAAGTGGGTGAACTCGATGCCGACCGGCGCGAGTTTGAGCGACTTGTCGAGTGTTTGGGTCGCCACCGCGGTGCGGGTCTGCCCGACGGATGCGGCGAAGCCTTCGGGCCTCCAGTCGGAGGAACCGTTACATCCGGCGAGCACGGTCACCGTGACCACGCCGGCAACAGCCGCGCAGATTCCTGCGTGTCGTGTACTTCGGTTCGCGTCGTTCATTTCGGTCGCCGCCTTTCGGCCGGTTCGGCATCGGTTGCAGGCAGATCGGTCGACACATCCGGCGCTCATCGCCGACCACCTCATCCAGTCTGTCGACGGCAGTGGTGTCAGGCGATCCCAGAACTCTGGGGTATCGGATGTCAGTTGCGGGTTGGCTGCTACGCGCCGCGGCCGAGCGGCTAGCGGGTGAACCACCCGGTGGACGCGATCGACGCGCCGCTGGCGAGCCGCGGCGCGTAATCGGCGAAGAAGATCCGCGCGACGAGTGCACCGCGGGTGTTCACACCGGCCTTGTCGAAGATCGACTTGAGGTGGTCCTGCACCGTGTACTGCGCCAGATGCAGCCGGTCGGCGATCTCTGTCGTCGAAAACCCCTGCGCGACAAGCTCAATCAGCGCACGCTCGCGGTCGGTGAGGCCGTAGGCGTCGGCGATGAGCGGCGCGAGTTGATGCGGCCGGGCGGGCTCGAAGACCACAGCCACATGGGTGCTCGGCGGTTCGCCGAGCACGGATGCGCTCACCACCAGCCATTGTCCTGAGCGCGCGCGGACACGGACGACTGCGTCGCCGACCGCTTCCCCGGCGGCGACGCTGCGGGCGCGGCCGACCGCCGCATGGACTGCCGGCGGGAGCGGCGTCGTGTCCCCGGTCGCAAAGCGGATCTGGTCCATCCATTCGTGCGCGGCACCATTGGCCATCGCGACCGAGTTGTCGTCGCCGACCAAGATCAGACCCGTGTCGGTCTGCTCCGGGGATTCCGTGACCGCGGTCAACGCGATCGAGCGTCGAACCCCCTCGGCCAGGTGACGTGACAGTGAGGCCAGAAAGTCGACGTCGGCAGCGGTGAAATGGGAACCGCTGTCGCGCAGCAACGTCATGCCGCCCCAGGTCGACGCTCCGGTCACCAAGGCCACGCGCAGTTCATCGCCCAACCACCCATGGGGACCCCGAACCTCGCGCTGGCGCAGGCTGCGATCGAGATCTCCCTCCGTCGCCGCACTCAGGCTGGCCGCGGGACGTTCTGCGCGCGCCAAATCGGTGAACTTGTTGAAATCGGGCTTGGCGACCTCGATTTCGGTCATCTGCGGGTACGCCACCTCGGGGAGACCGTTCTCGGTCACCTCACTGGTCTGCAGCAGCGTGGCCGGGTCGAAGGTCAGCATGCACAGACCTTGAAACGGCAAAGCGGGCCGGATGGCGCGGGCGGCGGCCAGCGAGAACTCCCGCACGCCCAGACCTCGGTGGGCGAGTCTCGTGACGTCGCGGCGAGCGCGTATCCGCGCATCAGCCCCCATGCGTCGATGCTAGCAAGTCTCACCACCCACGATCCTGCGATTTCCCTCGGCGTCAACAGGTCCGCACGGTGCCGCAGGCGCCATTGCCAAAGTGACACAGGCAAATTCGATGTCCGAGTGGTCAACGTGATCGACCGTCCCGCATACCCCGGATTTGACGCCGATGACACCGCTTTGCCGGTGTCTGTGGATGGATCCGGGATTGGGGATGGATCCGGCGACAATGTCGGCGACCGTCGGCACTGTGACGGCATGACCAGAACAGAGAGCCGCGCCGAGATCGGGGCGCTGGGCGAACAGCTCGCGGTGAACTACCTCCAGGGGCTGGGGTTGCGGGTGGTGGCGCGCAACTGGCGGTGCCGCTACGGCGAACTGGACGTCATCGCCGCCGACGACGCGGCGCGTGCGGTGGTGTTCGTCGAGGTGAAGACGCGCACCACCGACCAGTTCGGGGGCGTCGCGCAGGCCGTGACCCCGGCCAAGGTACGCCGGTTGCGTCGCCTGGCCGGGCTGTGGCTGGCCGCGCAGGCCGCACGTTGGGACTCGATCCGCATCGATGTCGTCACCGTCCGCATCGGGCGACGACGCACCCCGGAGATCACCCACATCCAGGGGGTGGGGTGATGGCGCTGGGCAGGGCGTTCTCGGTGGCGGTGCGCGGGGTCGAGGGCGAGATCGTGGAGATCGAGGCGGACATCTCCTCGGGTCTGCCGGTGGTGAATCTGGTCGGGTTGGCCGACGCCGCGCTGCGGGAGTCGCGCGACCGGGTCCGTGCCGCCATCAACAACTGCGGCTTCGAGTGGCCGATGACCCGTCTCACGCTGGCTTTGTCGCCGGCGACGTTGCCGAAGATGGGCTCGGTGTACGACGTGGCCCTCGCGGCGGCCGTGCTGTCGGCGCACGGCAGGAAGTCCTGGCCGCGGTTGGAGAAGGCGGTGCTGCTGGGGGAGCTCGCGCTCGACGGGCGGGTGCGGCCGGTCAAAGGCGTGCTGCCCGCTGTGCTCGCCGCGCAGCGCCAGGGCTGGCCCACGGTGGTTGTGCCTGTCGAGAACCTGGCCGAGGCCAGCCTCGTCGACGGCATCGACGTGTGGGGTGTCGGCAGTTTGGGGCAGCTGCAGTCCTGGCTTGCCGGCAAAGGCGATCTGCACGCGCGTGCCGAGCACAGGGAACAAGCCCCGGAGTCCGTGGCCGATCTCAGCGACGTGGTCGGGCAGACCCAGGCTCGTTACGCCGTCGAGGTCGCGGCGGCCGGCGGCCACAATCTCTTGATGACGGGGCCGCCGGGAGTCGGCAAAACCATGCTGGCGCAGCGGCTTCCGGGGCTGCTTCCACCGCTGACCCCTGCCGAGTCGTTGGAGGTCACGGCGATTCATTCGGTGGCGGGACTGTTGACCGGTGACGCCCCGTTGATCACCCGGCCACCGTTCGTGGCGCCGCACCACACCTCCAGTGTCGCGGCGCTGGTCGGCGGGGGTAGCGGGCTCGCCCGTCCCGGTGCGGTCAGCCGGGCGCACCGCGGCGTGCTGTTCCTCGACGAGTTCGCCGAGGTCAGCTCCGCCGCGCTGGAGGCGCTTCGCACACCGCTGGAGGACGGCGAGATCAGGTTGGCGCGCAGCGACGGTGTCGCGCGCTACCAGTGCCGGATCCAACTCGTCCTCGCCGCCAATCTGTGTCCGTGCGCCCCGCCCGATCCACGCGACTGTCAGTGCGGCGCGGCCGAACGGCGGCGTTATCGCAGCAAGCTGTCCGGACCGTTGGTAGACCGTGTCGACCTGCGCGTCGAGATGCACGCGTCCCGGGAGGGCACCTTTTCAGATGACGAGGGTGAATCGAGTGCGGTTGTCCGCAAAAGGGTCTGGGCGGCACGCGAGGCGGCCAGAGAACGTTGGCTTCAGCACGGGATCACCACCAATGCCGAAGTCGGCGGCTCCTTGCTGCGCCGCCGGTTCCGGCTGAGCCCGATGGCGATGAAGCCGCTGCGCACGGCGGTGGATCGCGGGGCGATCAGCATCCGGGGCATGGATCGCACACTGCGGGTCGCCTGGACGCTGTGTGACCTGGCCGGCCGTACGTCGCCGAACAGAGAGGACGTCGCGAAGGCGATGAGTTTCCGACAGGGTGGCACAGTCTGATGGACGAGATCACGCGCCGGGCGTGGGCATACCTGTCCAGGGTGGCCGAACCACCCAATCGCCGTATCGCCGAACTGGTGTCCGCGGAAGGCGCGGTCGCCGCCGCCGACCGCATCCGCCGCCGCGATGTAGACCCCGCTCTGAAGCGGGCCACCGAAGCGCGGCATGACGTGGACCGCGCCGAGCAGGATTTGGCAATTCTGGACCGGATGGGCGGTCGTCTGATCACTGCGGAGGACGACGAATGGCCGTTCCTGGCGTTCATGGCTTTCAGATCCGTCGATTGCGACAAGCGGCCGCAGGCGCTCTCACCGTTGGTGTTGTGGGTGCTGGGGCCGTCACAGCTGTGCGACACCACCGACCGCAGCGTCGCGATCGTCGGGACGAGGGCGGCGACGTCGTATGGCGAATACGTCACCGCGGACTTCGCGGCGGGACTGGTCGAGCGCGACGTCGCGGTGGTGTCAGGCGGGGCGTACGGCATCGATGGGGCAGCGCATCGCGCGGCCCTGGCCTCCGACGGAGAGACGGTGGCGGTGCTGGCCTCCGGGCTGGATGTGCCCTATCCCGCAGGGCATTCCGCCTTGCTGCACCGGGTGGGCCGTCATGGTCTGCTGGTCAGTGAGTACCCGCCGGGAACACGTCCGACCCGGCGACAGTTCCTCACTCGCAACAGGTTGGTGGCCGCGTTCGGGAGGGCAACGGTGGTCGTCGAGGCCGGGGTGCGCAGCGGCGCGGCCAACACGGCAGCTTGGGCCGAGGCGTTGGGCCGGCAGGTGTGCGCGGTGCCTGGGCCCATCACCTCGTCGTCGTCGATAGGCTGCCACGAGTTGATCCGAGGCGGTAAGGCGCAGCTCGTGACGCGTGCCTCCGAGGTGGTCGAGGTGATGGGCCGCAGCGGCGAGTTCGCTCCCGATCGCGAGCGTCCCGCCGCCACGGTCGACGACCTCGACGACGACGAACTCACCGTATTCGAGGCGTTGCCGGGACGCGGCACCCGCACCGTCGATGAGATCGCCGTCGCCGCGGGGATGCCCGCGACAGATGTGCTCGCGCCGCTGGCGATGCTGAGCATCCGTGGCATGGCCGTGCAGGAGGACGGCTGCTGGAGGCTCAGCAAACGCTAGCCGCCTGTGCCGCGGGGAGCGCTCGTATAGTCGTCAAGGACAGCTGAGCAAAGGAAGTGAAGTGGCAGGACGTCCCGTGCACACCTTCGAGGTGGTGCGCACCGAGCAACTGGCCCCCCATGTCGTACGAGTTGTGCTCGGCGGCAACGGTTTCGACACATTCACCCCCAGTGATTTCACGGACTCCTACGTCAAGTTGGTGTTCGTCGGCGACGACGTCGACGTGTCGTCGTTCGAGCAGCCTCTGACGCTGGACAGCTTCGACGCGCTGCCGCCCCAGCATCGGCCGGTCGTGCGCACGTACACGGTCCGCCACGCCGACCCCGCGCAACGCGAGATCACCGTCGACTTCGTCGTGCACGGTGAGCACGGCGTCGCCGGTCCGTGGGCGGCGTCGGCAACCCCTGGCCGGCGGCTGTTCGTGATGGGCCCGAGCGGCGCGTATGCGCCCGACCCTGCCGCCGACTGGTACCTTTTCGCCGGTGACGAGTCGGCCCTGCCGGCAATCAGCGCCGCGTTGGAAGCGTTGCCCGACAATGCGATCGGCAAGGTCTTCATCGAGGTCGCCGGCCCGGACGACGAGATCGAGCTCAAGGCGCCCGCCGGTGTCGACGTGTCGTGGGTCTACCGCGGCGGCCGTGCCGACCTGGCGCCCGAGGACAGCGCCGGCGACCACGCGCCGTTGATCGCAGCGGTCAAGGAGGCGCCGTGGCTGCCGGGGCAGGTTCAGGTGTTCATCCACGGCGAGGCCCAGGCGGTGATGCACAACCTGCGGCCCTACATCCGCAAGGAACGGGGTGTCGACGCCAAGTGGGCGTCGTCGATCTCCGGATACTGGCGGCGGGGTCGCACCGAGGAGACGTTCCGGCAGTGGAAGCGCGAACTCGCCGAGGCCGAGGCGAAATAGCGGTGTGAAGCCGGGCGTCGATGGCACGCTAGGCGGCATGACCTTCGGCAACTACCAGCTCGAGATCTACCTGCAGGGCCTGTCCGGTGTCCTGCCGAACCTTCCCATGGACTACGCCGGCTGGGAGGCCAAGGCCGAGTCGGCGATGCCGCCGTCGGTGTGGTCCTACGTCGTGGGCGGCGCGGGCGACGAGCAGACCCAGCGCGCCAACCGGACCGCTTTCGACCGTTGGGGCCTGATACCGCGGATGCTTGTCGGCGCCACCGAGCGCGACCTGACCGTCGACCTGTTCGGGATGACGCTGCCCTCGCCGCTGTTCATGGCGCCGATCGGCGTCATCGGGATCTGCTCGCAGAACGGGCACGGCGATCTGGCGGCGGCCCGCGCCGCGGCCCGCACCGGGGTGCCGATGACCGTCTCCACGCTCACCGAGGATCCGCTGGAGGACGTCGCCGCCGAATTCGGTGACACCCCGGGCTTTTTCCAGCTCTACACGCCGACCGACCGGGACCTGGCGGCCAGCCTGGTCGACCGCGCAGAAGCCGCGGGGTACAAGGCGATCATCGTCACGCTCGACACCTGGATCCCCGGCTGGCGACCCCGCGACCTGGCGATGTCGAACTTCCCGCAGCTGCGGGGCCGCTGCCTGGCCAACTACACCAGCGATCCGGTGTTCCGCGCCGCCTTGTCCCAGCCGCCCGAGGAGAACATGCAGGCTACGGTGCTGCAGTGGGTCGCGCAGTTTGGCAATGCGCTGACCTGGGAGGATCTGCCGTGGCTGCGGTCGCTGACCGACCTGCCGCTGGTGCTCAAGGGGCTGTGTCACCCCGACGACGTCCGCCGCGCCAAAGACGCCGGTGTCGACGGCATTTACTGCTCCACCCACGGGGGTCGCCAGGCCAACGGTGGTCTGCCTGCGCTCGACTGCCTGCCCGGCGTGGTCGAGGCGGCCGACGGACTGCCGGTGCTCTTCGACTCCGGGATCCGCAGCGGCGCCGACATCGTCAAGGCGCTCGCATTGGGCGCCACTGCTGTCGGGGTGGGCCGGCCCTACGCCTACGGTCTGGCCATCGGAGGCGAGGACGGCATCGTGCACGTGCTGCGCTCGCTGTTGGCCGAGGCGGATCTGATCATGGCCGTCGACGGCTACCGCAGCCTCGCAGATCTCACCCCGGACACACTGCGGCGCGTCATCTGACCCCGCGCGCTGCGGTCTGCCACGGTAGGGGAGTGCAGACCGGCGGGCAGGAGCGCAGCGACCCGGGAATCGGGCACGGCGGGCAGGAGCGCAGCGACCCGGAAATCGGGCACGGCGGGCAGGAGCGCAGCGCCCCGGGAATCGGGCTCTACCTCGAGGAGTTCGACGAGTACCTCGCGCTCGAACGTGGCCGTTCCGAGCACACCCGGCGGGCCTACCTGGGTGATGTGCGGGCGTTGTTCGACTTCCTCGCCGATCGTCGCCCCGACACCGGACTGCGAGGTCTGACCCTGCCGGTGCTTCGGTCCTGGCTGGCCGCGCAGGCGACGGCCGGGGCCGCCCGCTCGACGCTGGCCCGCCGCACCTCGGCGGTGAAGACCTTCACCGCATGGGCGGTGCGCCGGGGCCTGATGGCCGAGGATCCGGCGGCCCGGCTGCAGGTGCCCAAGGCCCGCCGCACCCTCCCCTCGGTGCTCCGTCAGGACCAGGCACGTGAGGCCATGGACGCCGCGAAATCAGGTGCGCAGCAGGGGGATCCGTTGGCCCTGCGGGACCGGTTGATTGTGGAGATGCTCTACGCCACCGGTATCCGCGTCAGCGAGCTGTGCGGGCTGGACATCGATGACGTCGACACTGCGCGCCGGCTGTTACGGGTGCTGGGCAAAGGCAACAAGCAGAGGACCGTGCCGTACGGCGATCCCGCGCACGCCGCCCTGACCGCGTGGCTGTCCGAGGGCAGGCCCGCGCTGGTCACCGCTGGTTCCGGTGCGGCGCTGCTGCTCGGCGCCCGCGGCGGCCGGCTGGACCCCAGGCAGGCGCGCACCGTCGTGCACCAGACGATGGCCGCCGTCAGCGGCGCCCCCGACATCGGGCCGCACGGCCTGCGGCACAGCGCCGCGACCCACCTGCTCGAGGGCGGCGCCGATCTGCGGGTGGTGCAGGAGCTGCTCGGCCATTCGTCGCTGGCCACCACCCAGCTCTACACCCACGTCACCGTGGCGCGGCTCCGAGCCGTGCACGACCAGGCCCACCCCCGCGCCTGACGGGGCGCGACAGTCAGTTGCCGCCGGTCTGCCCGTAGGCGTTCTGGTAGCGGCGGTGCAACCGGTCGATGTCGGCGGCCTCGATGGGCAGCGGAGCGCCCAGCTGTCGGCTGATGTGGACCGTGCGGGCGACATCCTCCAGCATGACCGCGGCCTTGACCGCGTCGCGGGCGGTGCCGCCGACGGTGAACGGGCCGTGATTGCGCATCAGTACCGCCGGTGAGTTGCTGCGCGCCAGGGTCGCCACGATGCCCCGCCCGATGGAGTCGTCGCCGATGACGGCGAACGGGCCCACCGGAATATCGCCACCGAACTCGTCGGCGATCATCGTCAGCACGCACGGGATGGGCTCGCCGCGCGCCGCCCACGCCGTGGCATAGGTCGAGTGGGTGTGCACCACCCCACCGACGTCGGGCATGTGCCGGTATACGTAGGCGTGTGCGGCGGTGTCCGAGGACGGCGACAGCTCGCCGGCCACCGCGCGGCCGTCCAGATCGCACACCACCATGTGGCCCGGGGTGAGCGAATCATAGGGCACCCCTGAGGGTTTGATCACCATCAGATCCGATCCGGGCACCCGCGCCGAGACGTTGCCTGCGGTCCAGATCACCAACTGGTAGCGGGTGAGTTCGGCATGCAGTGTGCACAACTGGTCGCGCAGGGCAGCGATCGCGTCCTGCACGTCCGGGGACAGGGTGAGGGTCATGTGAGTGCTCCCACGTTCGGATTCAGGTTGGCCTCGCGCAGTTCGCGCATCATCGTGTTCTCGCGTCCGAAATAGTCGTGCAGCGCCAGGTATTTGGCGTAGAGGGCGTCGTAGCGCTCGACGTTGGCCGGTATCGGCACGAAGGCGCGCTGCCGGCGGCGCCCCATCCGCGCGGCCGCCTCGCGCACCGACGGGTAGGCGCCGGCCGCGGTGGCGGCGTGGATGGCGGATCCGAGTGCGGGCGCCTGCGCCGACGGCACGCACGACAGTGGCAGGCCGGTGACGTCGGCGTAGATCTGCATCAGGAGCTCGTTCTTCACCAGCCCGCCTGCGACCACCAGCTCGATGATCGGAACACCATGGCGCTGCAGCGTTTCCACGATCACCCTGGTCCCGAACGCGGTGGCCTCCAGTAGTGCCCGGTACTGGTCGACACAGGTGGTGGCCAGTGTCTGGCCCACCATCACCCCCGAGAGCCGGTGATCGACGAGCACCGACCGGTTGCCGCTGTGCCAGTCCAGCGCGATCAGTCCGTGCTGGCCGACGTGCTGGGCGGCGGCGAGCGCGGTGAGGTGCTCGTGCAGGGTGCGGCCGGACCGCTCGGCTTCTCGTTCGTAGCGGCCCGGGACACAGTGCTCGACGAACCACGCGAAGATGTCCCCGACGCCGGACTGGCCGGCCTCATACCCCCACAGGCCGTCGACGATGCCGCCGTCGACGACGCCACACATTCCAGGAACCTTCTGCATCACAGCGGCATTGACGACGTGACAGGTCGAGGTGCCCATGATGGCGACCAGTCGTCCGGGATCCAGAGCGTCAGCCGCCGCGGCGGTGACGTGGGCGTCGACGTTGCCGACCGCGACCGGGATTCCGACGGGAAGCCCGGTCCATTCGGCGGCCTGTGCGGTGAGCCCGCCCGCCCGGTCGCCGAGGCGCCCGATCGGTTGGTCGATCTTGTCGACGACGACGTCGGCGAACGCCGGATCGAGCGCGGCCAGGAACTCGCGCGACGGGTACCGCCCGTCCTGCCGGATGGCCTTGTATCCGGCGGTGCAGACATTGCGCAGATAGGTGCCGCACAGCTGCCAGACGATCCAGTCGGCGGCCTCCACCCAGCGCTCGACGGCGGCGTACAGCTCCGGATCCTCGTCGAGGATCTCCAGGGCCTTGGCGAACTCCCACTCGCTGGAGATCAGCCCGCCGTAGCGGCCCAGCCACGGCTCACCGCGCTGCGCGGCGAGCCGATTGATGCGGTCGGCCTGCGGCTGCGCGGCGTGGTGGCGCCACAGCTTGGCGTACGCATGCCGGTGATCGCGCCACGCGGGCAGCTCGCACAGCGGTGTGCCGTCGTGCCGGGTCGGGATCATCGTGCACGCGGTGAAGTCAGTGGCCAATCCGATGACGTCGGAGGGATCGACACCCGACCGGTGCACCGCGGCGGGGACGGCCGTGCGCAGCACTTCGAGGTAGTCGGCAGGCACCTGCAGCGCATAGTCGGGCGGCAGCTCGGTGTCGGGCCGACCCGGCAGGTGGTCGGTGATGACGGCGTGCCGATAGGCATGCTCGGCGCTGCCCAGCTCGGCCCCGTCGGACACCCGGACGACCAGGGCGCGTCCCGACAGCGTGCCGAAATCGATTCCTACGGTGTACTTTTCGGGTCCGGTCATGGTGCACCGGCGCGATCGGTCGAATCGGTGGGGCAACGCTGCGGCATGACGACACCTTCTGGATGCAGATGTGTTAACGCTCACATGTTAGCGATAACATTCCGCGGGGGTCAATGCGGTGACTTCGCGCTCAGCGCCTGCGCGAGCTCTGCCGCACGATGAGTTCGGCCGGGATGACCGCCGTCGATGCCGAGGCCTCCCCGTTCGCCGCGCGCTCGATCTCCTCGACGAGAAGGTCGACGCTGCGGCGTCCCACCGACGCGAAGTCCTGCCGCACGGTGGTCAACGGCGGGCAGTAGAACTCGGACTCGGGAACGTCGTCGAATCCGCCCACCAGCACGTCGCCGGGCACCGAGCGACCCGATTCGGCCAGGCCCCGCAGCACGCCGAGCGCCATCTGGTCGTTGGCGACGAAGACGGCTTCCACGGACGGGTCGGCGCCCAGTTCGAGCCCGGCGAGGTAACCCGAACGCGGCGTCCAGTCGCCGCGCAGAGGCTCGGGTACCGCACGGCCGTGCTCGAGGAGTTCGCTGCGCCAGCCGGCGAGCCGCGCGTCGGTCTCGGTCCACTCCGCGGCGCCCGCGACGTGCCACACCGTGGTGGCGCCGCCGTCGAGCAGGTGACGGGTCATCTGCCGGGCACCGTCGACCTGGTCGACGCCGACGACCGGGATTCCCAGCCCCGGCGTCGCGTCCACCGCGACAACGGGAACCGGATTCCGAAGAGCGCGTAGGGCTTCCCGGTTGGCCGCCAGTGGCGCGATGACGATGACGCCTTCCACGGACTGTTCCTCCAGCCGGCGCAAGGCGCGGGGAAGGGTGGTGCTGTCCACTGTCGAATCGGTGGCGACGCTGACGAAAAAACCTGCCTCGGTGGCCGCCTGTTCGATTGCGTAGAGCATGCTGGCCGGGCCGAACAGTGTGGTGTTGAAGCAGATGACGCCGATCGTGGCCGTGCGGCGGGTGACCAGCGCGCGTGCCGCGAGGTTGCGCCGGTACCCGAGTTGGTCGATCGCCTCGGTGACGCGTTGGCGCGTCGATTCCCGCACCGCGTCGGATCCGTTGAGTACCCGTGAGACGGTCTGATGGGACACACCCGCGAGACGGGCCACGTCGAACATGCTGACGTGGCGTCCGGTTCTTTCACGGGGTGGTGGCACGCTCCGAATGTAGCCCTCCCGACCTCGTGCGATGGACTTCCGGCGTTCGCCGTGTCGAAGTGGCGTTGACAACGACGTGAGCGCCATCACATACTGATCCCCGCAATGTTAACGCTCACATTCGGTGCAGCGGGTCGGCCCGAGTCTCGGGAGGTAGTGATGAGGAAACTGAACTGGGCGGCGGTCGTGGTGATCGCGCTGCTGGCGGCGGTGCTGGCCGGCTGCGGCAGATCCGCCGAACCGGCCGACTCCGGAGGCGGGCAGCGCACGGTCGGCATCGCGATGCCGACCAAGTCTTCCGAGCGGTGGGTCGCCGACGGGCAGAACATGGTCGACCAGTTCCACGAAATGGGCTACCAGACCGACCTGCAGTACGGCGACGACGTGGTGCAGAACCAGGTGTCCCAGATCGAGAACATGATCACCAAGGGCGTCGACCTGCTCGTCATCGCGCCGATCGACGGTTCCTCGCTGACCGCCACCCTGGAGAACGCCGCGGCCGCCGGCATTCCCGTGATCAGCTATGACCGGCTGATCCGCGGTACCGGCAACGTCGACTACTACGCCACCTTCGACAACTTCAAAGTCGGTGTGTTGCAGGCGCAGTACATCGTCGACACACTCAAGCCCGACGCCGCTCCGGCACCGCTGAACATCGAACTGTTCGCCGGTTCGCCCGACGACAACAACGCCACCTTCTTCTTCGACGGCGCCATGAGCGTGCTGCAGCCCTACCTCGACAACGGCAAGCTGGTGGTGCGTAGCGGCCAGACCGACTTCAATCAGGTCGCCACACTGCGGTGGGACGGTGGACTCGCCCAGTCGCGGATGGACAACCTGCTCAGCCAGGCCTACACCGCAGCGCCGGTGAACGCGGTGCTCTCGCCCTACGACGGCATCTCGCGCGGCGTGATCTCCGCGCTCAAGAGCGCCGGCTACGGCAACGCCCCCCGGCCGCTGCCCGTGGTGACCGGTCAAGATGCCGAGCTGGCCTCGGTGCAGTCGATCGTGGCGGGTGAGCAGACCCAGACCGTGTTCAAGGACACCCGTGAGCTGGCCCGCTCCGCCGTCCAGATGTCCGACGCGGTGCTCAACGGCGGGGACCCGGTGGTCAACGACACGGGAACCTACGACAACGGGGTCAAGGTGGTACCGGCCCACCTCCTCCAGCCGGTGAGCGTCGACAGGACCAACTACGCACAGGTGCTGGTCGACTCGGGCTACTACACCCAGGCCCAGGTGCAATGACGGGGCACGGCCCTGTGCTCTTGGAGATGCGGGGGATCACCAAGGAGTTTCCCGGGGTCCGGGCACTGTCCGATGTCGACCTGACGGTGACTTCCGGTGAGACGCACGCCATCTGCGGTGAGAACGGCGCAGGCAAGTCCACCCTGATGAAGGTCCTCAGCGGTGTGTACCCGCACGGAAGCTACCGCGGCGAAATCTACTTCGACGGAAAGCGCTGCGAGTTCAAGGACATCCGGTCCAGCGAACGGTGCGGAATCGCCGTCATCCACCAGGAGCTGGCGCTGGTGCCCTACCTCTCGATCGCCGAGAACCTGTTCCTCGGCA
>Ga0172382_10008423_pt1 | contig 14380 bp, 13 predicted proteins | sample Leawel138RmetaG_FD_122245 | JGI IMG/M metagenome (GOLD analysis project Ga0172382, IMG submission 122245) | Leachate microbial communities from a municipal landfill in Southern Ontario, Canada - Leachate well 138R metaG | ecosystem: Engineered > Solid waste > Landfill > Unclassified | place...
GCCAAAATGATAACCAGTAAAGGCTTTTTACCCAATTTTTTACACCCCCATGTTTTTAGTTAGTCAACTGGTTCGGAATACCTATTATCACCCCCGCAAGAAGAAGATAGATCGCTCAACTTTACCAAATTAAAAACAAATGTTACCGTGTCCAAAATGCTTATGTAAAACAGCCTCTTTTTACCCATCATTTATATAACATATTCAACGCTCAATGTGTGACAAAACCTCGTCATGTACAAAAAAAATTACTGCATAACGTATGCCGGTTTTCCTAGCATCAGAGGATGTAAAACCAGAACTTAACCTCAGTGAGCCCCCTTAATAAACAAGTCAACTTCGATCATTATTGCTCCTTGCTTTAAAACATAGCTGTAGATTATAACGGAAGCTTAATATCATTTATGATTATGATATAATCTTTGATTAATGGGCAAAATTTCCCCTGTAACACAATTCATGAGGTCTGTTGATGCCTTTCGTATGGTGCTGCAACCGAACAAAGGCAACAGCCTGTAACCAGGCCTACCAACCGAAACCACAATGGTTGTTTCAAGGTTGTTATTGAAGAAATAGAAACCGACAACTGGGGCATTGGCGGAGTAAGTGCAACGGCGCAGCGCAAGCGCGGACAGCAAACCGTGCAGTTTTAATTCTGGAGGTGATTATTTGCTTTACCCTATACGTAAAATGATTATTATATCGCTTCTTGTACTCTTGGCGTTGGGAACCCCACTAGTGGGATGCAATCTCCAGTGCCCCCCTGCTCAGAATGACCAAAATCAGCAACCACGCGGGCCAATGCCCGCAGAAAATCGAGATAATGAACAAAACCGCCAACTAGCTACTCTGCTCCCTTCTAGGGAAGGTTACACATGGTATTATAATGGCTTTGCCGAATATGGTCACCGGATGACCATTAAAACCATAGACAAAAAAAATACCGTTTTTGTCTATGACATTGAGGGCGAGGTTGATGACCCGTCCGGCGGCGAAGCCAAGGACAGAGACTTCCACCTTCAAATTGTGTACACCATCGCTAACGGAGTGCTGACCCAAACGAAACAGGAAGATGCCATGCTGGATTCGAATTATGACCGCCTGGACCTAATTAAAACGCCGCTGGAAAAAGGCACCCGGTGGACACAAAAAGTGATTTCCCGGGATAATCTAGAAACAGACCTGGAATGCACCATCGAAGATGTTAAGAACGTTGACCGGGTTGATATTTACACCGTGGTTTACAAAGATAAAAACTCGGACTACTTCGAAAAGCGTGAGATTAAGGAAGGCGTAGGAGTAGTTTTATTTGAGAAACTGCTGGTCCTTCAGGACCAGAGTTTTCCCGCCGGTTATTACCTGAACGATGAGGCCTCAGGTTATTAAATTTAGTAGGCTCCAAAGCATCAATTGTATTAACCTGACAACACGGCCTTCTCTTTTGATGAGAAAGCCGTTTTTCTTTGCACAGGCGGGCTATCCCAGTCTATTCGTTCGGATATAGCAAGTTTATGGTTGCGGTTTTTCCTTAACAGAGTTAAATATGGGGCCTACTTCTTGCCCCTAATGAGAAAAAGAGGTTGGCTGAAAACTCCGCCGTATTACTATCCGCCAGGAAAGCCCAAACAATAGTCAAAACCGCCAATCAGGCTGTTCGCAACTAAGCTGTACCCCATTTAGCCCCAGTTTAATACTGAACATAAACTCCGGTTTAAAACGAAAAACAGGCCAAAGCCTTGAATTTATTGGACCTGGCGGGTTTTCGAGATCTGGCGTGAATGACAAAACTAAAACCAGAGATTGCTTAACATACATATATCTTAGAAAAGCACCAAAACATTTAATGGGTTCACGCATCAATGTGATGCGTGAACCCATTAATGTAGTCAAATTTGCAGGCAAATGCCTTCGTCAACACACCAGGATAATAAACACCGCAGGTAAACAGCAGTCACTTTAAGCGGTTTTGACATACCCCCTTCTGGTTGGGGTCCACTGTCCTGCAGGGAGCAATTAATGGTCGGTGGATTATATTAAAAAACACAATAAAAAAACGGCCCTCTCTTTTATCGAGAAAGCCGTCTTTTCTTTTGTGGAGGCGACACCCGGATTTGAACCGGGGAATCGAGGATTTGCAGTCCTCTGCCTTACCGCTTGGCTATGTCGCCAACTTATATTGCTCTGCACGCTGCATTAACTATAATAACAAATCACTCTGGTCCAGTCAAGGGTAATTACTGCCCGGGCACAACCAAATTAACTCGGTCGCCTACCCATACCATTTTTACTTAGTTTTCTTAATCCCTAATGTTAGAAGGTATACAATTAACCCGTTTAAACAATGCGTAGTATTTAACCACCAAAACCCCTAAATACATATAAAAAAGCTCCGGATTTTGTCCAGAACCTTCCGTTTAAAAGTGTGGAGCGGAAGAAGGGATTCGAACCCTCGACCCTCGCCTTGGCAAGGCGATGCTCTACCACTGAGCTACTTCCGCACATTATGCTTACTGGTGCCACGGGACGGAATCGAACCGCCGACACGAGGATTTTCAGTCCTCTGCTCTACCGACTGAGCTACCGTGGCATTTTGGCGGAGCTGACGGGAATCGAACCCGCGATCTCCGGCTTGACAGGCCGGCATGTTAGACCGCTACACCACAGCTCCAAGTTACCAAACTCTTTCGGGCGACGGGTGATTTCATTGTTTCTCCCATGCGCTGACATGCTCAAGTATACAAAATTTCGACTCTCATGTCAAATGAAATTTTTGTATTTGTTGTTACCCAAATGACAAAATACTTTCCCGGACCAGTTTGGCCGCTAACAGACTGGTTCGCTCGGATTGGTCGTAAACCGGACACACTTCGACCAAGTCCATGCCAACCACATTTAGTCTTTGAAGCAAGTGCACCGCCTCAATTATTTCAGCGGTCATGCACCCACCCGGCTCAGGCGTGCCGGTACCAGGAGCAAAAGCCGGGTCAACAACATCGATATCAATAGTAACATAAACCGGGCATTCGCGCAAGAGGGGTAAATTTTTTCTGAGCGGCTCCACCACTTCAAAGGGAAAAAAGTTAGTGTTTTGGCGGGCGAAAGCAAACTCATCCCTGGTGCCGGAACGAATGCCAAACTGGAAGACGTTCCCCCCCCCCACTATTTCTACCACCCGGCGCATTACCGTGGCATGGGACAGGGCTTCGCCCAGGTAATCCTCGCGCAAGTCTGCGTGAGCGTCGAAATGCAGCACCACCAAGCCCGGGTATTTTTCTGCTACCGCCTTGACACAGGCCTGGGTGATTAAGTGTTCTCCACCCAAAACCAGCGGAAACTTCCCATCCCCCAGCATTTTTTTAATTACCAACTCCAGGCGGCGCAGACTTTCGCCAGCGTGGCCCATGGGCATTATTATATCCCCGGCGTCATAATAGCAATATTCCGCTAGGTCCCGGTCCAGGTAAGGACTGTATTCTTCCAAGCCTACCGAAACGTCCCGGACGCGTCCCGGCCCAAGCCGGGTACCGGGGCGAAAGCTAACGGTAAAATCCATCGGCGCACCAAGGATGACAACTTTAGCCTCATCGTACCTCTCGCACGCACCCATAAACAGGCCGCGCCGCTCCATAAACTGGGCCATACCGTCGGGGCCATTCATAAGTTGGGGACATTCATAAGTTGGGGACATTCCATCGGGGACATTCCTCCGCAGAAGGTGTGTCCCCTTTCCTCTAACGGAAGCGTGTCCCCTGTCCGCTTTTTCTTGCATTAAAAACAACTCCCCACGTTTTTACCCCTTCAACAACGCCTGGACAAAAGGCTGAAGAACAAACGCGCTCTTATGAATTTCTGGTGAGTACCACTTAGTGTCCATAACGGGAAGTTTGTCCATATCTACAGATAACGGGTCATGTTTTTTAGAACCCATGGTAAAAGCCCAGTATCCGCCAGGATAGGTAGGCACTACGGCTTGGAAAAGGCGCATAATGGGGAAAATCTCACTAACTGAGGCGATAACTTCCTTAATTACGTTCTCGAAAAAGAAAGGCGTTTCAGTTTGAGCCACGAACAACCCGTCCTCAGTTAGCGACTCAAAGACATCCCGGTAAAATTCCTTGCTAAATAACCCTACCGCAGGTCCAATTGGATCGGTGGAATCAACAATAATCATGTCGTAGGTGTTTTTATGGTCCTTGACGTGCTTAATCCCGTCCGCTACCAAAATCTCCACCCGGGGGTCTTTAAAACCGATACTTAACTCGGGGAAATATTTCTTGGCTACATCAATGACCATCTGGTCGATTTCCACGTGGACAACCTGTTCCACACCTTTGTGTTTTACAATTTCCCGCACGGCGCCACCGTCCCCACCGCCGATAATCAGCACTTTTTTAGGGTTGGGGTGGGTATTCAGTCCAACATGGGTAATCATCTCATGATATACAAACTCATCTTTGATATTGGTTTGGATTACGTTATCCAGGGCCAACAGCCGCCCAAACTCAAAGGTGTCCATGACTAGCACCTTTTGAAACAGTGACTCGCCACTGAACAGTACCTCTTTGACCCTTATACTAATGCGCAAGTTCTTGGTTTGGTCTTCGGTGAACCATACCTCCATCGGAATCACTCCCTATTTAAATAAAATAAACGCGAACTGATAATTTATCTAAAACCGGTTCAGGGTTAAACATTAGTAAAACATGGGAACGGCCGCCAGAGCGCAGCCTACTTTTTCTACCCGGTGCTCCACTGCCGCCGTTTTAATTTCTTTTAATTCCATACCCCGCGATGCGAAAGCCTCCCGAAGCATAGATTCTATCTTATCTGTTGCTTCGTCCTTACTGCAATAACCGGCAGTTTCCATAATCACGCCGAAAGTATCGGCAGAAAATCCTATCCCCACTGCTGCGGATATTAGTTCGCCGGGGACGTCACTATATATGTAACCGTATGCCGTTGGCACCAGTGAACCCGGAGGGATCTGCAAGTCTGGGTCGTATTCCGCGCTGGGAGGCAGAATGCTGGTAACCCGAATTAGGTTAATGTTGCCAATCCGGCCGGCCAAAAGTGCATTGTCAAAAGCCGTCAGTTCACTGTGGCCTTCTGCCGCCGCTGCCGTAAGAAAGAACTTTTTGGGGGTAGCCAACATTTTTAAAACCCCTTCCAAATATTATTTTTTTAAAACAACAAACCCTATTATATCAAAACTTACCCTAAAATAAACAAATTTTTTTAAGGATTGAACATACTGCGTATAGGAGAGCGCGCATCGAGACAGATTAAGGAATAACAACCTATGAAGGGGGAATTAACCAATGAAAACGGTACTAAGTACCTTTACTGACCGTCAACAGGCGGAACGAGCAGTGGATGAACTACGCAAAAAGGGCTTTGAAAAAGAGATCTCTATCCTGGCGCGGGATAGCGAAAACAAGGGGCAAGATCAAGGCGGCATAGGCCGGGGCAATAATCTCACCGGAGGCACTACAACAGGGGGAGTAATCGGCGGACTGGCCGGACTGGCAGTAGGGGCCGGGGCGCTGGCCATACCTGGAATCGGGCCGCTGATTGCTGCCGGGCCCATTGCCGGGATGCTTTCCGGGGCCGCCACCGGGGGAATTGCCGGCGGTCTGATCGACTGGGGCATTCCCAGCGACCGGAGCAATTACTACGAGGGTAAGGTAAAAGAAGGCCGGGTGCTGGTTTCTGTTCATGCAGATGACCAGAAGATCAACGACGCCGAGGAAACACTCAAAAATCTCGGCGCCCAAGATGTAGAAGTACACCAAACTAAAAAATAAAACGAAACAAATTTTATAAAAAGTGAGTGCCTTTTTGAACACACCAAGGCACTCACTTTTTATATATTTAAACACTACTGGCCAACCGCTGCCTCATATATACGTTTGAAATGCACCGCGTCCTCGGCCTGCCGTCCGCTGGACTCACATATAACAGTGGGTGTCATACCCCGCTGCACAATCTGCCGAGCTAGTAAGGCAAAGTCAGGGCCGTAACCATCGTCCAACGTGGTCCGGTGACGTCGCTCCCCAGCCCCAGTAAACTCTATGGGACTAAAATGGATATGGAGTTTTTGCAGCGCTGCGGCGCCCAGCACCTCATCTATCCGATCCAGCACGGCGGCGAAATGTTCTTCATCCCTTAGGGCTCCTGCTCCGGCTGCGTGTAAGTGCCCGAAGTCAATGGCTGGTATAACATTTTCCCCCAGCGTACATAGCTCCAGCACCTCATCCAGGTTACCTAGTATCGACGCCTTTCCCATGGTTTCCGGCGCCACCGGTATATCACCAAAACCCTGGTCAGCGGCTATATCCAGCAGTTCGGCCAGCCGGCTACGGACTTGTTTCAACGTGGCGACACGATCTTCCCCTGCACCGCCTCCGGGGTGAAAAACCACCGTACGTGCACCCATCCAATGAGCTGCCCGCAGAACATCAATAAAATGTTTTTGTGTTTTTTCCTTTATCCCCGGATCTGTAGCAGTAAGGCTAATGTAATAAGGTCCGTGAATACTTAGTGCCACATGGTGCTGGCGAGCTGCTTCCCCCAATTTACCAGCCGTTTCTTTTTTAAGATGCACCCCGCGTACGCACTGGTACTCATAAGCAGTAAGCCCCATCCCCTCCAGCCAGCGCGGCATATCCAGAGAAGATTTGTGCCCTGCTTGGTAAAAAGAATCCGAGTTCCCCGCCGGACCAAATTTAATCTGCATCCCATAACCTCCTGTGAAATCCTAATATCACCCATGCTACCAGTTAAATCTCCGCTACACTAGTACCATTTTATTAAACTTTCTATTCTTGCCCTGTTTTACAAAGGAATTTGCTTTTGAGCGAAGAAATAACTTATATTTCCATTAAATGTTTAATATGGATATAACGTAAGACAATTAAGCAGCGGAGGTTAAGTTGATGGAAAAAAAGTTTAATATTTTTTTTGTTATTATTCTGTGTCTGGCAGCGTTTCTAGTTTTAAGCCAGGAAAAACAACGGGAGGAGAACAGCTTAAGTACTGCGGTTGATGCTGAAATATCATCCAACCGGCTTGTGGTTACCCAGAAATATGCCGTTAAGAGCCTAGATCCGACTCTGGCATCAGACACTGGGTCGCTGCGAGTTACATCCAATATATACGAAGGGCTGGTACGGTTTAAACCTGGCACAGTCCAAGTGGAACCATGCCTGGCCAGTTCCTGGGAAGTATCCGAAGACGCTAAAGTATGGACATTTAACCTGCGTCGAAATGTCCTATTCCAAGATGGAACGCCACTGGACGCCAGGTCGGTGGAGTCCAGTATAAAAAGGCAAATAGAGTCCAAAAAGAATCAAACCGGCTATGCCGATTTTGTTTACGCTCCCGTGCAAAAAATCGAGGTGGTGGATAATTACACCGTCCAGTTTCATTTAAAATACCCTTACGCTCCTTTTTTAAACAACCTGGCTATGCCAATGGCTGCACCAGTAGTAGGCCCGGCACGTGACCATGCCGAAGAAACTTCTGTGCCACCGCCGGGGACCGGTCCTTATATTTTGGCCGGGGAAATAGACAATGGAATATTACTTCGCGCCAACCCGCATTACTGGGCAACGACACCCGGGATACAAGAGATAGTTTTTTTAACCGTTACCGATTCATTGCTGCAATCAGAAATGCTTTTGCATGGGCAGTCCGATATTGCACTGGACCTGACCTTTGATGACGCTGCCAAGGTTCGTTTTCAGGGTTACCCGGTATTCAGAACCACCGGCCTCGACATATGCTACCTCGGCTTTTACACCGAACGGGCACCGTTTGACCGCGCCGGGGTGCGTAAAGCGGTGGCCCAGGCCATCGATATTAAAGAGGCGTACAAGCACCAGGGATTACAGCAGGCCCAGCCGGCAGTCGGACATCTTCCGCCCGGTGTTATTGGTAGCGAGTTAACTGACCGACCCGGCTATGACCCGGCTGAGGCAACCCGGTTGTTGAATGATGCCGGTCACAAAGATGGATTGTCTTTCACGCTGATTACCTACTCTGACCCCCGGCCATACACCCCCGGTGGCGGCAAAGAATTGGCTGAAGCACTGACCCGGTCAGCAGCCCAGGCAGGGATTACTATCAATGTACGGGCATACCCCTGGGATCAGTTCAAGGAAGCTCTACAGCGGCGGGAAGGCGACGCTTTCTTGTACGGTTGGATTAGTGATAACGGAGACCCGGACAATTTTTTGTATACCCTGCTGGCCCCAGATCAAATTGAACATGGTCAAAATATAACCCATTACCACAACACCCAATTGGAGACAATAATGGTCAGTGGACGGAACACTACAGATATGGAAATTCGCCGTGAATTATACGCCCAGGCGCAGGAGATACTGAACAAAGACACTCCTTGGGTGGTGTTGGGCCATAGTCTTTATCACGCCGCCACTGCACCAGACATAACCGGTTTCGCATTCAGTCCCACGGGGTGGCATACGCTGGGTGGAGTTAAAAAGGAGGCTATGCAGTAAGCCTAGCACAAGGGAACGAAGGCTTAATTGCCATGAAATGCCACTAATATTAAGCCTCACTTGGAACATAATATACGTGGATGTAAAAACAAAACTATTCCAAGGGGGTTACTTTATGGATCAAATCTATCAACTGCAACAACAAATCCAAAGAATGCGCCAGGAGATTAACAACATCTCCCAGATGACCTCCCAACTACAGCAGTTCGAGCAAAACAACGCATCTCAGTTACAGCAATTGCATCAGCACGAAGTTAACGCCAGTCAGCAACTGCAGCGCATTCAACAGGTCTGCAACCAGATCAACAATGACTTGAATCTTGTCAGCGGCGCAGCCCAGCAAGTAACTCAGAGCATGAGCCAGGGCGGCAATCAGTTTGGCACCAGTTATGCCGGCGGGTATGCCCAACAGCCCACTACTTTCGGCTCCCAGTTCACCACTGGCCAGACAGGCATGATGGGAACTCAACAACATTATCAACCTAACTACACTTCAGCCACTCCTTTACAACAACAGCGATACCAATCACCCAGTATTGGCGGATTTGCACAAACCTACTCCAACCCGGGTACAGCCAGCTCCGGTTATGCATCACAAAGCCAATTCAGCGGCAACCAGGGCTATAACCAGTTCCCAAATCAACTGCAAAACCAGAACACCGCCAACCAGAGCTTTGCCCAAAATCAGCTCATCAGCCAGCAAGCGCAGCAAGCCATGGCCAATCGGATGAATCAAAACATGTCCAACCAGGGCAGCCAGTTCGGGCTGTCAACATACAATTCCACGTTCTAATCAAGTTGACCCAATTTCATATTAATTTGAGAGGCTGCAATAAGAGGCCTCTCTTTTTTCCTTTTAAAACCTTATTAATAGACAATTATTTTTCTTAACATTATATTCCATTTGGTTTATAATATGGTAAATTCCTATTGCAAGCGGGGGGTGAAAGGGCGTGGCCGTTAAAACCATTAAAGACGGGGCATCATATAATCAACGCGAGGTTGTGGACCTGCTGATTGAGTTCTCTTCCTTTAAAGACAGGGTAAACAAAAAATTTAAAATCCTGGCTACTGAGTTAGAGGGCAAGCATAATGAGCATGATTTATGGGTTAATTTGTATTTAATAGCCACTGACTATGGAGAAGAATTACAGAATAAGCGTCAAAAGCAGCAAGAGAACCTGCAGAAAATCTCCTAAAATTTAAAAATAAGTATTCACCTGCGAAAACCGTCCGGTTAGCCACGAAGGTACTGAAAAAGTCAATTATTATGGCAAATAGCCAAGTTTCATTCTGAGCGCAGCGAAGAGTCTGATTATTTAAGGGCCCAGGGATTCTTCATCTCATTTCATTTCATCAGAATGATACGGACTCTACCTAGACTTTTTCAGTGGTTTCGTTAGCCACCGGACTTTTTTTATTTAATTTAATTTAATTTATTTTGAATAGAATACCCAGGAAGTGGTAAAAATATTAAAAACCTAGTAAATAAACAGGAGGCGGTTTGATTGCAACGCAATACTACTAGTTATATCGTCGCCGGTTTGGGTGTCATTGTTACCCTAATCGGGTGGTATGTAGGTGACCTTTGGGGTGCCGGCATCATGGGGTTCGGCCTTGCGCATATTTTGCTTGGCGTTCTCGACATGTTTCGGCCCGCCGTTAAAGCAACAACTGAGTAAAACAAAAAAAGGGGACAGGCTACTTTTTACCTTCTCTTACCTTCTTTAAAAAGTAGCCTGTCCCCTTTTTACCTTTCCTTACCTTCTTAACCAATTGACTGAATTAAAAACTCTTTGCGTCGGGTGCCGCTGCCCTCTGCCACCGGGGCCAGCACCAGCGCACCGGTGGGACAGGACCGCACACAAGCGGGAATGCCTCCTTCATCCAAGCAGGCTCGGTCGCACTTGACCGCCCGGCGTTGGAACAGATCGCTGCGAATTACCCCGTAGGGACAGACCATTACGCACATCCAACAACCGGTGCAGCGGCTTGTGCCGCCCTCGTTGGTAACGACACCCGATGGTTCACGGTGCATGGCACCGGTGATACAGGCATCAATACAAGGGGCGTCCTCACAATGACGGCAGTTAAGAGGCACTTTTTTGTCCCCGGCCTGGCTAACGAAAATTCTATTGGCCGGCTTTTCTCCAGCCAGTATAGCGCCAATAACGCTGCCCGCCTTGCTGTGGGCCGCCGCGCAGGCCAATTCGCATGAACGACATCCTAGGCAGCGTTCGTACCGCATTAAGATTTCATTGTTCACCTCTACAGTCCCCCTTTACCAGGCCCTGGTGGGCAGCTCGAGACCCTGACGCCGTTCCTGCAGCGCCTCGAATATAAGTCGGGCGCTTGCCACAGGGTCTGTCTCCACGATGAAATAACCGCCGAGAAGGTTTTTGATTCCTGCTGTCAGCAGCGAAGTTACCTGAGCGCTGCCCAGCACGGGCGGAACAACACCCAAGTGTACCGGCATCCCCAGGGCCACCGCGTAAGTACCGATAGCCACCGCTTTTTCGGTTTTAAATTCGGGAGCAGAGGCCGCCACCGGCAATTTATCTACATCCACTCCCAGTTTATTAGCCACAGCCACCGCCAGGTCCACCGCCCGACTGTTATCCACGCAGGACCCCAAATGCAGTATGAGAGGCAGCGGACCGCCCAAGCCCGCAGCCTCGCCAACGGCGGTTAGTACCGCTTTAAGCCCCGGCCCGGCAAACTCACCCACGGCCTCTGGTGTCAGCATCCCGTGACGGGCGTAAGCTCCGGCCCCACAGCCCGTGGCCAGTATTAGCACGTCCCGGGCCACCAGTTCTCGGGCAATAGTCAAGAAGTTATGATCTTGGGGCACCTTGACATTATTACATCCGGCCATCAAAACCACACCCTGGATGCTGCCACTTACGATGCTATCTACAAGCGGTTTAAGCGGGTCATCCGCATTTACCGCTGCCAGTGCCTGCACCACCGCTTCAACGGAAAAACCGGCTACTACCTTGCTTTTATACTGCGGAATGTTAACCGGTCTGCCCAGTCTACTTTGATAGGCCTCCAGTGCCTTGGTTATAATTTCGCGGGCTTTTTCCCGGGCCTCCTCTTCCCTGACGCCAATGTGCGTTGCACCAGGTATCTTGGCTATATCCATGGTGGTAATCAGGGGCGTACTGCAGCACTGGGCCACCCCGGCCAAGGACGGGTAAACACACTGGTAATCAACCACCATAGCATCCAGCGCGCCGGTAAGCAGGGGCAGTTCTTGGGAAATGGAATGGGTAATGGACGGAATACCATGGCGCATCAGCACTTCGCTGCCGGTGCAGCAAACACCTAGTAAGTTAATACCTTCTGCCCCAACCGCTTTGGCCTGCTCTTCCATTTCCCGGGCCACCTGCACCAGCACGTCACTGACCACCGGGTTGTGACCGTGCAGAGCTATATTGACCATGTTTTCATTCATCACGCCTAAGTTGGCCTCGGAAACCACAGGCCTGGGGGTGCCGAACATGATATCGGCCAGGTCGGTGGCCATATGGCTGCCCGCCATATCAGCCACCGAGCAGGTTACCCCACCCAACAGGAGGTTTACCGGGTCGGCATCCACCCCCAGGTGGGTTCGGTGCATCATTTCGGTCACGGTATTTTCTATTCCGGTGGGCAATGCGCCCAATTTAGCCAGTCTTTGGGTGCGGCCTTCGGTCATCACCGCAGTGGCCCAGACCATTGGCCCTTCCCCCTCGGCAAACTGCGCCAGTGCAGTATCCAGTACATCACGGGTCAATTCACCGGTTGTTTTTTCAGCATCCAGTCCTAGACGGGCCGCCAACGCCCGCAGTTTACCCTCGTCTTTGACCCCATAAGCAGGGGCTTTACCGGAAAGACCCTTTTGCAGTGCATGGGCCAGATGTTTGGCATGTCCCGAATGGGCGGCACAGCCCGCCGCAATGGCCCGCACCAGGTTCCGGGCTACAATAGTATGCGCATCGGCACCACAAACTCCCCGCTGCGGCCCGTCACCAAAAGGATTAATGCGGCAGGGCCCCTGGGCGCAGTTGCGGCAGCACACCCCCAGTTCACCAAATCCACACTGGGGCTGTTGCGCCGCCAAGCGATCCCAGACTGTTTCCACGCCCCTGTCCCTTGCCACGTTAATTAACCGGTTAACTGCCGGGTCTTTGGATTTCATTTTCGCTGCCTCCTTTATTGAGGAATACAACATATTCGCAAACAAACTTAAAATTGTTGTCGTAGGAGCACCCTTGCGGGAATGCTAGGCTACCCGAAAAATAGATTTTCACCTTCTGATTGTGCTATGGACGTCCACCCTAAGTTTGTATCGCTGCACCAATTCTACCTTGTGCCCTTACTACAACACTCACCTGACAGGGCCAGGTCGGCCGCTGTCAACGTTCCGGCCACCATTTTACCGCGCAGGGCATCCGTCACCCGGCGGCCACTGCGGATTAGCCATGTGTAAAGCCCGGCTCTTTCCACATTTCCGGTAAACACCGCGCTTACCAAGCACCCATCCCGGAACACAAGCCGCCGGTACAGCCAGTCCCGGGGGCCGAAAGTGTAGACATCGTCTCCGGGATAATCAACCGGGCCTACAGAAATTAATGCCAGATCCCCAAACTGAACCGCACTCATGGCAGCCACCGGAGGCGGGTATTTCAACCTTTGGCCGGCCATATTGAAAGCCGCGGAACGCCCCTGTTCCACCGCCAGTGGCCACAAGCCGGCCGGCGCCTTGCGTCCGGTAACGGCATCAGTTACTTCTATGCAGTCGCCGGCGGCATAAACGTCTGTCAGCGAAGTCTGCAGGTAATCGTTAACCCTTACTCCGCGGTCGGCCAACCCGCCGGCGTCCTGCAGCAGTTCGGCGTTGGGTTGTACTCCCTTGGCTGCCAGCACAATGTCGGCCAATAGTTCCCGACCGTTTTCGAGCACCACTGTATGCACTTGATCATCCAAACCGCTGATGAATTTTGGGTTTACTTCCCGGATAACAGTCACTCCGGCCAGCGTTAGTTCCCGTTCCAGCAGCTCTGCCGCCTCAGGGGGAAGCTGGCGGTTCAGCAGGTGACTGCTTTTCATTAACACCGTCACCCTGGGCAATCCTTTCCTGCGCAAGGCCAAAGCTCCCTTTAATCCCACCAAACCACCGCCCAGTACCACAGCCCGGCGCGATTTCTCCGCTAAAACAGCCATATTGGCGGCATCAGCATATGTACGCAAGTAAAACACACCGCGTAAATCCATGCCTTCCACCTGAGGTTTAACCGGGCGCGATCCCGAGGCCAATAACAATCTCTGGTAACCCAGTTCCTTGTCTCCAGCCAATTTGACCAGGTGTCTGTCCGGGTGCACTGAAACTACCCGGTCCCGCGCCAGCTCTATATTCGTGTCCTGGTAGAATTCGTTACTCCGGAATGAAATACTGTTAAGATCGGCTTTCCCGGCCACAACATCTGGAATCATACACCGGGCGTAAGCTCCGTGCGGATCCGAGTCAACCACCGTTATACGGGCATCCGGTAACAGCCGCCGTAATGTCCCGGCGGCAGTTACCCCAGCAGCACTGTTGCCTACAATAACGTAGCCCATTTTAATCACCTCCGGGGCTTAAATTTTTCAAAAAAGCCTTCGACGAGTGTGACTCAAATACCTGCCTGTTAATTTTTTACTATTGATTTTTTGCCCCATAATAATTACATTTCGGCACAAAATACTTATATGGGCATTAGATTTTTCATTTACGGTTTACTTGGCTGGGGTCTGGAGGTGGCATACACAGGACTGGGTTCCGCAATGCGGGGAAGCTCGCGTCTGGAGGGCCATACCTACCTATGGATGTTTCC
>Ga0172382_10008424_pt1 | contig 14379 bp, 15 predicted proteins | sample Leawel138RmetaG_FD_122245 | JGI IMG/M metagenome (GOLD analysis project Ga0172382, IMG submission 122245) | Leachate microbial communities from a municipal landfill in Southern Ontario, Canada - Leachate well 138R metaG | ecosystem: Engineered > Solid waste > Landfill > Unclassified | place...
ACCACGACCGCTTCCGGTCTGGTCATCCCCGACACCGCCAAGGAGAAGCCGCAGGAAGGCACCGTCGTCGCAGTTGGCCCCGGCCGCTGGGATGAGGATGGCGAGAAGCGGATTCCTCTGGACGTGTCGGAGGGCGACGTGGTCATCTACAGCAAGTACGGCGGCACCGAGATCAAGTACAACGGCGAGGAGTACCTGATCCTGTCGGCCCGCGACGTGCTGGCTGTCGTCTCCAAGTAAGCGAATCGTGACTCCGCCCCGGACATCCCGTTCATACAGGTGATGTCCGGGGCGGTGCGCGTTCCACCCGTCTCTAGGAAAGACATACATGAGTAAGCAGATTGAGTTCAACGAAACCGCGCGTCGCGCCATGGAGATCGGCGTCGACAAGCTCGCCGACGCGGTCAAGGTGACGCTCGGCCCGCGCGGCCGCCATGTGGTGCTCGCCAAGTCCTGGGGCGGGCCCACCGTCACCAACGACGGCGTGACCATCGCCCGTGAGATCGACCTCGAAGACCCGTTCGAGAACCTCGGCGCCCAACTGGTGAAGTCGGTGGCCACCAAGACCAACGACGTCGCCGGCGACGGCACCACCACCGCGACCGTGCTGGCCCAGGCCATCATCAAGGGCGGCCTGCGTAACGTGGCCGCGGGCGCAAACCCGATCGCCCTCGGGGCGGGCATCTCGAAGGCCGCCGACGCGGTCTCCGAGGCGTTGCTGGCCGGGGCCACGCCCGTCACCGACAAGAAGTCGATCGCCCAGGTCGCCACCGTGTCGTCCCGCGACGAAGAGGTCGGCGAGCTGGTCGGCGAGGCGATGACCAGGGTCGGCCACGACGGTGTCGTGACGGTCGAGGAGTCCTCGACCTTGCTGACCGAGCTGGAGATCACCGAAGGTGTCGGCTTCGACAAGGGCTTCCTGTCGGCCTACTTCGTCACCGACTTCGATTCGCAGGAGGCGGTCCTCGAGGACGCGCTGGTGCTGCTGCACCGCGAGAAGATCAGCTCGCTGCCCGACCTGCTGCCGCTGCTGGAGAAGGTTGCCGAGGCCGGCAAGCCGTTGCTGATCATCGCCGAAGATGTTGAGGGCGAGGCGCTCTCGACGCTTGTCGTCAACGCGATCCGCAAGACGCTGAAGGCCGTCGCTGTCAAGGCGCCGTTCTTCGGCGACCGTCGCAAGGCCTTCCTCGACGACCTCGCGGTCGTCACCGGTGGCCAGGTCGTCAACCCCGACGTGGGCCTGGTGCTTCGCGACGTCGGCCTCGACGTGCTCGGCACGGCACGTCGTGTCGTCGTCGACAAGGACACCACCGTGATCGTCGACGGTGGCGGCACCCAGGAGGCCATCGAGGGCCGCAAGGCGCAGCTGCGCGCCGAGATCGAGGCCTCCGACTCCGACTGGGATCGCGAGAAGCTCGAAGAGCGGCTGGCCAAGCTGGCCGGTGGCGTTGCGGTCATCAAGGTCGGCGCGGCCACCGAGACGGACCTGAAGAAGCGCAAGGAGGCCGTCGAGGACGCCGTTCATGCGGCCAAGGCCGCCGTAGAGGAGGGCATCGTCGTCGGTGGCGGTGCGGCCCTGGTTCAGGCCGGTGCCGGCCTGGCGAAGCTGCGCTCGGAGCTGTCCGGTGACGAGGCGCTCGGTGTCGAGGTGTTCACCGCCGCGCTGTCCTCACCGCTGTACTGGATCGCCACCAACGCTGGTCTCGACGGTGCGGTCGTCGTGAACAAGGTCTCCGAACTGCCTGCGGGACAGGGCTTCAACGCCGCGACGCTGGAGTACGGCGACCTGATCGCCGATGGCGTCATCGATCCGGTGAAGGTCACCCGCTCCGCGGTGGTCAATGCCGCGTCGGTGGCCCGGATGATCCTGACCACCGAGACCGCGGTGGTGGAGAAGCCGGAGGAGTCGGAGGACGACGGCCACGGCCACGGCCACGGCCATCACCACCACTGATCACAAGTCACTCCGTACGAGGCGTCCCCGGTCCTCTTGGGCCGGGGACGTTTCGTTGCGTGAGGATGCGACGGGGCGGTCGGTGCCCGGTGACACAATGGACCTGTGGTTTCACCAGCGGAGAGGCGTCTAGAGCGGGTCCTCAGGCAGTACAACGACGAGCCTATCGACGAGGACTACCTCGGCATGTACCTCACCGATACGAGCTGGGGTATCCAGGATCCGCTGGAGCGGGCGTTCGCTTCGATCCACGACCGCCTCGACATCGAACTGGATTTTATGAACCAGAAGGCCCGCAGTGGAGGGCCGTTTCCTGGGGGCGGACACTTCAACGCCGAGAACAGTCGCCGGTTACTTGGCCTCATCGATGAAGTGGCCCAACTGAAGCTGGCGCTGGAGAAGGTCGGCAAGTCGCTCACGGTGTCGCCGGAGTACCAGCGGGTTCTCGACGGTGCCAAGACCTGGTTGGTCGATAGCGGCGGGAGCACGATTCCCGATGGCTTCGCGCCGGTTCTGGTGGAGAAGTACGACACGGTGTTCGGGTTGGCCGACGCCGCCGTCGTCCTGGCTGACCGCGCTCAGGTCACCCTCACCGTCGTCGGGGAGGGGGCCTTCGCAATGGTCCATAAGTTCGTGGATCCCAACTACGACATCACCTTCGCCAGGAAGAAGCTGAAGCGGGATGCCGACGAGCGCGACATTGCACGGTTCCGCCGTGAGTTCGAGATCATGAAGGGTCTCGACTTCCCGTACATCCTCAAGGTCCACAAGTACGACGAGGAAGAGAACTCCTATACGATGGAGTTCTGCGAGACGACCCTGGAGGAGCACATCAAGCGGCGGAACAATCAGCCGCAGTTCGACTTCAGCGTTCGGCGCAGGATCGCGCTCCAGTTCCTATACGGCCTCAATTACCTTCACAAGAAGGGGATCTGCCACCGCGACCTGAGCCTGAAGAACATCCTTCTTCGCGTGTTCTCAGACGGGGCCGTCCAGGTGAAGCTTTCAGATTTCGGCCTGGCGAAGCCACGGGAGTCCGAGTTCACGAAGTCGGAGACCGAGATCAAGGGAACCATCGTGGACCCGGCCCTGGACAAGTTCAAGGATTTCGAGCCCGTCAACGACATCTACGTGTTGGGCTTCGTGCTGACGTACATATTCAAGGGCGTCAACCAGCTCATCCCGGACTTCAGTTCCCTCGGTGAGATCATCCAGAAGTGCTCCCACTCCGATCCGACGCAGCGGTATCAGACGGTGCTGGAGGTCATCGAAGCAGTGGAGAATCTGGAAACCGAACCAATAGGTGCCCCAGCATGATCGGGCGAGACCAATGACGCTGATTCAGACCATCCTGAGCCCGACTCGAATCCTGCAGGTCTCAGACCGGCGGTTGACCAAAGAGGGCGAACGGGTCAGCGACAGCACTAACAAGGTTGTGTCATGGTGCGGCAAGTTCTTTGTCGCGTTTACCGGGCCTGCCTTTATGGATCACCGAGCATCGGAACTCCCCACCAGCGAGTGGATTGCTGCCACCTTGGCCCGGAACGGCGATGCTGCCGGCGATGTGACCGCTGTTGTCGACATGCTCCAGGCATCGTTGGACTATCGAGTCGGCAAGCTCCCTCGCTATTGGGATAAGCGGATGACGGTAACTATGTCCGGATTCGCGAAATTTGACGACATACCCGGAGACGGCATCACGTCTGTCTGCTACTGCATTTCGAACTACGAAAGAAGCGAAGACGACGGCGTAAAGATCTACCCGGATGCCTTCCCAGACTTCGAAACTCGCGCGTATCGGTATACGGGCGATGTTGATGCAGACGTGGCGTTCATCCACCGTACGGACGGTCACCCGTTCGGTACAGGAGACATGCGGCTCATAAAGAAGCTGGGTCCGCGTCTGTATCGCGACCAAAATTGGGACGGGATGGTTCGTCTGATGATCAAGGTCCAGCGAGCCATCAGCGAGCGCGCCGACCCGAAGAAGCCTGGCCTAGTCTCACGCGTCGGACTGGACGCCATGGTGATGTCCCTCCCGAGGCTTTCGTATGACGACCCAATGGGTGAGACGCTCCTGGCAGACATCTCGATGCCCGATTTGCCTGATGACAGACCGGCTTTCATGTTCGTGCCCGAGGCGGGCTTCAGCGGTGAAGCCTTCGGGCCGCATCATGCCTGCCGGGGCAAGGCAATGAACTTGGAGGGCGAAGATCTGAACAAATACATAAGGAAATGGGACCCGCCCGCGCACGCGTGATTACTTTGCACGACACGACAGAGTCGATACCCCGGGGAGTCGTTGTGACCTCCCCGGGGTGTCCCTCAGATGGTGCCTTGGTGCTTCCCCTGTGGCCGATACTGTTTCGCGCGCTTGGCTGCCTTGGCAGCCAGTCGCTGCAGACTGGTGCGCGACGCATGGCACGGAGCACACACACCACGAAGGTTCCCGTCTGAGTGATCGAGGTTGCCGTTGATGTGATCGACCTCAGTGCTCCGACCGGTGCATCGATCACCACGGATCTGACACTCGGGATCCCGTGCCAGGATCCGCTTTCGCAGTGATCCCCAGTTCGACGGCAACTGATCCCGTCGACTTGACGTTGCCCACGAAGTAGGCCGGGTAGATGGTTCCCGGCCATCCCGCACACAGCCTGTACAGCGTTTCGTACGGCGACCATTGGGTTGCTCGTACTCTCGCCTACAGACAGGGCAGGTCAACTTTGCCATCGCACTATTCCGTGTTCGTCTCGATACGGGATCATCCTCGACTGCGGTGCAGGAGGCGGCTGCACCTTCAGGGGCCTGATCGGCTCCATAGTGCCCGTGCAGAGCATGCACACACTTCGCAAGTTCGTCACTGTCGGCGGGGCGTGCGTCGAGATCTCCTCGACCTGCGTCGCGATTCCGAAGCAATGAAGGCCTTGAACCCGGCAATGATGGTCGTCCCGCGCCAGCGATTGTTGGCGGGCCTGAGGGCTATTCACGCGTTACCTCGATACTCGCTGCCGCCGCCCGCGAGCAGAGCAGTGCGGGCACGGAAGAACGCCGTAAGCGCGTCGTTCAACTCGACAGCCGTCAGCCACAGGGCGGTGCGCTGGTCGCGCAGATGCGCATGTTCCCGACAGAGATCTTCTGCCGATGCGACGACGAGATCGACAGCCGCACACTCCCGGCAGCAATGCGTGTACCCCGGCCTACGAACGTGCCGGAAGCAACCTTCGCGCGGGCACGGGGAAGCTGGCTTCCGCGATCCCCGCCGTGCGCGCTTGGAGTTGTTACGAGGAGAGGTCATCACACATCAGCTCCACAGTCGGCACGTGGTAGACGACTCCGTTGACCTCCAAGGCCCTGACACCGCGCTCGTTCTTCTCGGTTACCGGGATCACCTCAGCGGCTGGGTGATTGACTACCGCAACCTCGACATCGTTCGTCTTCTGGTAGGACTTGATGTCGTTGATTGTCGGCAGCGATGGGGGATCGGGACGTTGATACCGCCGTTCCCAAAGTGCCCGACGTTCCTCTAGATCGTGAGTCCAGCACTACCCTCCAGCCGCTTCTACGGCGGCTGCGTAGACACTGCCCGACTGCTCCCACCATTCTTCGAATCGCTTACGGCCAGGAGACCCCAGAAGGGGCCGGATCTCACCGGCCCCCTCCGAGTCGTTCTCGAACTCACTCACTGCGCGACCTTTGGATCGGCACCGTTGACGGTCCCGCTGCCACCCACAAGCGCATGGCGAAGCAAGGCAGTTCCGTTCAACGCAAGAGGCTGCCCCCCTCGATCTCTCAGTCCCTCTGAGAGGATCTGGGCAGCCGACTTGGGTGCCTCGACCTTGGCGGCGTTACTGCGAGCCGCTGCGGCCTTTGCAGCCGCTTGGTGAGCCTCCCGCGACACTTTCCACCATGGGCGGTTGTCGTCACGATCCTCGGCCTGGGCGACGATGCCCCGACGCCGCAGAGCTGCGAGTAGAGGGTCGCCTTCGGGCAGATCCTGCTCGGCCTTCGAACGTGTCCGACCTATAGCGCGAGTGAGCCGCTCGCGATCTCCAGTTGCCACGGTTACACACCGACCGCGGTGCTGAGGCTGGCGCGAAGCTGGGCAGCTTCACGAGGAGTACGGATTGAGAACTCGTAACCCTCGCGGGCGGCGAGGAGGAGTACAAGACCCCCGACGGCAGCTCGAGATCGTTAGCCTTTGCGTTACTGGCCTTGTCGATTTCGATCAACTCCGACATGTTCGTGGGCCGGATGATGTAGAGACCGGCTCGTTCGACGTCGGCATTGTGGCCGGGCAACCCCCGAAGCGGGGACGCCCACTCGTGCACAGTCGCCAGTCTGGCGGCTGCCTCCTGAGCCTGTCCGTACGCGGCTACAGTAGATTCACCTTGGCGGGCTCGACGCGAGGGCTTCCTGAGCCCAGCGCTCGAAGGACGGGAAGGTGGCGAGGCCACGGCGAAGGCGCGTGCGTTGGTCGGCGGCTCCGATCGTCACGGGCCCGTTGGCGAGGTCGACCGGTTGAAGGCAGAGCTTGAACGTACGAAAAGCAACGCGGAGACCTACCGCAAGCTCGCAGAGGAGTTCGCCGCCGAACTCGAAACGTCAGATCGCGCCACAGAACCAGTCAGCGCTGAAACTTGACACCCACCGGGAAGTCGGCGGCGGCGATTGACGCTTTCATATCGATAGTCAAGAAAGTCGGTGCAATGGCTTACATACAGCCTCCGGAACCTGTGGTGCTCGACGGCCCGGGGGCGGTTCGGTTTGCGGCGGGCAGCGAGAGCGGGCCGCGTTCTCACACGTGGCGAGTTCAGGGCGTCACCAACGCTTCAGGTCACGACGACATATACGTCGGTACCCGACGAACAATGCGCGGTGTAAAGATCAGCCTTCATGACGCTAAGCCTCCCAGGTACCCCGAACCCGCGACCGTCTTCACGTGGGACGAGTGGGACGCCGACAACAATCGGACACGCAAAATGAGCATCTCTATGGGGCGGACCGCGCCCGTGGCCGATGGCTGGCGTCTCGAACTCGATATCTTGACGCCGACTACGACTTTCGGCACCTTCGCCGAGGGCCCTCCGCTGAAAACCGGCGAAGTCATCCAATGGTGGGCCCCACCGCCACCTCCGGAGCAACTCTCTTTTCACTTGTACGTCGGCGATGCCGATTCCCCCCGAGCGACTATGACTAACCATATTGGCGATGTATGTCAGATGGCACTGTCTCACGGCCGACGTTTATGGATAGTGGCTCAGTCGACGCCCATGGCCGACGCCGTTCGTCAGGAGATAGAGCAGCACGTCGCGAGCCTGCCAGTGGATCCGAAACTTTTGCATCCCTTCACGTTGCGGAAGGAGGGCGACGGAGTGCCCGTCCTACTCGATCTGGCCGCGAACTATCGGCCAAACGCCGGAATCCCCTAGACCGCAACGTCATACAACGGCCCCACATGCGTGACCTTGGACGGCTCAGCCTTCCCCGCGAAGCACGTCGAGGATCTTCTTCAGTCTATCGAAGAGCTCGTCATAGGTGACGATCGAAACGCCGTTTAGCGAGGAGCGATACAGTTCGAAACTTCGACGTTTCCCGGGAGAATCAAGCTCTTTCGCGTAGTTCCCAACAAGCACAACGCACGAGGGCATGAACACGTCTAACGGGCTGATGTTTCCGGTCATGATGGTGTCGCGGTAATTCAGTATTTGAGATACTGATCCGGCGAGTTCGTTTGACGGGGCGTAGATTTCGTTGCCGCGATAGGCGGTCCTCGTCAAGAGCGTGGTCCCCGGACGCTTTATCTCCAACAGCGCGGCGTTTCCGCCGATCGAGTTCTCCAGCAGGAAGTCCACGATCTGCCCGCCGGTGTTGTCGACTTTCTTGCCGCCCAGGTACGCCTTACCCATGTGCACGACTACCGGCCCTTGGAAGATCAGGTTTATGAGATATGGCTGATCTTGGAGGAATTCCTGCCAGTGATCTTCGGACTCAGTCTTATCGCTGGCCTCCCAAGCCGTCAGTGCTTCGACGAGGACATCGACACCGTAGTTTCGGTAGCCGCGCCACGCGAGATCCTGAATGTGTCTGGTAAACAACAGCATCGTTCTGAACTTGCTGAGTTGCCATAGAAGCACCTGGCGAAGCTTGTCATCGAACTCGTCGTCCTCTCCGAGCAAACCTGAGCCGAAAACATAGAGCGACGTAGCCCACTTCGCAGCAGATGAGTCAGGGCCTTCCGTAACGCGCCGAAGAAGCTGCTCAAACGTACCTTCGGGATCGGCTTCGAATTCTGCAAAACCTTCGAAAGACTCTGCGATCGCCTTGGCCTGCTCGACCTCTTTTGTCAGAGCCGTGACGAGGTCTGCGTGTGTTCTGATCTCGCCATCCGAGAAGACCAGCTGCTTGACGAACCAGCTCAGCCCTTCTCGGCTTAGCGCTGCCCCTTGGCCCGGAACCATCGTGATTGGGCGCAGCACACCAGTGATTACCTGGCCGCTCTTTCCATCTGCACCTTCGGCAGAGCTCTCTGCATCTTCGGGCGCGGGCGGCTCTGCGACCGTCGCGTCCGCCGTACCCGGATCAGCCTGAGTCGGCGTTTCCGGTGCCGCTTCGCCAATTGCCGCATCCTCCTCGTTCGACATGGCGGGACATTAACAGTGTGCAGGCTGGCCGTGGAGTGCGGGTCTGCAGGGTTCCGTCGTACAGGTGAGGGTTTACGCGCGCGAGTGCGCGGCCTCTGTGTCCTGCAGATCTCCCGCGTTCTGCGTGGTCAGGCCCCCCAGGGGGGTACCCGTCCCCACCCCACCTTGACCGTGCGGTTATGCGGCCGAGCCGCCATGTACGGGTTTCCAAGGTTTTGACAAAAAGTGACAAGAATTGCCAACTATTGCTACCCTCGGGTCATGAAACAACTCACTATCCAGGTCATAGTTACCGACGAAAACGGCGTTGTACTCTCCGACACCCGAACCCAAGTAGGAGATGGCGAGAGCGTCCCTTCCTCTGCGCCGGCTATGCGCGTATCCAAGAAACATCAGATCCTTGCCTACTTGTCCGACCACCGGGGCAGTCAGTACCGCGAAATCGCCACGGCCACCGGGCTCAACGCTGGCACGGTGAGCACCATGCTCTCCGGTATGAAGAATGAGAACCTGGTCACCAACGAGGACCTGGGCCGCAATACGTGGCAATGGAGCATCACGTCGGAGGGCCTGGCCTTGCTGGCTGAGAGCTAAGGTCACTAGCCAGTCGGTGCCATCCTCTTTCTACCCCGGAGTCTGTCTTTCCGAAGGACTACACCCTGGCCGAGCCCTTGAGGTCGGAGTGCTTCATCGGGTCTTCAAACACACCTCGGGTGTGAGGGAATGTGTCCGTTCGTCCGTCCATGCGGTGGACTATCGCCTCGCCGGGTCGCAGTTCCATCCCAGCTATGTCGCTCTCCTTCATAGTCTCGAACGTCTCCTGCCACTGCTTGGCGAGATCGCCAGCCGACAGCTCGCGCAGCATGGTCTCCAAGTCGCCGAACTCAACGCGGATCTGCTTCAGGTCGAACTCCACACGAACCCCGGCCGACCGCAGCCACGCGTTCCGAGCTTCCACGGTCTGCTCTGCCCACCACGGGCCGAACATCTCGCCTGTCGAAACCCAATGCCAGCCAGATGGTTTCGTCGGCTGAGAGGCAAGCTCAGATCGCTTGTCGGCCAACAGGCGGATACGCCCATCCAACCGTTCACGCTGCGGAGTGCCGCGCTTGAACTGCCCGGTGCCGAGCTGGTCGGTTAGATCCGCGAGGAGTTCATCTAGCTCTGCCAGCTCGTCGGAGGCGTCTGAACCGGCCTCCCAGACCTTCACCATCCGCTCGGAATCAGCGAGCATCGCCAAGACCCCGCCTTCGATGAGGTCGCCGATTTCGTCGGCTCGGATGGTTCTGTTGCCGCATTTGTGAGCCGAACTCATTGTCTGGCAACGGAACCGACGGTGCTTACTCTTACCGCCTCCTGACAGGAATGAGTAGGCAGGTCGGCCACAACCAGGCATTCCGCAGAAGATGACCCGTGTCAGAAGTGATGCTTACGACGGCGGTCTAGATCCCTGTGATCGGGAGGTGAGAACTTCCCGAACCTGGTCCCACACCGCTCGATCCAGGATCGGATCCGCCCGTTGGATCGGGGATCCGTCATCGCCACGGATCGACTTGCCGCTACGGTCGGTGACCCGTCCCAGCATGGCCTCGCTCATCAGAGACCGTTTGAGCGGTGTGACGTTCCAGTCATTCCCCTTGGGAGACTTGATCCCCCGGCGGGTCAAGTCGTGGGAGATCGAGTTGAGAGACTCCCCGCAGATGACACGACGGGCCACCTCGTTGACTACAGCGGCCTGATCCCTGTCGTAGGCCAGTTTCCGTACGCTGTCAACGCGTTTGGGCACATAACCCCACGGAGGCGTACCGCCCTTGTAGTTGCCCTTCCTTAGGTCGTCTTGATTGCGATTGCGGTTGCGCTCTGAGATCGCTTCCAGCTCCATCTGAGCCACGGTGCCCATGAGCGCGATCACCACGTGTGCGAAGGGTGTTGTCATGTCGAAGTGCTGCTCTGTTGCCGACACGATCAGCTTGTCGTGGTCGTCAGCCCAGTGGACGAGCTCCTGTAGATGCCGGATAGACCGGGTGAGCCGGTCGACCCGATACGCGATCAGAACGTCTATCTCGTCGCCGCGCTCACGCAGCCACCCCGCCAGCTCGGGGCGTCGCTTGCGGTCGAACGGATCGACTGAGCCGGATACGTCTAGGTCTTCGGCAACGCCGATCTCCTCGTAACCACGCTCCGCGATCAGCTCGCGGCAGACCGCGAGTTGGCGCTCAGGGGAAGTAGTAGCGTCGGTGACCCGGGAGAGCCGCGTAGCGATCAAGGCTCTGACTGGTCGTTCGCTGGGCACGCTGGGGTGGTACTACGTATACCACCGAGACCGCGGTGGTGGAGAAGCCGGCGGAGCCGGAGGACGACGGCCATGGCCACGGCCACGGTCATCGCCACCACTAATCACTGAACGACGAAACACCCCCGGCCTGTGGCCGGGGGTTTTTCGTCGCCCGCGGACTTGTCGGTGGCCGAATGTACGGTGCTGCCGCAGTCGATGCTAAGGAGCCAGTGATGACCTTGACGATGCCGGATGGCGACTGGTTTGCGAACGTCGAGGCGCGAACACATCCCTGGCCCGGGCCGGGGTGGAACACGGTGGGACTCGTCTACGTCGATGCCGCGGTCGAGTTCTACGCCAAGGCCCTCGGAATGGTGCCGATCGCGGTGCTGCCCGACGAGGACGGTCACACGTTCTTCGCGCCCGGATGCGTTACCGCGGCGGCAACATCACCTTGAACCGACCAGGCTGGGACTCAGACCTGAAGCAGGCCACCTCCGGCGCGCCGCCACATTTCATCTTCTACCTTTACGTTGACGATGTCCCTCGGACGGTCGCGTCGATGGAAGCGCGCGGCGCGACAGGCATCCAGCCCGCCGCGCAGACCCCGTGGGGCGATCTTCGCGCACGGGTTCGGGACCCTTTCGGTTACCTATGGGACATCGCTCAACGAAACGACGCTCCGAACTGAAGTCGCTTGCCCACGAAAGCAATCAGGGCTGCAACCGCCGACCACCGAGACCGCGGTGGTGGACAAGCCGGCAGAGCCGCAGGACCCACCTAAATGATGTGTACTGACCCCATGGACAACGACCCCGCTCCCGTGTCGGGAAATCTGGTGCTCCAGGACAACGAATGTCAGATCACGAGCTGGAACGACCACCGTGGTCGCCTCACGTTTCGCACCATCTTCTCGGCCGACTCGACCGCCACGGAGTGCTTCGTCACGGGCGTTGCGGAACTTGCGGAGGAGGGATACCTCGCCCTCCATCGCCATGAGCAGGCGGAAACCTATTTCGTGTTGTCGGGCACAGGCGTCGTAACCCTCGACGGTGTCGAGTACCTGGTACGCCCAGGCTCCAATGTCTTCATTCCCGGTTCGCACGAGCATGGCATCGCGAACACCGGTCCGCAGACCTTGCGGTTTTTCTATGCCCTTGCCGCCGACGCTTTCTCCGACATCGAATACGTCTTCTCCTGACCGTCCATTCGGGCCCAACGGCAGGTCGTGCGGATGGCTGCATTTCGCCACCACCGGGACCGCGGGTGGAGAAGCCGGCGGAGCCTGTGACGTCGGCCTCACCGATTCGCTGAATTGGCTAAACCCTACCCTTGATGCTGGGAAGGGAGTTAGCTTTACACTCCTGGGCATAGCCGCACGAAGGGACCCACAGATGAACGGGATGTTGAAGAAAACCACGCTCAGCATCGCGACGGCGGTCGTCGCCTTGACTGGTCTGGCCGCCGCCCCCGCGAACGCGCAAGAAGACCGCAACGTGCAGATCATCAACGAAACGCAGCACGCGATCGTGCGGTTCTACGCCTCGAACGTCAGCCGGGACTCCTGGGAGGAAGACATCCTCGGCCAGGACGTGCTGCCGGTCGGCCAGTCGGTCAACATCAACTTCGACGACGGATCCGGAGCGTGCCTGTACGACTTCAAAGCGGTCTTCGATGACGGCGAGGAACTGGTGCGTAGCGGCATCGACGTGTGCAGCATCGGCACCTACCGCTACACAGAGGGATGAGATCTGTCTCCAGTCTCTGACTTTCGCCCAGCGGGCGGCGAACACGAAACACTCCCGGGTCCTGTTGGGCTCGGGAGTGTTTCTGTCGTAGGCCAGGGACCATCGGCCCTTCTGCATTCGGAGATCTCGGCGCATCCTTGATGTCGAGTCATCTCAGACTCGTTTCTGCACTTCATCGTTAGGGGCGTAATCATGGCAGAGGACACCGAGAAGAAATCCGCGGCGGAGCGGGCGTCCGACCTGACGGACCGAGCGGCGAGCCTGTCCGACGACGTGCTCAAGTCCGTCGAAGCCGGGCAACGGAGCGCGATCGATGCGGTGCGCAAGTTCGTTGGCGCAGTCGAAGAGTCGCTGCCCGCTCACGGCGAGGATCATCCGTCCAAACGCAACACCATCGTCGACGCCGCCCTGGATATGGCGGACAAGCTCGTCACGACGCAGTACGAGTTCATCCGAAGCGTGGTCGGCAGCGCGAGCGAGACGCTGAAAAAGCAGAGCGATGCCAAGACGGGTGACGATCAGTAGATGGTCACCTCGGTCGGCTCTCTCGACCTCGACCGATATCGCGGCCTCTGGTACGAGATCGGCCGGCTCCCGCTCAGATGGGAGCATCCCGAGGCTTCCGACATCACCGCCGAATACGCGCCGGAGGACGACGGCAGCATCCGCGTCGACAACCGGTGCATCGACCAGTACGGCAAACCGTCGCAGGCGATCGGTCGTGCCACCCCGGTCGACGGCGAACCCGGCCGGCTGCAGGTGTCGTTCCTTCCCGGGCTGCTGCGGTGGATCCCTTTCACCAAAGGTGACTACTGGGTGCTGAAGATCGACGACGCCTACACGGTTGCCCTTGTCGGGACGCCCGACCAGAAGAACCTGTGGCTGCTGGCGCGCGAACCGCGCATCGCCCCCGACGTCGAGGCGGCGTATCTCGGCGAGGCGACCCGTCAGGGTTTCGATCTCGAAAGGTGGATCACCCCAACGCAATCGGGTCGGCGCGTCACAGACGATCTGCTCGAGGGCTGATTCGAACGGCCGTCGGCGTCTGCTGCGGTTCGTCATCGCCCAGCGGATTTTGTTGGCGCAGACGTCAATTAAACGCGAACGCTGTCAACCGCGTGATGGCAGGGTTCGGTCCGTGAATTTCGCTTGCAGTCGTCGTAGACTGAAACGTCATGGGACAGAAGAGGATAATCAGGCGCAGGCGCGTGTTTGCGGGAACGGTTCTGGCAATCGGGCTCGGGCTCGGTAGCGTGGCGGGTGCGGCTGTGGCGAATGCAGGCCCCGTTACTCCCGGCGTCGACATCGCCGAGAAGCCCCACCATGACGACTGGAAACACTGGGGCCCCGGGCCGGGTCGGGGGAAGTGGGCCGGGGCCGGCTGGGACCGGGACGTCGACGCCTGCATCAGCGCGACCGACCCCGCCGGTTACATCAGCGGATATGTCTGCATCTGACCGCAACAACTGAATCCCGATATCGCCCGCACGGTCCCGGCCCAGCGCATACGCTGCCATTGAGATCAGGCAAGGCGGGTGAGGAAGTATGCCCCTGAAGCGTCTGTGTCGCGCAGCGGCGGGGCTTGTCGCCGTGGTAGCCGTGGGTGCCTCTGTCCCACCGGCCGGTGCCGACCCGATGGATCCATTCATTATGCGAAATCCTGGTGTCTCACGAGACGCTCGTAGGGCACAACACCCGGACCTCTGCTCGGTTGGTTAGGATCGCGCGGTGTCAGATCCCGCCGGAGGCAGTCCTCCGCGC
>Ga0172382_10008428_pt1 | contig 14374 bp, 14 predicted proteins | sample Leawel138RmetaG_FD_122245 | JGI IMG/M metagenome (GOLD analysis project Ga0172382, IMG submission 122245) | Leachate microbial communities from a municipal landfill in Southern Ontario, Canada - Leachate well 138R metaG | ecosystem: Engineered > Solid waste > Landfill > Unclassified | place...
ACTTGTTATAAAAAAGTTTAGAACTTTATTTTTTGTCATATATTTACCTCTTAAGGATTATTTGTCACTTATATATTCTATCAATAAACTCGTTAAAAAGAAAAGAAAATGTATCTTTTTCTTCTAAGAAAAGTAATTTACCATTTTATTATCCTATCCCATTAGCAAATAATTTGTTAAACGAAAGATAACATGATATAATTTTTCTTGTTAAAAAAGTTGATTTTTTCAAGGAGAGATAATGTGAGTTATTTATTGCTTATAGTAGGTTTTGTTTTACTTGTAAAAGGTGCTGATCTTTTTGTAGAAGGATCATCAAAACTTGCTAAAATTTTAAGAATCCCACCGATAATTATCGGTTTGACGATTGTTGCCTTCGGAACCTCTACTCCAGAAGCAGCTGTTAGCATCTCGGCTAGCATTAACGGCAGTGAAGGCATTTCGTTAGGAAATGTTATTGGGTCAAACTTAGTTAATATCTCTTTGATTTTAGGTTTAACAACTGTTATCACACCGATGATTGTGCAAAAGAAAACTATCGTTAAAGAAATACCTTTGGCTTTATTAGGAAGCGTAGCTTTACTGGTAATGTTACTCGATACTTCTTTAACTTCTGAAACTGTCATTTCCTTATCAAGAACAGATGGAATTATTCTATTATTGTTTTTTGGAGTATTTGTATATTATATTGTTGAAGTCGCAATCAAGAATAAAAACAATCAAAAGATTTACTTCATTGAAAAAGACGATAAAAAACCTTCAACACTTCCTAGTTTATTAAAACTATTTATTGGATTAGGCGGTCTTGTACTAGGTGAATGGCTAGTAGTTAAATACGGTCAAGAAATTGCCCTTTCTTTAGGGATGAGCGAAACACTCGTTGGTTTAACGATTGTTGCTATCGGTACATCATTACCTGAACTTGTAACCTCGGTAACAGCGGCCCTTAAAAAAGAGAGCGAAATTGCGCTAGGTAATATCATCGGTAGTAATATTTTTAATATTATGTTTGTCCTAGGGATTTCATCAACTATTAACCCTATTACAATCAGCAGTAACATCGTTATTGACATAGCATTGATGATAATGGTTACTTTTGTTGTTATGATTTTTGCAACTACACACAAACGCAAAATCAACCGAATTGAAGGTAGTGTCTTACTGACAATTTATCTTGCATATCTGACATTTATCTTAATTAGAAATTAGAAGAAGCATCGGATTAATCCAGTGCTTCTTCTTTCTTTTTAGTAAAATATTCTTCTTTTTCTTGTTGCCAATAGACTTTATCTTCATCTGTGATTTTGCGGATAATCTTACAAGGGTTACCAGCCGCAACCACACCAGACGGCATAGATTTTGTCACAACTGAACCAGCTCCAATAATGGTTCCATCACCGATTGTAACTCCCGGATTAATCACGACATTTCCACCTATCCAAACATCATTTCCGATAATGATCTTTTTACCATACTCTAGGTATAAATTTCTAACATCCTTATCAATCGGATGAGTAGCTGTATAGATATTTACATTAGGCGCAAACATAACGTTATCACCAATTATAACTTCATTTACATCAAGAATTATGCAATTGAAATTCGCGTAAAAGTTTTTCCCTACAGTGATATTCACTCCATAATCGCAATAAAAAAGGTTTATTGATGAAACAATTTTCTCCAACACTTTTAAACAATTTGTGCGCAAGGATTTCTCTGGTTCTAAAATCATTGAATTTTGTTTGATTGAACTCATCAAGAATTTCATGACACTTTATATGCATCTGCGCTAACTCTTGATCTGGAGAATAATAAAGTTCTCCACTTAACATTCTTTCTCTTTCGCTCATGTTTTTTTAAACCTTTCTACTGAAGTTGATTAAAGCCCTCTCCATAAACTTCATGAGTATTGTTAATAGTCAAGAACACCCTAGCATCTAATTTATTGATAAATGCTCTTAATTTCAAAAACTCTCTTTTATTGATTACGACGACAATAATATTTCTTTTTTGTTCAGAATATCCGCCTTCACCGTAATAAGTAGTAAAACCTCGATCAAGTTCTTTGATGATGAATTCTTTTATCTCTTCGTATTTTTCACTGATTATCGTTACTTCTTTTTTCAGATTGAAGCCTTCAATAATATAATCAATAACAAAAGAATTGATTAAGACCCCAAGTGCTGCATACATCGCGAGTTTTGCGCCAAAGGCAAAACCAGCTAAAAAAGTAATAAGAATGTCGGAAATAAAGACGCCTTTGCCTAAATCAATATGGAAGAATTTATGTAAGATTTTAGCGGTAATATCGGTTCCTCCGGTTGAAGCGTTTTGATTAAAGACAATGCCCATACCGCTACCAGCAATGATAATCCCAAAGATTAACTCTAAAGCAATATCTCCAACTAAAGGTTCAGTTACAGGAACAAGTTTTTCTAAAACAAAAATAATTAACGAAACAGCGAAACTTGAGTAGATGGTTTTTACCCCAAAAGCTTTACCGATAAGAATAAACGCTATTACAAACAAAATTAGATTAATCCCTATCATTATTATCCCTACTGGTAATACCGGTAAAAAGTTATTTATTACTATTGCTAAACCATTGGCACCACCAACCGCTAAATTACTTGGCATCAAAAAGAAATAAAGACCTGCAGAAACCATGATAATACCTAAGTGAAGTAATAAATATTCTTTAATTTTCCTCTTCATAATAAATAACCTCCATTTTTTTCAACATAATAATTATAATACAAAATCATATTTTAAAAAACTAATTTACCCTTATAAAATCAAAAAACATTTTTAATTATTAATTATAAATAAATGATATAATTATAGTGTTAAAAATATCGAGGTGTATTAATGAAACAAGTAGAGTTATTGTCTCCAGCTGGAGATCGTTTATCATTTATCGGAGCTATTAATGCCGGGTGCAACGCGGTTTATTTAGCCGGGAAAAGATTTGGGGCGAGATCTTTCGCTCAAAATTTTGAAGTTGAAGAAATCATTGAAATGATTAAATACGCGCATTTAAGAAATGTATTAGTCTATGTAACATTAAACACTCTTGTATATGACGATGAAATCCCTGCATTGATTGAGTATGCGGATATCTTGGTTAAAAATCATGTTGACGCTTTAATCATTCAAGATTTAGGTGTTTTAGAAATCTTTTCAAAACGTTATCCGAGTACTGATTTACACGCTTCAACCCAGATGAACACATTAAATGTAGAACAAGCTAAATTCTTGAAATCTATCGGTGTTAAAAGAATCATCCTTGCTAGAGAAACTTCTATTGAGGAGATTAAACACATCAAAGAAAATGTCGATATTGAACTGGAAGTTTTTATCCATGGGGCTTTGTGTATTTCTTATTCCGGAAATTGTTATTTCAGTTCCATGATTGGTGGTAGGAGCGGCAATCGAGGCGAGTGTGCCCAGAGTTGTCGCTTGCCATATGAACTTTATAAAGAAGATGAACTTATTGAAGACAAGAGCTATTTGTTATCAGCCAAAGATTTAATCACAATTGATCATTTAGAAGCATTGATTGAACTAGGAATCAATTCCTTAAAAATCGAAGGAAGAATGAGAAAACCAGAGTATGTTGTTCAGTCAGTCAAATCTTATCGAAATTTAATCGATAGTTATTATTACAATCAAGAAATAGATAATGAAAATGAAAAAGACAAACTGACAAAAGTATTCAATCGCGGTCAAACTAAAGGTTTTTTATTTAACGAAACTCCTAAAGATATCGTCAATAGCGATAAACCAAATCATGTTGGTGTTACCATTGGAAAAGTTATTAGTTTTAATAGGGGTAAAGTGACTTTGTTATTAAGTGATTCTTTAAGTGTTAATGATGGAATCAAATTCATTAGCAATAAAGAAAGTGGAATGACCGTATCCAGAATCAGTAAGAATGATATGATAATATCTCAAGCATTTAGTGGAGAAGTCGTAGTTTTAGATTCTAAAGATCCCGTTGAAGTTGGATCAGTTGTTGTTAAGACATCTGATAGCGAACTAGAAAATACACTTTCAGTCTTTTTGAAGGAAGATTACACTTCTATCCCATTAAAAGGAACTGTAAACGCATATCTAAACAATAGACTATCTGTTGAAGTTGTCGACGAACTAAACAATCGTTATTTCGTTGAAAGTGATTTTTTAATTCCTGAAGCTAAAAACCAACCAATCACTAAGGAAAATCTATATGAGCATTTTTATAAACTTGGCAATACCCCTTTTGCTTTTGAAACACTGGAAATTAAATCCAATGAACTAGGTTTTATACCCGTTAAAGTAATTAATGAATTGAGAAGAGATTTAGTTGAAAAAATAATCGCTGAGAAAACAAAAAGACCAGAGAGAAAGATAGTTGATCATAATTATTCTAAAAATATTGACTTGAATATTGAAAATAAACCTAACCTTATTGTTTCGGTTAATAATACCGAACAATTTGAAGCCGCTATAAATTCAGGTATCAATGAGATATATTTAGATGCTAATCTAACTATAAAAAACGACGCTTATAAAGATACGAAAATCACTAGAAGACAAAGAAGAATCAATCCTTTTGCTGATTATAAGCAATATAAAGAAACAGTCATATCTGAAGTAGGTCTATTAAACAAAAAAGAAAAATTCTCGAGAATGATCACCGATGAATTTATGAATGTCACCAACATTTATTCTGTCCACTTTCTTCATTTGAATGGTGTAGAAAGAATAACTTTATCATCTGAAACTAATCAATATATATTAGATAATATAGTGAAAAATTACCTTGATACATTCAAAACCTTTCCAAACTTGGAAAAAGTAGTTTATGGTAGAGAAGAGTTGATGATTTCAAAGTATTGTCCAATCGCCAAGAGTTATGGAACCAATGTTGGCTGTATGCTTTGTTATAAGAATCAGTATTACTTGAAAGACCGAAAAGATGAAATGTATCCATTGATTAATGACGGTTTGTGCAACATAAAAATAATGCATTCAAGACCGTTGGTTTTGATTGATTATGTTTTTGATCTAATTCAAAATGGAATCTATAATTTACGATTGAACTTCACAACTGAAAGTTATGAAGAAACAGTTAAAATTATCAAGGCTTATCAAAACGCTATTAATAAGCTGCCATTTAACTTAGGGATAGATAAATACACAAAGGGAAGATATATTACAAAAGTAGCTGAAGATTTTTAAAAACAAAAGAATGAGACTAATTCTCATTCTTTTTCTGTTTATTGGATAATCCAAAATGCTCTTCAACCTGTTTAAATTTCTCTAAAATATCGTCTTCTACCTTATCTCTAACAAGATAGAAAAATCCTGATTTCGTAAAACGTTCTACTACTTCCTGACGGTTAGCATAGGCTAAAGTTTCTTTAAACTTTTTCAAGTTTTCTTCAGGTTTGTCAGTTTTTTTGATTACATCCAGAAGAAACTGTTTTTCTTTATCCATCCGGTTAAACCATTCATTTGTAGAGATTTCGGGAGTGGTTACCATATAACAAACCCTGCTTCTGTCGCTGATTCTTTCTAAAACTTCATGAGGTAGATTTGTATCTACGATAACTAATTTATTTTTTGAGATTGAAAGAAGTTCTAAAACTTCAAATTCAATTTGTTCTTTAGAGGTGTTATCTAACCAATTAGCATAATCTTCTTTATCCCTTGTGACAAACTCTTCCCAATTTTTCATAGTGTTGAAATAATTCATATTAGGATGAGTTTCTTTTGTGGTGAGTTTTAAAAAATCACCGAATTTATAATTTTCTTCACAATGAATCATGTTATACTTATCAGCTAACATTTTACAGATAGTTGATTTGCCAGCATAAGCTGTCCCATTTATAAAATATACATTTTTTAAATAATGTTTAATAAGCTTATCATCAATATACATTTTTATCTTCCTTATTGTTCAACTTCTATTTCGATTAACAACGAACTCAAGTATTGCTTTGCTTTTTGGGTTAATGGCGAAGATTTTCTCGTTAATTCATCCATTTGAACAATAACTGTTTCACTGGTAGCCACTAGTTTATTGTTTTGGTATAAACTTTGAATAATATTAATTGAGCTATTGCCTATTTTAGTGATTCCTGTGCCAACATCAACAATTCCCGGCCAGTTGATTTCAGATATTAGACTTGTGTTAACCTTAGCAATAACAAAACTGCAGTTTGAACTTAATAATTCGTTCTTTGAATTATATAAAATTTCGACTCTACCAGTCTCTAAAAACTGTGCAAAAACAGCATTATTAACATGACCCTGTCTATCGGTATCGCGATATCTTACCTTATCAAAGGTTTTAAATGGATAATCCGATAAAACTAACTCACTAATTTTTTTCATGGTTCCTCCTAAGCAATTAAAACAAAATTTTATAATTTAGTTATATCTTATCATGATGATTATTACAATGCGGACAGATAATCTCATTATTTTGATTAATCCTAGTTATATTTCTAAAATACATTTGTGACTCAATCTGCTTTTCTTCAAACCATTTTTTATCATACTCAAAATCAAATTTCTTGAGAACATTTTTCTTTTGATTAGCATTTTGAGTGTAAAAGAATTTTTGGTTTGTTTCTTGGCAGAAACCTTCTTTGATTTGAATCATGCAATCGTCGCATTGATGATAACTATGTCTTTGGTCATGACTTAGATTGCCACCACAGAAAGGACATGTTTTTCTTAAAGTGTCAGAATAAACCATGCCTTTAAGAATGATTTGCTGGAGTCGTCTAAAAGAATCAATGTCTTCCATGTTAATGAAGATATCGTTTCTTTCAAGATATTCTTTTTCAAAAGGACTAATTGGAATTATTTCATTAATCGAGTATGATTTCTTCTTTTTTTGTATTTCTTCTGGAGAATAGACGGAATTAGTCAACATTATTTTATAAGTCTTTTCTTTAGTAAAAGCCAAGAACACTTCTGCTTTATCATTATTGGTGATATTAAGAGTCCAATCCCTAAACTTAAAGATGATATCTGGTTTTGTTAAGTCCATCTTCGTTTCAGGATTGATTTCAAAGTTAAAATGTCCGCTAGCAAAAATCATTAGAATTAAAACATAGTTTAAATAATTCTTGCTTAACGAATCAAAATCAATATTTTCATCGATTTTTTCTTCATTGGTTTTATTGCCTATCAAAAATTTGTGAATCTTATAAACTTGTTTATAATCCTTTTGCATTAAAAAGATATTGGTTTTCTTAAGTTTTAGATGTTTATTTCTCTTTTTGTTTTTTTGATAAACCGGTTTATGAAGTCTCGGAGTTATCGCTTGATTAACAAACGATAATTCATGTAGCGTCTTTTTAGCTAAAACAAGATATTGATTAAAATCTCTGATATAACCTGTGTGTAATTTTCCTAAGGCTAAGAAATACTTTACATGATTAACCTTTTCAAGTAGGTTAAATCTCATGATGTCGCTAGCATAGAGAAGATTTTCAAATGTTCTTCGGTTTTTTCTAACTAAGCTCATGACTTCATCAACAGTATTACAAAAAATAACATTTTCATAAATACTATAATCGTCTTCATAAAGTCTAGTTAATAGTTTTCTCGGTTTTACGCCTCTTTTTGTTAAATTGGCTACATGTTGGCTATGATTAGCAAGATGTAAAAAAGTGTTTTGATTGATGATTCTAGCATTTTCTACAGGTAAAACATCATCACTGTCTTTCAAAATGATGATGGGTTTACTGAAGATTCTTTTTATAGCCGGTAAAGCTTTTTTTATGTACTCAATATTCTTTTCCAAGAGTTCAAAGTCAAAATTTGGTTCGATAGAAAAAAGCGTCATGTTGTGAACAACATAGTAATCAAATTCAATATAAGAGATTGATTGATGTTTATCAACGAAATCTTGGATGCTTGCCATTAATGAAGAAAAACGTTTGTATTCTTCGATTTTTATTTTCTTTAGGTCTTTAGTCATTTTTATTCGTTATCAAGACGTCTAATGAAGTCTACGCATTGATTTAAGTTTAGTTTCTCGAATTCCATTTCCAGTTTTTCTTTATCATCGATGGCTTTTACTTCTAATTTCGCAACAACTTTGCTTAAAAGGATTTTTTCTATGGCTTGGTCTTCAACGTTTTTATCTTTGAAGCAAGCTTTATAAATGTTTACGAAGTCTTCGATTTGATTTAAGATACGGTTACCGAAAGAAATATTGAATGGAGCTAAAAGTGTTTCAACATTTTTGATCAATTGGCTATTTTCAGCGTCAAAATCGCCTTCTTTTTTTGCTTTTAAGAAGAGTTCGTTAATTGTGTTGTAATCAAAATATCTTTGTGGGATTGGATCAGAATAGTTTCTTACCTTAGGAGCGCGTTTTGTAAAATTCATCGTATGAGCACGGTCATATACTTTATCGGAAATTACGAAAGTTGATTCATCTCTATTGGCTGTACCGATAAACCAAACGTTGCTTGGAACTTTCAAAGTGTTGCTGTAATCTAAAGCAAGATATTCAGATTCAGTTTCGTTATCTTTTTTTGTTAGTTTTATGTTTACTAATTTGATATCTCTTTGACCTTCTTCATTTTCCATCAAAGAAAGAAAATCAGAGAAGTAATATTCAATTCTTGAAAGATTCATTTCATCAAGCAATATGAAAGTGCAGATTTCCTTATTAAGTGCGGCTTTATATAAAGCGATAGTGAACTTCTTTGGTGTATACTTCATCGAGAATTCGTTGTAGTAACCTAGAAGTTCATTCTTGTCTTTCCAGGAAGATTCTACTTCCACTATTTCACAATTTCCCAAAATCGCTTCAGAAAAGATTTTTGGCAAACTGGTTTTTCCAGTTCCTGACATACCTTGAAGGATGGATAATCTACTAGCACCGAGACCAGCAACAAAGGTAGCGATATCTTCAGGTGTGTATGATAAGTGAAGTCGAGAATTTCTTGCGTACTCCACTACAAAATTAACCAAATCATTTAAATCTGCTTTAGGCGCTTTAAATTTTTTGCGCTTTTCTAGGTCTTGCTTGTATTCTTCTGCTTTTGAATCTAGAAGAGTGAAAGCTGGACATGGATCGAAGTTTTGATATAAATCTTCATCACTATCTAGTCCATTACCATTAGATGAATTAGATGAATTGTTAGTATTTGAGTTATCTTCACCTGGAGCTTCTGGAGCAATTAAGATTACGTCATCTTGATCAAAAGCTTTTCTTATAAACATGATTACTAAAATAGCCACTGAAGCTATTAATGCGTAAATCGCATCAGTTGTAATAGTGTAATCATATACGTAACTGCTTGGTAGATTTACTCCATAGTAATCAAAAATATCCATGATAACTGCTTGATCAATTTCTTTTGCTATTTGGAAGTAATATCCTGAAATGGCAATGATAAAAACAAAGAACACATTGATGCTGGTTACTGTTTTGACTATCGTGCTAAACTGTTTATATTTTGATATGTAGCTAGATATAGCCACAACCAAACTAACGCCAACAGCTATTAACATTACCACCAAAACAAAAGCGACCATGTGGTAACCTTTATCCAAATTAGCATAATCTTTTAAGATATCAAAGCCTGTCAAACTTACATTATCTTCATAAGAGTTAGCGGTGATGTTGATTTTGATGATTGGCAAGAATAACATTAAAACACTTACAGCACTTAGTAATATCGTATAGAATAATGATTCAATATTAGCAAATTTAACTCTTGTTTCTGGAGCTTTGATTTGATAATATGCGCTGAATTTACCTCTAAAGATTGCGTGGGCAAACACTACAACAATCATTAACAATAACGGTATATAGGCTATTGTAGAAACTATTTCACTGGTTAGAGTATAGTAGATGTTTACACCGACACCGGTTAGAAAGAATGTGAGTGATGCAATAAAGGTTGAGGTTACTAAAGTTTTTGATTCCTTAATGAACTTTTCCTTATCAAAGAAGTAATGTGAAAGGCTATTGGCAAAATAAAACAAGATATATAATAAGATCGCAAAGTTAACAAAGAAATAAATTAAACTGATTAAGTTTGTATCACCAGATAGTAGAACCTTGATTAAGACAGCGTTATATGTATCTCCTACTTCTTCTAAAGAAAATAAAGGAATAATGAATGTTGTTAGAAATACAACTATTGAGATAATATCTATAATCAAAACCGTCAATGGAATTTTGGTTTTACTTAAATCAATCTCTCTTTTGGTTTTAACAATTTCTTCAGATTGCAAGATGAATTTATTCCTGTAAATGATTAAAACGAAAGCTCCAATCAATAGTATAATGTTGACTATCGTCAAGATTAAAGCAAATGTAGCTAGGTATTTAAATAAGACCTGGAAAATTATCAAAGTCAATCCGAAGACAAATAAATATATTCCAGCAGTCAAGTAACCCCAGTTATTCTTTTTGAAAAAACTAATACCACTAAGAGGAATAATTAAAATTAACAGATAAAATGCCATCGTCATTATAAAGGCAAATAGGTTTAGCGTTCCTCCGCTAGAAAGACCATCGGCTAGAATCCAAAAGTCATAAAATCGATATGGAGACACCAAATTTATTGATAAAATCCATAAATTTAACAAAAATACAACTAACATTATACCTATTATAACTACGCCGGTAAACCATGGTTTTTTGAATAGTTTTTTCATTCTGACAATCCCCTTTAATCATTTTAGTATTTGTCTTTTTAAAATACAAACCAAAATTAAATATGGTTTTATTGTCTTCAATTATATCACAAAACCACCTTGTAACAATAGACACAGTTTTGAAAAAGTATTGATAAATTCAATTATGAAGAAAATGAAAAGATGTCGGAACATATTTCCCGACATCTATTATTTTGGTTTTGTAAAAAATTAAGATTTATGCTTTTACCCAAATTGGTACTGTTACATGCTGTTTATTAATAGAATAATCAGGATTTAGATATACATATTCCTCTGTGAGCGAATCTATCAATAGCTCGACTTTAATGAATGATGGTAATCCTAGATTGATAGCTTCCTGAAAATCATATTCCAAATCTAGATAAAAGCCTGCTTGTTCGTAAAGGTTAAAACCAGCTTCACTTATCGAAAAGATTTCATTGTTCCCAAAGTAAACTGTAACTCCATCAATTTCATCTGGATTAATACTCTCATCAAAATACATAAAACTAAGTGTGGCATGGTTTTCAGTATCAAACTCTAAGTTTAGTCCCCATAATTCTTCATTAGAATCTTCTACAGATATATATGCGATATGTGTGGTTCTTTCAACTTCATGAGTTAAAAGATTATATGTTAAACCTGCTACTGATGTAATTATCGCTATCAATGTAGTAATCTTTATAGTTTTATTAAAAATCTTTAATGCTTTTAGATGAGAATCACTGGCAGTAACACATATTTTTTCATCATACATAAAACCTCCTATTATTCCTAAAGCAATAATTATTAATAGTAAGATCATTAGTATGATTCCTGAAGGAGAGTCATATAATGGATATGAGATTAAAGCGATAATGAAGAAGATTAAAAATAAGAAGTTATACGCAATAGCTATAATTTTATATTTCTTTGTATTGTTACCGATATATAGGTTATATAAAGAGTAGATATAATATAAACCTAATAAAACGGCAAAAGGTAAAAAATAGACTACGATATCTGATGTTGTAACAAACATTGTTTTCTTCCCCCTTTACACAAAAACATTTACAATCCATTGAATTAAACCAATAATTGTCGCACAACCCACTAAAACAGCAGGTACTGTTAAAAATGCTAGTGAGAGTTTATTGTTCTTTGGGTTAGTTTTATCAATAGATTTTATTTCTATATCCATTAATTCGTCTAGAGTAATGCTAAAAACCTCAGCGAGCTTTTTTGCGTTGTATAAATCCGGTAAAGCTTCTGAACGTTCCCATTTGCTAATTGCTTGTCTGCTAACACCAATTAGTTCAGCTAAATCGTCTTGTGACATAGATGCTTTTTTTCTCAGTGTTTGTAGTTTTAATCCAAAATATTCCATGAATAGTCCTCCTAATGCATTAATAGTACTATTTTAAGTTGCAAGGTTCAATAATATATTCATTTACAATCTCGCAACCATTGGTTGCATTATGAAAATTATATCATAAAATAAATCTAACAAAATAATTTATAAGAAAAAAACACCTAATTAGGTGTTAACTTTCTTGTTTTAAAAACTCATCAAACTTAGGAACCGATTCGAGATTTAAATCCCAATTCGCTTTGCTAGCATAATAAATATGTCCTTGAGGTTTAATAAAAACATCACTATCTAAACTACCAGCAGGAACTACCAGTAATTTACCGTTCATTTGTATATTTGGTAAGGCTGATCCGCAGTTAGTGCAAAAACTTTTTATATGTCCTTCGGAACGGTAATTAAAGGTTTTGACTTTTTCTTTACCAGATAACCATTTTAATTTAGCGGTTGATGAAAATAGGTTTGCAGCGTGTGCTGAACCTGTATCCTTACGACACTTCTCACAATGACATAGATAGAAGTTTTCAAAGTCTCCTTCAACTTCAAAGTTATATCTCCGCAAAGACATGATCCAAAGTATTTCATATGATAGATCCTTTCATTAGAGTCGTATTAATATTATATCATATTTCTAAATATAGAAAGTTACTTCAATCATACACGTTTTGTTTTAAAGTAGTTTTTCTATAAAAGGGCTTATATTCAATGAATTTTACTTGGTCTCATAAAATTCGCTTTAAGATTTCTAAACTACTCAAAAAATAGTGATAATTTCACATTAAGAAAGATTGATATATTTGCCTTAATCTTTTGATCTTCCACTCTTCCTGTCAATCTTACATTAGGTTTAAATGCATTGTATACTTCGTCAACAATTATTTGGTCTATATGCATTTCTACTTTCCATATATTCGTCAAAACTTTTATTTCATGCCCCTTATAATGAGCAATAAAAATTACTTCTTGAAGTAACCAAGAATAAATTATGAAGTATATTAAAAAGCCAATGTTAGCTAATAAAAGAAAAAGAAAACTACCACTAGAAAATTCAAAATACATTAAAATAACATATAAAAATAAAGCTAACCATATTGAAGACTTTAACAGTTTAGAAGGCCCTTTAAGAATCTTATAATCTATTTTATTTGAAAATGTTTCCGTTTTTTCTTCATTACTTAAATCAATTGTAACCAATTTGTCGATAGTTAAATTATAAAATGAAGCAATATTAATTAAAGCTTCTAAATCAGGAACTGACTCACCACGTTCCCATTTACTTATAACCTTATCCGAATAGTTTAACTCATCCGCCAAATCTTTTTGAGTATAGTCGTTTTGCTTTCTCAAGAAAATTAGGTTTTTCATTAAAACATCTGAGTTCATTATCTTCACACTCCTTGTAAACAGTATATATGTTAATCTTTAAAAAACCAAATGAAATATATATATTTAGTCTCTCTAATTCATTAATTTGGATTCTACATTTTGTAGAATCCATCTTTTATTTGTTAAATTGACTTGTTTGTAGATATAATTTTTTTTAAAAAAAAATTCATATTATAACTAAGATTTTATGTTGCATTTTTAATCATCCTAACAGTTTTCCTTGTATAGATTATTTTTGAATGTCCATCTTTTTTAAAGCCTTCTGATTCATAAAAACCAATTGCTTTTTCGTTACTTTCCAAAACCCATACAGTGATAATATTAAAATTAGATAGTTCTTTATAGCAAACTTTCATTAACGCTTTTCCTATACCCATATTTTTAAAATCATTTAAGATATAAATTGCCATAATTTCTCCAGCACTCTTTAAATCTGAATCTCTAGATTCTATATAACAAGCAAACCCGACAATTTTTATGATCTACAATAGCTACATAGGTATTCTCAGGGTGTTCCTTTGCTAGTTTAACACTTCGTTCCAAAGTTATCTTTTCCATGATTTCATCAGGAAAAAGACCTGTATAGGTCTCTGTCCAACTTTTATAATGTACATAACCTTTTCCATTTGCATCTTCAGTAGTTGCTTTTCTAATGATGAAATCATTCATATTCTATAACCAATCTTTACTTATATATATCTTTACGATGACCAAATTCAATCACCAATATGATTAATTCATCATCAATAATATTTGCAAGAATTCTATAATTACCAACATGATAACGCCATATACCTTTTTTATCATGAGATAATCCTTTACCTTTATTTCTAGGATTATTAGTTCCCTCCAGATTTTTCTCAATCCAAGCAATAATCATTCTAGCGATTTGTTTATCTAAATTTTTTAATGCTTTTAATGCTTTTTCAGAAATTTTCACTTTATGCATGATTAAAA
>Ga0172382_10008429_pt1 | contig 14374 bp, 9 predicted proteins | sample Leawel138RmetaG_FD_122245 | JGI IMG/M metagenome (GOLD analysis project Ga0172382, IMG submission 122245) | Leachate microbial communities from a municipal landfill in Southern Ontario, Canada - Leachate well 138R metaG | ecosystem: Engineered > Solid waste > Landfill > Unclassified | place...
GGCGTTCACCTCCGCGCGAAGCTGTTCCCGGTTGGCGAAGCGACCGGCATCGGTCGCGAACCGATCGTCGGCAAGCAGATCGGGACGGCCGGTCAGCGCACAGAAGCGCGCGAACATGGTGTCACCGCTCGCCGCCAGATTGACATGGCCATCGGCGGTCTCGAACAAGCCCATGGGCGCGGTGGAAGGATGGTGATTGCCTTCCGGTTGGGGGACATTGTGGTCTACCAGCCACCGCAAGGCCTGAAAATCGAGCATCCCGATCATGGATTGCAGCAGCGATCCACGGACCCAGCGGCCTCGCCCGGTCGCCTCGCGTTCCAGCAGCGCCGTCAGGATCGCGATGGCGACATAGAGCCCGGCCGCCATGTCCGACACGGCGATGCCCGCACGCATCGGCGCGGAGGTCGCGTCGCCCGTGATCGCCATCAGGCCGCCCATGCCCTGCACGATCTGATCTAGCCCCTGGCGATTGCGATAGGGGCCCGTCTCCCCGAAACCGGACAGGCTGGCATAGACAATATGCGGATTGATCGTGCGTAGCGTCTCATAGTCGATCTTGAGCCGGTGCTTCACGTCGGGGCGGAAATTTTCCACCACGACGTCGGACTGCCGTACAAGTTTGTAGAAAATCTCCCGATCGGACTGTTTCTTCAGGTCAAGTGTCAGGCTGCGCTTGTTCCGGTGCAGATTCTGGAAATCGGATGAAGTGCGGCTTCCCAGAATATCGCCGCCGCCGCCCGGCGCCTCGATCATGATGACATCCGCCCCCCAGTCCGCGAACTGGCGAACGGCAGCAGGTCCGGATCGGGCGCGCGTGAGATCCAGCACGCGAAATCGGGATAGGGGGAGTGCGGGTGGTCCGCCAGTGCTGTCGGTGGCCATATTTCTCTCCTGTCGTTCTGCAACTAGCAGGTGCGGCGGGCCGGGGTCGAGTGACTGCACGTTGTTATTCCGCCAAGCCCGGCAGCCTTTCCGGGGGGGGGCAAGAAAGAGTGCCGCAGAGATCTCATGGCGTCGCCCGGTATCCATACCCTGCGTGTTTTATGGCATGGTCGTAGCGTGCAAACGATGATCCTCGTGCCAGTAATATTAGTCGCAGTTTGCAATCCTCGTTGTGAACTTGGGATCTGCGCCAGCCTGGGGCAATTGCCCATTTTGGTATGTCGCATACAGGCCGGTTTACGGTCGAATAGCCTGAATAGGCTCACCATCCGCTTTCATCTCGATGAAAGCGAAACTGTCTGGTGCTGCATATATGCAGGCACCTATGGTCTTGGGTTGGTCCTTGAGACACAATCGGCAATGCGGCGCTACAACTTTGTCTTGCCGCGATTTCCGGGTGAGCAGGCGATCGCCTTCGGTAAGCCGCTTTTTCGCTCGCTTCGAAATCACGCTAAACCGGTGTAAGGAATATGCATGACTTCATATGAGCGCGTTTCGCCTGTTCAGAGCGAAGATGCTGCGGGGGAGATACGCCCGCCCGCCATATTGGCCGATCTGTTGGTCAATCGCTTCAGCTGCCGGGGCTATCAGGATCGCCCGGTCGAACGGGAGAAGATCGAGCAGATGCTGAGCATCGCTCAACTTACCGCATCCTGGTGCAATTCGCAGCCATGGCAGGTGATTGTTACCGAAGGCGAAGGCACGGAACGGATTCGCGATGCCCTGTTTGCTGCGGCGATAGAAGATACCAAGGCGACCGGCATGCCCGGCATGAAGCCGGACGTTTCGTTTCCGGAGGCATATCGCGGTGTCTACAAGGAGCGGCAACGAGAAGTCGGCTGGCAACTCTATGAAAGTGTTGGCGTCCAGTTCGGCGATCGCGTTGCGTCGGGCAAGCAGACGCTCGAGAATTTTCGTCTCTTCGGCGCGCCGCACATGCTTGTTGTGACCTCGGAGCGAGAGTTGGGCGCTTATGGCGTACTCGATTGCGGTCTTTATATCGGCAATCTCCTGCTGGCGGCGCAAAGTCTGGGGATCGGGATGATCCCGCAGGCGGCCATTGCGGGGTACGCCCCGCTGATCAGGAAGCATTTCAATATACCCGACAATCGCCTCGTTGTGCTGGGCGCCTCATTCGGTTATCCGGATATGGCGCATCCCGCAAACAGCTTCAGGTCGCGGCGGGCGGGTCTAGAAGATGCCGTTCAATGGGTCGATAAATAAACGAGCCTTTGAAATGCCGGGCCGGTCGATTGCCCGGGGCGACCGGTGTCCTCCGAGGTAGACGATTACGCTCCGCAGCACAGCCCAACCCGGCTCTGCCCGATAGGAAAAGCCCGGCAGCGGATGCTCCTGCTGCCGGGCTTCATATTTGCGCGGAGAGCTTTAGTAGGATTTGGGCAGACCCAGAACCTTTTCGGCGATGAAGCTCAGAACGATCTGGTTGTTCACCGGCGCGACCATGTTGTTCTGCGCCGCGATATAGAATGGCAGGATATCCTGCGTCACATCGACGCCGGCACCGCCGAAGGTGGTCATCGCCGCCTCGGCCGCCATCTTGAAGGCCTCGGACGAGAGGATCTTCACCATGTTCGCCTCTACCCCGATGCTCTCGCCCCGTTCGTAGGAGTCACAGGCCTTGTACAGCATCGTGCGCGCCGCTTCGACATAGGTCTTGGAGCGGGCGAGCGGGTGCTGGATCGACTGGTAGGCCCCGATGGGTGTGTCGAACGGCGCGCGAGTCTTGGCGTATTCGGCGGCCCGGTTGATGACATAGTCGGCCTGGCCGACATTCATCGCCGCGACCAGCAGTCGCTCGGAATTCAGGCTGTCGAAGAGGATCTTCAGACCCTGTCCTTCCTCGCCGACCAGTGCGTCGGCCTTTAGCACGACGTTGTCGAAGTAGGTCGTATACTGCTTTTCCGGCAGATACATTCCGATATCCATTTCCGTCGCCTCAATGCCCGGAAGCTTGGTGTCGACGATGAACAGCGAGATGCCCTTTGTGCGGTTTGCCGGGTCATAAGGCTGGGTGCGGGCCACCAGCAGGCAGTTGCTCGATTCCTTAAAGGCGGTTTGATAGGTCTTGCCGCCGTTGAGCAGGAATGAGCCGTCAGGCTGACGGATTGCCGTGGTTTTTATCTTGAAGGTGTTGGTGCCGGCATCGGGTTCGGTGATGCCAAAGCTGAAGTAGGCCTCTCCGGTCGCCGTCGGCGGCAGGTAGCGCTGCCGTTGCTCATCGCTGGCATGGCGTAGCAGTGGCTCGCGCGACATGAAGTTCGTGACCGCGATCGGCAGGAGCAACGCATGCTGGTGAAGAAGGTCGAGGGCAAGCACGATATCGGAAAGTTGACCGCCCGAGCCGCCATATTCCTCAGGCAGGCCCATCGACAGGAGACCGCTCTCGGCCCACATCTTCCACAGCTTCTCCGGAAACTCGTTGCGCTTGCCGCATTCGGCAACATAGGCGCGGTCTATCCGGCGAATGATGCTGTCACATATTTCCCGGATCGCGTCGGCGTTCTCGCTCATTTCTCTGTTCCATTCCCGTAAATGAAGGCAGGCCCGCTATGACGCAGGCCTGCCTGAAGTTGTGTCTGCGCGATTAATAGTCTGGCATCACTGCCCGCGATATACGAGCACTGGCAGGTTCGCGGGCAAGAGCTTTTGCAGCTCCAGACAGCGGCTAAGGGGGCTGGCGCCGGAGCCGTTTATTTTGCCTTACTCAACTGATGCCGAGCAATTTGTTGTACACATTATGGAAATGCCGGATGTTCGATTCCTGATAGCGGGCCAGTGTCATGAATGCCTTGTCGGGCTTCGCGGCCTTCAGGCCTTTCTGGATTTCGACAAGGTTGGACATGTCCTGATCGAGAATGTGTCCGACAACGCCCAGCGCCTCACAATCACAGGTCCGGTCATCGGGGCCCAGATCGATAGGTGTGGGTGATGGCGGCGCGCTTTGGCCTTTGGGAATGCGGGCGGTAATGCGCACTTCCATCATCGAAAGGTCGGGGTCCCGGCCAACCGGCAGGAAGCGATACCACCATGCCAGCGCCTCACCCCACCAGGGATGATGATTGGGGAAGACAAAGGCTTTGGTCATATCGAGGAAATAGGAATGGGGCTTGTCGGACAGGTCATGTCCGCTTTCCGCCTCAAGCGCCTGACGGCGCTGTACCGCGCACCATTCACGTGCTTGCGCTACCGTGTGAATATCCTCGAAAGAGGGTAATGGAAGGCCCATGGTTGCGCAAAACTGGCGGGCGCTTTCGAAGGGAGTGACCGAGTCCTGCACCCACATGTCCGGGGCGACGGAAGGAGTGACGAGACGATTGACGTGACTGTCGCCATCATCCCAATTGTCATATTGAGAATAGGCAGAGCCGAAGAAGGGCATGCCGTCCCAGTGCGTTTCGAGCACATGATAGCCCTCCATGAAGGCCTCCTGCGTCAGTTTCCAGTTGCAGCGCACCTGCTTGCGCAGATGGAGGACGGTGTAGCGTTCTTCCATCGGGTGATCGGCAAACATCGCGGGAATGGGACCGAGCGACTTTTTGAACTCTACGGCATCGGGGTCGGGATTGATGAAGACATTGCCGCCCCACCGACCGACGCGTACTTCCTGCAGCGCATGATGCTCCTTCGATACCGAAGGAAAGTCCTCTTCGCCGGGAACCCAGGCCAGGCCGCCGTCGAGGTTCCATGTCCAGGCGTGAAAGGGGCATCTGAAATCATCGCGGTTTTCCGCATGGTCGCACAAGCGCCGGCCGCGATGCGGGCAGCTGTTGTAGAAAGCCTTGATCTCGTCCGGTGCGGATCGGACGATGATGAATGACGAATCGACAATGTCATATGTCAGCCGGTCGCCGACATTGGGAATATCTTCCTCGCGACAGGCGATTTGCCACTGTTTGTTCCACAGGTGTTCGACCTCAAGATCGACGAACTTCGGATCTATATATCGATCGAACGAAATCAGGCCTTCGACCTCGACCGGCTGCCCGCTCGGTTGCAGTATCAGGGGGACGGGTTGATTATCGCCCCCAACGATGTCGGCGTAGCTTGGTTTACCTACCGAACTGGTACCGGGAGCCGGTTTGGTGACTTCGAACCCATAGGCACCCATTGACCGCAAGGGTATAACGTTCATGACATCTCTCCACAGGTGTAATTGCCCGAGGAGAACACCATGGCTTCGATGATCCAGGTTTGACGTCGATCAAACATCGACCTTCGCTGCAGTACAGGGCAACCGGTGCATCATCCAGGATCAAGTCGGGGTCAGAACATCATTTTGCGATTGAGGATTCGCTCCGCATCGAGGGCGTTGCGGATGCGGACCATGGTTTCCAACGCCTGCGCGGTGATGTGAGACGGCAGATGGTCGCGTTTCGCGGTACCGATTCCGTGCTCCGCCGTCAGGGCGCCGCCGAATTGCCTGACCACGCCATAGACCACATCCTCAATTTCCGCCTCACGCGCGATGGTGTCCGGGCCGATATGCACGCCGATATGGATATTGCTGTCACCCAGGTGCCCAAAACTGATCGCCTTGAAAAAGGAGAACTGCGCATCGAGTTGGTGGTACACAGTATCGACGAACTCTTCCGCCCGGCGAATGTCGACGCTTATGTCAAAAGAGATGAACGGCCCCATCTCCTTTACCAGAAGTTCCGAACCCTCGCGGATCCGCCACAGGTCCTGAACCTGCTTGAGGGAGCTTGCGGTGACTGCATCGGCGATCAGGCCGTCTTCAAATGCCTTCTCCAGAAAGCCCTGCATCGCCTGTTCATCAGCAGTCTCGTCCATACCCATGGTTTCGACGAGGACATAATATTTCTGGTCGGCTGCCAGCGGACAGCGCTGCGGATCATGTTTCGCGATAACCGCGTAATAGTCTCGCCACATAACCTCGAAGGCTGACAACTGCTGCATGGAACGGGCGCTTGTGAGCAGCTCCAGAACGGATGAATAATCGGGTACGGCGATAAAGGCGACATTCTGCGTTGTCGGGAGAGGCACCAGTCGCAGGACCGCGCGCGTCACTATGCCCAATGTTCCTTCGGATCCGATGAACAACTGCTTGAGATCATATCCCGTGTTGTTCTTCAGAAAGCGGTTCATCAGGTCGACGATGGTGCCGTCCGCAAGGACTGCCTCCAGTCCCAGAACATTGGGGCGGGTCATTCCCCAGCGAAGCACGCGATTGCCGCCTGCGTTTGTTGCAATGGTTCCGCCCACCGTGGCGCTGCCCTTCGAGCCGAGATCGATGGGGTAAAGCAGGCCATGCTCCGCGGCGGCATTCTGCACGGCTTCGATCGTCACTCCCGCCTCCACGATCGCGGTCTGCGTCACGGGATCGATCTCGATAATCTTCGTCATCCGCTCAAGCGACACCACAAGATCGTCGGTGCCGGCCATGGCACCCCCCGCGACACCCGTCCTTCCGCCGTGCGTGACCACCGGCTGCCCGGCGTCATGGCAGAGGGCGAGAATTCGCGACAGTTCCTCGCTGCTGGCCGGGCGGATTATGGCCGGAGAGCCGGGCGGAACATGACGGAACGGATCGCAACTCCGGGCGGTAACATCTTCACCGGTCAGGATTCCCCGCGGCCCGACGATGGCCATGATCCGATCAAGCAACGGGGAAGGGGGGGGCACCATATCGGTCATTGGGAAAGTGCGGACGGTTGCCGGTTTATCTGGATCAGTTCGATGGCATAGCCGTCCGGATCATGAACGAAGGCAAGCTGTGGTGCGCCTTCCATCATGGCCTTGGGCGCCGTACCCTGCCGACCGCCAAAGTCGGCAAGGCGGGACCACATGGCAGGAACGTCGGGAACGCCGATCGCAATATGCCCATAGCCGGAACCGTGGGAATAATCGACATCCTGATCCCAGTTATAAGTCAGCTCCAGAGCGGCGGGCCCGTCACGATATCCGGCATAGGAGAGAAACAGGATGGAAAAGCGACCCTGCTCGAAATCATAACGGTCGAGCAGTCGCATGCCCAGGCCGTCACAATAGAAGCGTAGCGACGCATCGACGTCACGCACACGGAACATGCTGTGCAGAATGCGCGGTGAGTTCGCATCTTCACCCCAGACCCAGAATGGATCGATGTCGCGATCGTGAGACAAATGGAACTCCTTTCCCCGATTATCTGAAGAAGGCTCTATGTCTCACAGTCGCTTTGTCCATCGCTGTTAAGGTCTTTGCCGTGCGCTGCTTTCAGGCGGCTTCGAGAACCAGTGCACGATGAATATGGTCATTGGTGTCATGTCGAACAGCGGCTTCATCCATTTCCCGGAAATGCTGGGCTCGATACTCACGCGGGGGCATGCCGTAATTTGCCTTGAACATGCGGCTGAAGTGAGCGGCGCTCTTAAAGCCTGACATATAGGCAATTTCGTGGATGGGATAATCCCTGGTCTTGGACGAAATGAGCCAATCCTTGGCTTTTGGCAGCCGGTTCTTCCACACCAGTTCGGAAAATGAAGTGTTGTTGGCCTTCAGCAGGAAGCACAGATAGCGCGGCGAAATCCCGCAGGAGATTGCGACCTTGTCATAGCTGAGTTCCGGATCGGCGAGGTTCATGCGGATGAAGTTTTCAATGTCGGAAAGGCGACGGTCGACCAGCTTCTGCCGCTTCGGCATGTCGATATTGCTGTTGCGCAAAAGCTTTGCGACCGCTTCCAGCAGAGCGTGGGACAAGTTGTCCGCAATAGCGTTGCCGAGCGTCGAGCCATGTTTCACGATGACATCGAACAACTCCCGAACGATCTGTCCGTCGATGGATTCGAGGGGGAATGCATCTGAAAAGCGCTCTGCTTCCTGCAGGTGGCGAACGAAAAAATCCGGCGTAATGAGGACTTGGTATGAAACGTGGTTGGAGTCGGCCGCGCTTTTCAGCGAGGCCGTGAATGGAATGCTGGAGTCCAGAAAGCCGGCTTGCCCAGCCAGAATTTCGGTTGTCCCGCTCGCCCTCACAATTTTCACCGAACCGCTGTTAACAATCCATAGCACCCTTAGACCTGCGTGATTTTTGCGGACATGATGGGGTTTGCGGCGGAAAATCAACTCATCGCGCGTCGTGATTCGGGTGATCGAGACCGGCGCGTTGAGCGCCTTTTCCATTTCGACCTCGCGGAAATCGCCGGAGGCACTTTCCAGGTCACCTTCGTAGAATTCCCGTCGCGTTATGGCGGAATAAGCCGCGCAGGCTTCAACGCCTGGCGCAGAACGCATCGACATTCCCGAAAAGATCTTTTCCATTTTATCTCTCCTGCCGTTTTTAATTTTTGCCTGCATTGAAAGCGATCCGGAGTGGTTTCCTCCTTCTTGCTGAAGGAAAGCCATTTATCACCGGCAGACAAGCTTTGGCTGTTTTCGTGAATGGGTATTCCTCATCAGGAATTTCGAGTCAAGGGAGGAAATCGGACATGAACTCCGTGCGGAGACCCGAGGCGCTATGGCAGAGGCGGTCTTGGCTAAGTGAAAACTCGATGGGGCTTGAGGTCAGGTTATTGACCACGTCTGAAATGGCTGTTGACCGAATACGACCGCACTATGGCTGCCTTGCCATTGCGCGTGCATGCTGACGATCAATGAGGCTGAGCAGAATCGGGGAGAGAGCGTGAGGCGTTTCGAAATCGGTACAAATCCATCGATTGCTTCTTTGGTTTCGGTCGAACGGGAGCCGGCTGCACCTGTCGGCGACGAATTGCTGGTCCGCGTCGAAGCGAGTTCTCTCAACTTTCATGACTATCTCGTGGCAACCGGAGCCATCAAGGTAGCGCCCGGCCGCGTGCCACTTTCCGATGGCGTTGGCATTGTCGAGGCCTGTGGGCCGGACGCTGTCGGCTTCACCTCTGGAGACAGGGTTATAGGAACCTTTTTCGCAGGCTGGTCCGATGGCCCGCCAACCGCCGCGCGAGTCGGAAATATGCTCGGCGACCATGTCGATGGGTTCGCATCACACTATGTGACCATGTCGGAGAGACTCTTTACCCGTTCGCCGAAGGGGCTGGCCCCCGTCGAGGCGGCAGCCCTGCCCTGTGCGGGCCTGACAGCCTGGCGGGCGACCGTGGTCGAAGGGGCCATTAAACCCGGGAGTACTGTTCTGGTTCAGGGCACCGGTGGCGTTTCGGTTTTCGCGGCGCAGTTCGCACGGATGGCCGGGGCGAGGGTTATCGCCACTTCGTCTTCCGCTGAGAAGGCGGAACGATTGAAAGCGCTCGGGGTCGATGAGGTCATCAACTACAGCGAAGACCCCAAATGGGGGCGAACCGCGCGGGAGCTTAGCGACGGCGGGGTTGACCATCTGGTTGAGGTCGCAGGTGGCGACCTTTCGCAATCTCTACAGGCCCTGCGGGTGGGCGGTAGCCTGTGCCTGGTCGGAGCGCTCACCCGGCAGCCGATCACCTTTCCCGCTGCGCACATGATATACGGCAACCTTCATGTTTCCGGGATTACTGTGGGAAGCCGGCAGCAGCAGGTCGACATGGTGAAGGCCGTGGAAGCCGGCGGATTGCGCCCGGTGATCGATTCCATCCATTCCTTCGATGATCTGAGGGGGGCATTTGAAGTGCTGGAAGCGCAAAAGCACTTTGGCAAGATTGCGATAGCATATGGCTGAGTCTAGAAAACGCTCGATAGAACGCGCAAGCTTCGTTAGTCGAGTGCCGGTCTAACTACTGGGCAGAGGGTATGAGGCGAGCGAAGATGAGATCGGGGATGGGGCAACTCTGTGGTGAAACGATCATATCTATATACAGAGCCTGTGTCCGTTTCTTGGTCCGAGCGCCTATTGTCTCGCGCATGAATGCTGGGCACCGACATGCGCGATAAAGCGCCCATGCGGGATGTGGAAGCGACTGCCGCTGTCCAGAAGCCGAGCACTGTCATGCAGACCTTGTCCATTCTGCGTCTTTTGGCAACCATAAGTAAGCCATTGGGGGTAAACGCGATTGCCCGCGAATTGGGAATGGCGCCAAGTTCTTGTTTCAAAATCCTCAAGCAATTGCATGACGGGGACTTCGCGCAGTTCGATTCTGACACAAAATGCTACACGCTTGGCGGCGGCGCCGCGATCCTTGCATCTCGGGCGCTGGACCCCGAGAACATCTTTGCGCTTCTACACTCGGAGCTGGAAAAATTCGGCCTCGCACATAATGTTTCGATCGGCTTCTGGCGGCGCGTGGCGGATAATCGTATCATCCTGATGGGGTTTATCGAAACGCAGAGCCTGATGCGAATTCGGATGTCGATCGGACAAAGACTGCCCATGCTGGTTGGCGCGGTCGGTCGCGCTTATGCGGCCGAACTGGACCTTACGCGCGAGCAGATCGAAAATGAATTCAGGAAACTGCGCTGGCAGCAGCCTCCGAGTATGGCCGATTTCCGGCAGGACGTAGAGGTCTGCCGTCAGCGCGGCTATGCGGTTGACCGCAATAACTTCGCCGCTGGAGTGACCACCATTGCGGTTGCATTTCGCGATGCTCAGGACCATTTGCGCTACGGAATTTCAGCGATCCGTTTCAGCGCAAATGAAACGGATACCGACACGCAGGAGATTGGAAAGGCTCTTGTCGTCCTGAAGCATAATATCATTCGCTGCTGGCAACGTCAGAGATAACCACCGGCATTCTGCCCGTGGCTATCCCGGCAAGGTCCTCTCCCCGATATAGTTCATGCCCACCCGGACAGGATGTCTTCTGCGGACCAAAGTTTGTCCGAAGGTGCCCACTGAACCGCAGTCGGAGAGTGCGAAAAGCGGGGGGCGGGCGCTACCTGCCGGACACCGCCGACATCCACAAAGACCTTGCGAGCGACCTGATGCGGGTGGCGCGGCGCTTCCTCCAGCGTCAGAACGGGTGCAAAGCAAACATCGGTGCCTTCCATGATCTCGCACCACTCATCGCGGGTACGGGTGCGAAAAACCTCACGCAGCGTTTCGCGCATTTCCGGCCATTTGCTGCAGTCCATCTGTTGATCGGTCAGCTTGTCCGCCGCCCCGGTCTTTTCCAGCAGCAGCGCATAGAATTGCGGTTCGATTGAACCGATCGCAATGAATTTACCATCGGCGCATTCGTAATTGCCATAGAAGTGCGCGCCACCATCAAGCAGGTTCACTTCGCGCTGATCCTTCCACACTCCAGACCCGCGCATGTCATGAAAAAGCGTCCCGAGATAGGTCGCGCAGTCGGTCATCGCGACATCGACTACCTGACCCTGACCGGTTGTACGGGCATGGATCACAGCCGAAAGCATGCCCGCGATCAGGAACATGGAGCCGCCGCCATAGTCCGCGCCCAGATTGAGCGGCGGGACGGGGCGCTCCTCGGGGCCGATCGCATGGAGCAGGCCGGTGAGGGCGAAATAGTTGATGTCGTGCCCCGCGGCATGAGCCAGCGGCCCATATTGGCCCCATCCGGTCATCCGTCCATAGACCAGTGCCGGATTGCGGGCCAGCATCACGTCGGGGCCAAGCCCCAGTCTTTCCATGACGCCGGGCCGGTTGCCCTCGAACACGATATCGGCCTTTTCCGCGAGGCACAGACAGGTTTCCACCGCTTCGGGTGTTTTGAGGTTGAGGCCAATGCGCTTGCGCCCTCTGGCGTCGCTTCGCGTGGCTGGCGGCGGCGGGGTGCCCTCCCGCGCGATCTCGACCACGTCGGCCCCAAGGTCGGAAAGCACCATGCCGGCGAAGGGACCCGGCCCCAGGCCAGCAAACTCCAACACTTTTATGCCAGTCAGCGGTCCGGTTGCCATCTCATTCTCCTTCATTGTTGTCACTGGCCGGACGCGCCTGGAGGCAGCGAAACAAATACGCTGTCAAAACGGTCCCCATGCGTGCCTGCCTGCCGTGTTATGGCGATGCTATAAGTGATCAATCGCAAACCTCTGTTTCCGCCACTTGCAAGCGCGCTGGTCCCCAGCGGCAATACGGCTAGCAATAGCAGCCCGTAAGGCTCATCTATGCAAGAGCCGGTCTGGAGTTGTGTGCCGATCCGATATTACGGGATCAACCGCAACAGGTCCTGAACCTCGTCATTCACCCAAGGCATTGCGCGGTAACAATCTTATGACCAAGTCCGTGGTTTCTCTCGACGACAAATACAGCCTGACCGAAGGCCGGGTGTTCCTATCGTCCAATCAGGCTCTCACCCGATTGCCGATGGACCAGGCACGGCGGGATAAAGCTGCCGGGATCAAGACTTCTGGCTTCATCTCGGGATATCGGGGCTCTCCGCTCGGCGTCTATGACGCGGCGCTGTGGGCGGCCCAGAAGCAATTGGAAGCATATGATGTCCGCTTCGTGCCCGGCCTCAATGAGGAGCTGGCGGCGACGGCCGTTCGCGGCACCCAGGAACTCGGCTGGTTCGGTAAATCCCAATATGAAGGCGTGTTCGGCCTGTGGTACGGCAAGGGCCTGGGTGTGGATCGCGCATGCGAGGCGCTGAAGCTGGGCAATCTGGAAGGCGCGTCGGCAAAGGGGGGCGTGCTTGTGGTCGCCGGTGACGACCATGGCGGAAAGTCTTCCGCCAGCGCGCATCAGTCGGAACATACGCTCATGGCCGGTTTCATCCCGGTGCTCTATCCGGCAACGACGGATGAGATCATCGAATATGGCCTCTATGGCTGGGCGCTCTCCCGCTTCAGCGGCGCCTATATCGGTTTGAAGTGTATCACCGACACGCTGGATCTGACTGCTTCGGTCGTGCTCCCGGACCTGTTTCATGAATATGCGATTCCCGATTTCGCCAAGCCCGCGGGCGGCCTCAACATCCGCTACACGCCGGCTCCGCTGGAGCTGGAAGCGCTGACCGTTCAGCACAGGCTTCCGGCCGTTCAGGCCTTCGCGCGCGCCAATCGGCTGGACCGGACCTTGATCAGCGGTCCGAGGCAAGAACTGGGCCTGATCGCGGCCGGCAAGGCATTTCTTGACCTTCGGCAGGCGCTGGCGGATCTTGGCCTGACCGAGGAACGGTGTCGCGATCTGGGCATCGGCCTTTACAAGCCGGGCCTCATCTGGCCGCTTGAAGCAACCGGGTTCCAGCAATTTGCATCCGGCTACAAGGCGGTGCTGGTGGTCGAGGAAAAGCGGCCGGTGATCGAGGATCAGGCCGCGCGGCTGTTGTACGACGCGGCGGCCGATGCGCGTCCGGCCATTATGGGTAAACGCGACCGTTCCGGGGCGCCCTTGCTGCCCGAAGTGGGCGAACTCAATCCGGCGCTGATCCGCAAGGCGCTGGTCACCGTTCTGACGCAGATGGGGCTGGCGGATGAAGCCCTGAACAATGCCAACCGTCGCCTCGCAGAGATAGAGGCGGGGGCGGGATTGCTCGGCGGGGGCAGGGTTCGCCCGCCATTCTACTGCTCGGGCTGCCCTCATAATACCAGCACGCGCGTGCCCGAGGGCAGCGAAGCGATGGCGGCCGTCGGCTGTCAGGGGCTTGCCGCCTATGTCATGCCGGAACGCAAGACGATGCTGCCGGTCAACATGGGGGGCGAGGGGATGCCCTGGCTTTCCGTCGGTCCGCTGGTCGAGCGGGAACATATGTTCCAGAACATGGGGGACGGCACATATTCACACTCCGGCATTCTCGCCATCCGGGCGTCGGTGGCGGCCAATGCGCGCGTCACCTTCAAGCTGCTTTATAACGACGCGGTGGCAATGACGGGCGGGCAACCTGTCGAGATGCACATTACGCCTGTCGATATGGTCAACCAGCTCGTCGCCGAGGGCGTAAAGCCGGTGGTTCTGGTGTCCGACAACATTGAGCCCTATCGCCACGCCAACCTGCCCGCAGTCGTTACCGTGCGCCACCGCGACGACCTCGATGCCGTTCAGCGCGAATTGCGCGAAACGACGGGTGTTTCGGCGATTGTCTATGAACAGACTTGCGCCACCGAAAAGCGCCGCCGGCGCAAGCGCGGCACCTTTCCCGACCCCGACAAGCGGGTCTTCATCAATCAGGATGTGTGCGAAGGGTGCGGCGATTGCTCGGTGCAGTCGAACTGCGTCTCGATCACGCCGCTCGAAACCGAATTCGGTCGCAAGCGCAAGATCGACCAGTCGACATGCAACAAGGATTATAGCTGCCTCAAGGGCTTCTGCCCGTCCTTTGTCACCGTCGAAGGCGCGAAGATCGCGACCCGCATTTTCGGAGACCCCTCGGCACTGGAAGCGAGGTTGGCGAATCTGCCGCCTGCGGTTGTTGCACCGGTCGCGGAGAGTTTCGGCATGCTGGTCGCCGGGATCGGCGGTACCGGCGTGCTCACTGTCGGTGCCCTGCTCGGCATGGCGGCGCATATCGAAGGCAAGGGCTGCACTGTCCTCGACATGACGGGCATGGCGCAGAAGGGCGGGGCAGTTACCTCTCACATCCGTATCGCTGCGTCCCCTGAACAACTCACCGCA
>Ga0172382_10008431_pt1 | contig 14372 bp, 14 predicted proteins | sample Leawel138RmetaG_FD_122245 | JGI IMG/M metagenome (GOLD analysis project Ga0172382, IMG submission 122245) | Leachate microbial communities from a municipal landfill in Southern Ontario, Canada - Leachate well 138R metaG | ecosystem: Engineered > Solid waste > Landfill > Unclassified | place...
ATCCCAAAGATTCTTAAATGAAAAGGTCAACTTCTTGCGCAGCTTTTCGACCTCGTCCTTTTTCTTCTTATCCAGTTCGCTCATAATATTCCCTTTCATCCGGCAAAAATTCTAGTCGTGCCCGTTCTGGCCAAGTATCTTGAACTTGGCCTGGCGCTCAGCTGTCATCATATCGTGACTGAGATAATACTGTTCAAGCGCCTTTTTCACGGCCTGCTCGGCCAGGACCGAGCAGTGCATTTTCACTTTAGGCAAGCCGTCGAGAGCTTCCGCGACCGCCTGGTTGGTGATATCGAGAGCCTCGTCCGTCGTCTTGCCTATGATCAGTTCCGTTGCCATACTCGATGTTGCAATGGCGGAACCACAGCCGAATGTTTTGAACTTGGCGTCGACAATAATATTGTTTTCTATTTTCAGATCCATCTTCATGATATCGCCGCAGATGGGGTTTCCGACGGTTCCCGACGCGTCGGCGTCCGGAATTTCCCCCATATTGCGCGGTTTCATGAAATGATCCAGAACCTTTTCACTGTATTCCATCCAGACCTCCCCGGGCTGCTTCTCTGCTTACTCCAGCCCGTAACCGTCCCTTATTTTAACATCCACACCCCCCTGCGGAGGAATCAGGGCTTTCAGTTTTCCTTTACTATAGTCGGCGTAGAGAGGTGACATCTCCCTTAACCGCTCGATAACCAGTGGGATATCAACCAGAAAGCGGTCAATCTCCTCCTCTCCTGTCTCCCTGCCGATGGTGACACGAAGTGACCCGTGCGCGATCTCAGCAGGCATGCCGATGGCAAGGAGCACATGGGAGGGGTCAAGGGAGGCGGAGGTGCAGGCTGATCCGCTGGAACAGGCGTAGCCCAGTGAGTCCAGCAAGAGGAGGATAGACTCCCCTTCTATAAACTCAAAAGAAAAATTGGCATTATTGGGCAATCTTTCTTCGGGATGCCCGTTCAGTTTCGTATGGGGCACGCTTTCGATGACAGCCTTGATCAGGCGGTCGCGAAGCGCGGTCTGCCTTTTTGATTCGCTTTCCATCCCGATAAGGGAAAGCTCAAAGGCTTTGGCAAGGGCGGCGGCGTAGGCGACATTTTCAGTCCCTCCGCGCTGCCGCCGCTCCTGGGCGCCGCCATCCAGCAGACGTTCAATCCGCAGTCCTTTGCGCTTGTACAGAAGACCAATGCCCTTGGGCGCGTAAAGTTTGTGGCCGGAAAAGGACATAAGGTCGCAATTCAAATCACGTGGCCGGACCGGCAGGGCTCCCAGCACCTGAACCGCGTCTGAGTGGAAAATGACGTTGGCTTTGCGGCAAATGGCACCTATCTTCCCGACCGGCTCAAGGGTTCCGATTTCGTTGTTGGCCATCATGATGGAAACAAGGATTGTGTCCGGGCGGATCGCGGACTGAACGGCCCTGGGATCAACCAGTCCCTGGTCGTCCACTTCCAGATAGGTGACCTCAAATCCCTCTTTTTCAAGCGCCTCCATGGTATGTAGTACCGCGTGGTGCTCGATGGTTGATGTGATCAGGTGGCGTCCCCTTCCCTGCCTCGCGCGCGCGGCGCCTTTGATGGCCCAGTTGTCCGACTCTGTGCCGCAGGAAGTGAAAAAGATTTCTTCGGGCAGAACACCGAGGCCGCCGGCAATGGACGCCCGCGCTTCCTCCAGGATCCGGGCTGCCTGATGTCCCTCTTTGTAAAAGGATGACGGGTTCCCATAATTGTCACGCAAGACAGACAAAAGAAGGTCGGTTACTTCCTGCCGGGGCGCTGTAGTCGCGGCGTGATCGAAGTAAACACGCGGCAGTTTCGGCGCTTCCTGTATCCGCTGCTCCAAAGTCTTATCCAAGGCATTCTCCTCCCTTTGAACTCATTTTTCATGTCCGTCCGGGCCGGACCTGTCTTCCAGGCCGCGCCTGATCTCCTTGACCCTCTTCATCCATTCCGCGATTTTGGATTCATAGCCGTATTCTGAAGGTTCATAATAAACGCTTCCGGCCAACTCATCAGGAAGAAAACTCTGCCCTGAAATAGCGCCCGGGAAGTTGTGATCGTAAAGGTAACCCTGGCCATAGCCCAGCTTTTCCATGCCTTTGACCGGCGCATTGCGCAGGTGGAAAGGAATGGAGGCCGTCCGGCCGCTTTCAATCTCTTCCATAGCCTTGTCAATGGCCTGGTAGGCCCGGTTTGACTTCGGACTGGTGGCGACAGCGATTACCGCCTCCGCGAGAATGATCCGGGCTTCCGGCATCCCCGTCATCAGGGCTGCCTGCCAGGCATCGTGCGCCAGAGAAAGAATCTGGGGATTGGCAAGCCCCACATCTTCGGCAGCGCATATTGTTATGCGGCGTCCGATGAAACTGATGTCCTCGCCTCCCGCCAGTGCCCGGGCCAGGTAAAAAACAGCCGCGTCGGGATCGCTCCCCCTCATGGACTTGATCATGGCGGAAACTGTGTCGTAGTGTTCCTCCCCTGTCCCGTCGAAGCGTGAAGTCTTCTTTTGCATGGAGTCAAGGATGGTCTCCCGGGTCAGGGTAATGGAGCCGTCCTCATTGACGGGTGTCGTCATGGCGGCAAGTTCCAGGCCGTTCAAGGCAATCCGGGCGTCACCGCCGGAAAGGCCGGCAATCATCTTCATGGCCGCGGGGTCAATCTTGATCTTCAGCAGACCAAGGCCGCGGTCCTCATCCTCCAGTGCCCGCTTCATGACCTCGAGGATATCCTCCTCTGTCAGAGGATAAAGTTGAAAAACAGTGGAACGCGAAATCAGGGCTTTGTTAACCTGGAAAAAGGGATTTTCCGTGGTTGCCCCGATCAGGATCAAGCGGCCGCTCTCGACCGAGGGCAATAGGGCATCCTGCTGGGCTTTATTGAAACGGTGGATCTCATCAATGAAAAGGAGGGTCCGGCCGCTGGGGGTCAGGAGCGGATTTTCCGTATCCGCGATCACGCGCTTGATGTCGGCAACACCGGAGGTCACCGCGTTCAGCTGCCTGTAGTTGGAGCGGGTGGTACTGGCGATCACGTGGGCCAGCGAAGTCTTTCCCGTCCCCGGAGGACCAAACAGAATGATGGATGACAGCCTGTCGGCCGTGATCATCCGCCACAACATTTTCCCTTGCGCCAGAATGTGACGCTGGCCGACAAAATCGGCCAGCGTTACCGGCATCATACGGTAAGCCAGCGGCTCCCGCCGCCCGCTATCAGTTTCCTGGTCAGACGAGGTCATGGTAGAGTGGGAATCGCTCACAGAGCGCCGCCACACGGCTGCGGATCTCCTCCTGGCTCAGTTCAAACTCAAATACTGCCTTGGTGATCAGTTCGGCGATTTCACGCATTTCAGTCTCACCCATGCCGCGTGTCGTGACGGCAGGCGTTCCAATGCGCAGCCCGGATGTGACCATGGGTGACTCGGTCTCAAATGGAACCGTATTCTTGTTGGTTGTGATGTGGACGCTGTCCAGGCGATCCTGCATCTCTTTTCCTGTTACGCCGGCACTTTTTAATTTAAGCAGGAGGAGATGGGTGTCGGTGCCTCCCGATACCAGCTCAATGCCGCGCTCGACGAGCGCTTCACCCAGTACACGGGCATTGTCTACGACCTTGGACTGATAAGCGTTAAAGGAGGGATCAAGCGCTTCTTTGAAGGCGACTGCCTTGGCCGCTATGACATGCATCAGGGGGCCGCCCTGGAGTCCCGGGAAAACCGCTGAGTCAATCTTGCGGCGGTATTCCTCCTTGCAAAGGATGATACCTCCGCGAGGGCCCCGGAGCGTCTTATGAGTGGTTGAAGTGACAAAATCAGCGTAGGGAACAGGATTCATATGAAGCCCTGCGGCGATCAGACCCGCGATATGGGCCATGTCGACGAGCAGTAGCGCTCCGACTTCATCAGCAATTTCGCGAAACAGCTTGAAGTCGATGGCGCGCGGGTAGGCGCTGGCGCCCGCCACGATCATTTTCGGCTTGAAATCACGGGCACGCTTACGGACAATGTCGTAATCGATCTGTTCCGTAACCGGATCCACCTGATAGGCTTCCGCCTGATAATACCTGCCGGAAATGTTGATCTTCATGCCGTGTGTCAGGTGGCCGCCGTGGGCAAGATCGAGGCCGAGAATGGTATCCCCGGGTTCCAGCATGGCATAATAGACCGCTGTGTTGGCAGAAGCGCCTGAATGCGGCTGGACATTGGCATATTCCGCCCCGAAAAGTTCCTTGACGCGGTCGATGGCCAGCTGCTCGGCAATGTCAACAAATTCACAGCCGCCGTAATAGCGTCTTCCTGGATAGCCCTCTGCGTATTTGTTGGTCATGATGGAGCCCATTGCTTCCAAAACAGCCTGGCTGACGAAGTTCTCCGAGGCAATCAGCTCGAGATTCTGGCGCTGACGTCCGAGTTCATCCATCAGAGACTCGTAAATATCACGATCAACGGCCTTAACGTGGTCGTACGGCATTATTGCATACCTCCTTAAAGGGAAAAATTTATACACAAGTATAGTAACATAGTTGCTTTGGTGCACGGGTAACAGCCATGCCAAGCGTCAGGATTGAGCCGCCTGAAGACTAGACCCTGGCTGCAGAGTGCGGATCGATTTCTTTTATTGAAATTCTTTCCAATCCGGAGCGGACGATCCCGTCCATATCAAGATCTCTTTCTGCCCGGATGGCGTCGTCAAGCGAGGGGTGGGTTTTAGGATGTTTGGACACAAAAACAGTGCAGCAATCATCATAAGGAAGGATGGATGTTTCATAAGTCCCGATCCTGCGCGCGATTCCGATGGTATCGTTCTTATCCATGCCGATCAGGGGGCGAAAGACCGGTCTTCCCGCCACGGCGTCGGTAGTAACCAGGGCTTCCAGTGTCTGGCTCGCTACCTGACCCAGACTTTCTCCCGTAATGAGGGCCTTTGCCCCTGTCTTTTGCGCCAGGCCGGATGCGATGCGGGTCATGACACGGCGCATGACAACCGTCAGCATATCCTGGGGACAAAACTCATTCAACTCCAGCTGGATATCCGTGAAATCGACGACATGGAGATTAATCCGGCCGGCATAACGGGCAAGGAGGGCCGCCAGTTTTTCAACCTTGGCCAGTGATTGAGGCCCCGTGTAAGGGAAAGTATGAAAGTAGACAGCATCAATGATCATGCCGCGGGATGCCATCATATAGCCGGCCACCGGGCTGTCAATTCCACCGGACAGTAAAAGCATGCCGCGCCCGCTCATGCCGACCGGCAAGCCTTTGGCCCCCTCCACAATGTCATGGTAGAGATAGATACAGTCTCTGACCTCGACGAAAAAAGTGAGGTCGGGTTCCTGCATCCTGACGGTCAGCTGATCAGGCCAGCGCTCCAGGAGGGCGGCCCCCAGTTCACAACACATTTCATAGGAACTTAATGGGAAGGTTTTATTGACACGGCGCGCCTCGATCTTGAAGCTTTTCTTCCCCGCTCCCTGTAAAATATTCTGCGCATAGTCAACAAGAATCTTTTTCAGAGCCTCATAGTCCGCCTCCAGCTCAAGGGCGGGGCTGACTGAAACAATACCAAAGACGCGGGACAGCCGGTCAATTGCTTCTCCCATCAGTGCCTCATCCTTCAAGGACGTGTCACCGGAACCCCTGACCCAAATACGGGAATGACTCTGCTCGATCTCAAAGCTGCCCAAGTCCGCCAGGCGTCTTTTCATATTGCCGATCAGGCGGCTGACGAAACGGCCCCGGTTGAGTCCTTTGAGAGTGATCTCTCCCAGCCGGACAAGAATCAGAGAATGGCAGACGGTTACGGTCACAATCCCTCCTTAGCGCGGTTCGATGGCATAGCGCGCGTAATGGGAAGCAATGCGTTCCGCCAGGAACCGGATATCTTCTTGTCGGTGATTGGGGTTGAAACTGATTCGGACAGCCGACAGGATGGTCTTCCTGTCGTAGCCCATGGAGGCAAGGACCCTGTTCTCCCCTGCCTGCTTGGAACCGCAGGCGGAGCCTGTTGAAAGGTAGATTGACTCGGCTGACAGGGCGTTCATGAGTGTTTCACCCCGGATCCCGGGAAAAGCGATGGCCAGAACGTAAGGCGAGCCGTCTTCCGGCGACAGCTGCTGATGGGGAATCCCAAGCCCCGCAATCTCCTGGAGGAACTGCTGCCGAAGCTTCCTTGTCACATTCAAATTGTCTTCCAGCCGGCTTTCATGAATCTGAATTGCTTCCGCCAGCGCCAGGGCGCCCGGCACATCCACGGTCCCGGACCGAAGGCCGGATTGCTGGCCGCCGCCGTGAAGAAGCGGCGTCAGCTGGATATTCCCGCTTTTAAGAAGCAGGCCGGTTCCCTTGGGAGCGCCAATCTTATGGCCGGCAACGGAAGCCAGGTCCAGACAGGAGGTCCGGAAGGAAAAGGGCAATTTGCCGCAAGCTTGCACAATGTCGCTGTGGATCACCGCCCGGGGTGCCAGGCGCCGGATGGCAGGAACAAGGGTGTGGAGCTCATTGACCGCACCCGTTTCATTACTCACGGCGATCAGGCTGACCAGTGAAGGGGCAGCTTCTTTCAAAGCCGCCCGCAGCGCGCCTCCATCCACCTGCCCGCTTTCAAGGAGCGGAATACAGACCAGCTCAAAACCCCGGCTTTCCCGGAGATATTCCAGGGACGCCAAAACAGCGTCGTGTTCCCCGGCTGTCGTAACCAACCGCCCGGGCTCTTTGCGCAGCTGGCCGGCTGTACCCTTGAGGGCATGGTTGATTGATTCCGTGCCGCCTGAGGTAAAAATGATATTTTCCGGCAGACAGTCAAGGGAACGGGCGATGGACTGGCGGGCACTCTCATAAAGGCCGGCAGCCTTGATCCCGCCCGCATGAGGCGAAGAGGGATTGTTGGCCGCTTCAGTCAGGCGGAGGGCATATGCCTCCAGCACTTCAGGAATAACCGGGGAAGTTGCTGTTGTGTCAAAATCGTAAAACAAGATCTTCAGTTAATTTCAAGCTGCAATAAATCCGGACGGAGCACGACCCTCAAATGCTCACAGACAGCGCCGTTTCGTCCGTAAAGCTGACCGGATACGGCCAGGACGATCGTTCTTCTGGGGATCTCAAGCGCCATGGCTTCCCTGTTTTTCGCCGGTCTTGCCAAGAGGGCAACATTTCCCTTGACCGGTAAAAAGGCGTATTTATTGCTCTTAATTTCAATCATGCGTTTCCCCGAGGAAATGCTCTGGCCAAGATTGGGAAAAACCTGGGCCGATATGTGGGAAGTACACCAGCCGTAGACACGTTCTTCAAACATGATGGGCCATTGGAGCATCCAGTAGCCGGCATGCTTGACATCGGGTATGTTGAAAGCGGCGTCCAGTTCAGGATCGGGATCCATGTGCTGAACCGGCTGGAGATTGATGTCGTCATAGGAAGCCAGATTAAGAAAACTGAAAGTCAATGCATTGAAATGGGGAATGGAAAAACGTTCCGGTTCGACGGCAACAAAGGTTCCTCTCCCTTTTTGTATCTCCAGTATGCCATCTGAAACCAGGTCGGCGATTGCCTGCCGGACGGTAGGCCGCGACAAGTCGAGTTCCTCGCACAGAGTCATCTCAGAAGGAATACGTTCTCCCTGCCTGTACGTACCCTCCTGAATTCGCTCGACAATTAATTCTCGAAGTTGTGCGTAAAGCGGAACACTACTGTGCCGATCAAGTTTCATGGTGACGTCTCCTCCACAACTGATGCTTACATCATATCATAGACACAGGGCGCGAAAAGATGTCAGGACGGGCGAGTTTGAAGACTCGAACGAACGGTTTAAAAGGGGATGAACTGGATCGAGATAACCTGGCCGCTGCGGTCAAGATCAGCTGCAGCGTAAAGAAAGGAAAGCGGGCGATCGGCCAGATCCTGGTGCTGTTCCGTCCACAAAGCTGCGAGTCTTTGGATTTTTTCAACCTGGGGACTTTGAAGCGCCTGCTCAACACCTCCGAAAAAACGTGTGCCGCCCCCTCTGCCTTTGCACTCGATTATATGCAGGGTGCCCTGAAACAGGGTGATAAAGTCAATCTCGCCAACTCCCTTGGCCGCGTAGCGGTGTTCCAGTATTTGGTGGCCCCGGGTGATCAACTCCTGCGCGATCACGCGTTCAATTCTCAAGCCGGCATGGTAGGAAGACTGCTCAGCGGTCTTGCCGATTATACCCGACAGAAAGCTTCTGCGGTGGATCGGACAGGCGCCATGGCACTTGATGGCCTCAATATGAGCGCTGGTCCCGTAGCCTTTATGGGAGGCGAATCCGTAAACCGGGTAAACCTTGTCCCAGTTTTCCATCATTTGATCCCTCGCGACCTTGGCAAGGACGGATGCGGCCGCGATCACATTGTGCCTGGCGTCGCCTTTTGGCTCGGCGAGTACCGGATAGTCAAAACCTTGCAGGGAAACTGCGTCAATCAAGGCCATATCCGGCTTATGCGGCAGTTCGGTCAAGGCTCTTTTCATGGCTTCCCTGGTGGCCAGTAAAATATTGGTCCTGTCAATTTCATCCGGACCTACCATGGCGATCGACCAGGCGGCTGCGTCCCTGCGGATCTGTCCATAGAGATATTCCCTCCGCTTGACGGTCATCTTCTTGGAATCATTCAAGCCATATAAGACCCCGTCTTCAGGCAAAATACAAGCCGCTGCGACCACAGGTCCGGCAAGCGGTCCCCTGCCCGCTTCATCAACCCCCGCTACCGCCCGATAACCTTTGGATCGAAGCTCCTTCTCAAAAACAGCCATGGCCTCGAAACGTTCAATGTCACGCGGGGTGATGCGGATCCCGGCTCTCTTTCCCCCTTCAGCCATCGGAAAGCTTATCTCCAAGCGGCCATTCGAGGGTAAGGCGGCCAATCCTGCCGTCACGGAAATCGTCGATCAGCATGTTTGAGAAACGTGAAAGATCAGCCTCTTCCCGGGAAAGAAGGCAGCCCATTCTTAGTGCCGCGGCCTCAAAATCCTTCCCCTCACCGTAACGATCGGCCATTTCCTGAGGGTAGGATTTTATCAGCTGCCCGAAGAGCCAGCCTGCGACTTCTTCCAGCGGCAGAATGCTGTCACGTATAGCGCCCGTTGCGGCCAGACACAAGGCTGCCTGCCTGTCTTCGAGTTTGGCCGGCAGTATGCCCGGCGTATCCAGGAAATGGAGATCATCGCCCGATCTCAGCCAGTTCAGGCTGCGGGTTACACCGGGCCGCGCCTCAACCCTGGCTGAGCGCTTGCCGACAAATTGATTGATCAGGGTCGATTTGCCCGTATTGGGAATTCCGGCAACAAGAATCCTGAGCGGCCGGGCGATCCGGCCCTGCTTTTTTGCTTTTTCCAGCAAAGGCACATGAAACTGATGCAATTCTCGCCGGATCCGCTTTATATCAGCCCTGTTTCGTAGATCACAGGCCAGGGCCAGTATCCCCTGTTCCTTGTAATGCTTGATCCAGTCATAATTGGCGCTGCTATCCGCCAGATCTCCATGAGAGAGGATGAGTATATGCGGTTTCAGCGGCTTGAAATGTAAGAATAAGGGGTTACGGCTGGCCAGCGGAATGCGCGCGTCTGCCACCTCAATAACCAGGTCCACATGTCGCCAGGCATTTTTCAACTCGCGGGTCGCACCAGCCATATGGCCGGGATACCAATGAATCTGTTTGGCGCTTTTTTTACTTGAGCTATTCATCACAATTCAGTATACGCTACAGCCACAAAGAAAAAGACGGCAGTCCTGCCGTCTGATCCTTGCTGTTCATATGCTGGAAATTACTTCTTGGCCGGCAGTTTTTCACGCACGCGTGCGGCCTTGCCGACGCGGTCACGCAGATAAAACAATTTGGCGCGGCGAACACGGCCCTTGCGTAAAACCTCAATCCTGGCGACCTTGGGCGAGTGGACGGGAATGACACGTTCGACACCGACACCGTAGGCGACGCGCCTGACCGTGATGCTCTCATTCAATCCTCTGCCCTTGCGGCCGATCACCGTTCCCTCAAAAACTTGTATCCGCTCACGCGAACCTTCGGTGATCCTGAGATGAACATTGACGCGGTCGCCGATTTCCACGTTGTCGTACTGATCGCGCAGAAAAGGTTCTTCAACCGCTTTTAGGTAGTCCATATTGCGTTCCTCCTTTACATTCATCGGATGTTCTTGCACGCAATTGCAGCGGACCACCCGTTTAAACCTACAGCATCATAACAGATGGAGTGAGGCGGGGCAAGCACCCCGGCCTCAATTCAGGAAAGCTCCTGGTGAATTGAGGACTGACATGGAATATAGATGGAGTACATCTGCGCCGGGGTCAATATCTGCCAGGTCTGAAACAGCACCCATGGAGATGTAGCGCAGGTCGATTACGATAACTTCCCGGTAGGCGTCTGCCAGCAAGGGAATCAGGCTGGATCCGAAGGAATCCCGAAAGATGACCAGCTGTCTTCCCTCTTCCCTGGCCTCATTGCCAATAATCAGAAGCGGTTTCGCGCCGCCCATAAAGAAATCATATGGATCGATCCCCTCCAGCTTGTCCTGCTGATAGATACCCGTCCTTTCCCCTGTGACCGGATCGTAAAGGGTCAGATTGTCCAGCCTTTGGCTGGAAAGCCAGGACAGGCGGTCAGCCTCAACCGGCAAGGCCGCCTGGCCGGCATAGATCCCGAAGTAATCCGCCAGGCCTTCAGATACATGGTATGATTCCGATCCGTAGTCCGGGTGGCCCAGCGCTTCCAAAATATGTGAAGAGACCGGCTTAAGACTGGTCTGGTCCCAATGTGGGTCGGTGCGGTAGTAATGATCCAGCGAGAGATGATCCAGAAGAGATAAAAGATGGATGTCGCCACCCAGATTCTTTTCAATCAGATCAAGCATCCCGACGTAAGGGTAGTGCGGATAGCCTTCCTTTTCCGCCATGAAAACGTTCTTGTCGGGAATCAGGGCAAAGAGCTGTTTCCCCTGACCGTCAAACAGGTCACTATTCAATCTGTTAAAGAGGGCCAGGGCACGTTCCACGGCATTTGGCCGCAACACTGGGTCAAGCTTGGCAAGGTGGCCCTCAAGCTTGTAATAAAGCTTGTAATCCCTTTGCCTCAGGCCATAAACTCTGCCCACAGCATTCAAGCTTCGCAGTTCGTCACGAAGTGGAAACTGGTCAAGCAGGTAATTTTCCAGATAAGCCAGGTAATCGGAAAGGCCCGCCCCGTAATGGGTGTCCAGGTATTGGCTGTAGCCTGTCAGCTGGGACAAGGGCCGCCTTTCAACTTCCGACAGCAGGCGGTCCGGGCTTGCCATCGAAACGATTGGAACGGCAGCCAGGATGATGATGAAAAGAATGATTATCAGCTGAGTCTTGTATTTCACGGCGCCTCCTAAAAGCGAAAGTACAAAAAGGGATTGAAGGATCCGTCGATGAGTGAGGCAGTCGAAAAAACCAATACTAGCGCCAGGCCCGCAACAGCGATCCCATCGGATATTGGCGCTGCTTTCCATTTGGCCAGGCTTTTAAGGGCACGCCGGGGAAAAGGTGTCGCTGCAGCCAGGGCCATGAGCATGGCAGGCAGGTAGCTTTTCGAGTAATAGACAGCCATGGGGCCGGCCAGGGGGAGCCCGCTCAAACCAAACATGCCCTTTAAGTTCATAAGCGCCTGGCCCAGGCTGTCGGCATTAAACAAAACAAAACCCAGATGGACAAGGAGGAAGGTATAAAGAACGGCCAGGACCGCAGGTAATCGTTTCAGCAGCTTACCCAGGCCGGCGCGCTCCAGGGCCAGAAGGCAAAAATAGAAAAGGCCCCAAAGAACAAAATTCCATGAGGCGCCATGCCAGAGTCCTGTCAGCATCCAGACTATCAGGAGATTTCTGTAGGTTTTGGCCACGGATCCGCGGCTGCCGCCCAGGGGTATGTAGACATAGTCACGAAACCAGGAACCAAGCGACATATGCCAACGGCGCCAAAAGTCAGTTATGCTGCGTGAGAGATAGGGGTAATCGAAGTTTTCCAAAAAGTGAAAGCCAAACATGGACCCCAGTCCGATGGCCATATCCGAATAGCCGGAAAAGTCAAAATAGATTTGCAAGGTGAAGGCCAGGGACCCCATCCACAAGGACAGGACGCTTGAAGATTCACCAGTGGACAGGTTTCGGGCAAACTCAGCCAGTGTATTGGCGATCAGTATCTTTTTGCCCAGCCCGCAGATGAAGCGGGTGATGCCTGAGGCGAAGAGCTCCGCTGTTACCTTTCTGTTTCGGATCTCGGAGGAAATAGTCTGGAAACGGACGATGGGCCCCGCGATCAACTGGGGGAAAAAAGCGACATACATGAGGAAATATAAGGGGTTGCGCTCAGCCTCAAGGTCCTCCCGATAGACATCGACTACATAAGAGAGGATCTGAAAGGTGTAGAAACTGACTCCAATCGGCAAGGCCAGCTTGAGGGGTGTCAGGGCAGCCGGGAACAGCTGGTTAAGATTATTGATGGCAAAATCGCCGTATTTGAACAAGAAGAGCGGAAGCAGGCAGATGATCACACTGGCCGCCAGCGCCAGCCTCCTTAAGGAATCTTGCTTCAGCTGATTGATTGCCAGGCCAGCCAGGTAGCCGGCCAGAGCTGTTGTCACCATGATGACCGAAAACCGCGGTTCCCCCCATGTGTAGAACAAGAGACTTGCCACAAGGAGAACCGCGTTTTTCAGCCGCGATGGCACCACGAAATAGACGGCCAGAACGGCCGGAAGAAAGTAGTAAAGGAAGCTGATGCTTGAAAAGAGCATGAGCCGGACGCTTAGCCAACCGCAGTGAACTCTGCCGCCTTTGCGATGGCACTTACCTCATCCGCGCTTCCCATGACGAAAAGGACAAGCTGGCCGCGTGTCGCGACATAAAGGGCATCGGCTTCAACACAAATCCATTTTCGAAGATCGGCTTTCTCTTTCAACTCCCTGGCGAACAAGGCCGGGTCTTCTCCTTCAGCCAGTCGAAACAGCCCCATGGCAAAGGGGTGGACATTGATCATGGGTTGGAGTGAGTAAGCTTCTGTATAGGTGCCGTCCACCTGGCCGGCTCCGATCAGATACCCGGCTTCCCCGGCTTTGATTTCTTCCAGCATGCCGCTCTCGAGCAGGTCTTTCATTTCAGCCTTTTCGATCATCTCCGACAGCGCCTCTTTTAAGTCACCGATTTCTTCATGGGTCGGTTCTGTCTCCTTCCCGGGCCCTGCCGCTTGACAGGCTGACGCGAATAGCAAAGTGAACAAGAGGATGATTGCAAGCAGTTTTTTCATTTTAGGCTCCAAACAAATAAATGATCGCGGACAAAGTCCGCCCAAGTATTAGACGCCTGTATTCTGAAAAGGTTACATGGATGAAAAAAGCCTGACATGAACTCAAGCTATCTATGATATTTAGGATTGATCCCCTTTTTCTTCTCTCTGCATGGCTTCAGCCAGAAGTTCCCAGATGGTGGAATCAAGGCGTCGATCCAATAGCAGGGAAGGTTTTTTCTTCAGGGTCTCGAGGACTTGCATCAGCTGTCTTTCACGCGCGATTCTGGCCTCATGACCAGAAAGAAGTACCGGAGGCACCTCGTGTCCCCTCCAGAGGGAGGGGCGTGTGTATTGGGGCCATTCCAGGAGACCGTCTGAAAAGGATTCAAGTTCCCAGGCCTCCTGGTCAGGCAAGACACCGGGCAGCAGGCGGCTGATCGCGTCGATCATGACAGCGGCGGCCAATTCCCCTCCTGTCAGTATGAAGTCACCGATGGATACCTCTTCTGCCTGGATCTCTTCAATGACGCGGCGGTCGATGCCTTCATAATGGCCGCAGATAAAGATGACATGCTGTTCCTTGGCCAAAGAATGGGCCAAGGCCTGGTCAAATACCCGGCCTGCGGGTGTCAGGAAGATTGTCCTGACAGCTTTTCCCGCACCATCGCTTCCAGATTTGGCATGATTCCAAGCCTGGTAAACAGGTTCACACATCATGACCATTCCACGCCCACCGCCATAAGGCGCATCATCGACCTGACCGTATTCGTTGATGGCGAAATCCCTGATATCTATGGTTTTCAGATCAATCAAACCCTTTTCCATGGCCCGCCGGGTCATGCTGAAGCGCAGCGCCTCCAGCACCTGATCAGGAAAAAGCGATAAGACTGAAAACTTGATCGGCATCAATCTTCCTTGTTATCGTCATCCTTCGGCTGCCGGTAAAGCTCAAAGAGTCCTTGCGGCAGGTCAACTTTTATTAGAGTGCATTCCGGATCAATAGCCATGACTATGGTGCGCAGGAATGGAATGAGGATATCCGGTTCACCTGGCTGGGAAACGAGCAGTATGTCACCGCTTCCAGCGTTCAAAATATCGGTCACCGATCCCAGCA
>Ga0172382_10008434_pt1 | contig 14371 bp, 17 predicted proteins | sample Leawel138RmetaG_FD_122245 | JGI IMG/M metagenome (GOLD analysis project Ga0172382, IMG submission 122245) | Leachate microbial communities from a municipal landfill in Southern Ontario, Canada - Leachate well 138R metaG | ecosystem: Engineered > Solid waste > Landfill > Unclassified | place...
AATGCGGCGGCTTATAGGCCTCGGTGGGCGGCTCAATCGCCTGCATGCGGTTGTACAAGCCATGCACCGTGCGGGTCAGCTTGTCGATCTCCTCCCACTGCCGGGCGATGACGTCGCTCAGATCCTGGTTGGCGGCTTCCAGGTGCGCGACATGGCTTTCGAGCGCGCTGAGGCGCAACTCCAGATCGGAAGGGGCGGGCATCGGGAACGGCTCCTGAATGGGATATGCCAGTGTGGGCACAGGAGTCCCACGGGCCACTGACAATTGTCAACCGCACCGTCAGACAGCGTACATCTTGGAAATCTGATGTTGCACAGCGGGCAAGCGATGCCGGCGCGGTCGGGGAGTGCAGCGACATGGAGGGGTTCACACCATTTTCGGCAGCCCTAGGCGGCCTGCTGATCGGCGCGGGAGCGGTCTTGCTGTTGCTTGGCAATGGCCGGGTCATGGGCGTCGGCGGCATCGTCGATGCGTTGCTCAAGGGTGATGGGACGCGGTGGCGTATTGGGTTCATGGTCGGAATGCTGGTTCCAGGCGTGGTTGCGGCCATCGTCCTGGGCATGCCATTCGGGCAGCCCGGCCTGTCGGTACCGCTGTTGATCGTTGCTGGATTACTGGTCGGATTTGGCTCGCGCATGGGCAATGGCTGCACCAGCGGCCACGGGATCTGCGGATTGGCGCGGTTCTCAAAGCGGTCCTTGGTTGCGACGATGGTGTTCTTCACGGCCACGGCAGCAACGGTATTCGTCATGCGCCATGTGCTTGCCGGAGGGGCGCTGTAATGCGGAGCTTGATTTGCTCACTGGCCGCCGGGGTGCTGTTCGGCAGCGGCTTGATTGTCGCCGGAATGACCAGCCCCGCCAAGGTTCTGGCCTTCTTCGATTTTGCGGGGGCATGGGATCCCAGTCTGGCCGTTGTGATGGCTGTCGGCCTGCTGACCGCCATGGTGGGATATCGCCTTGCTCTCAAGCGCGTGGCGCCGTGCTGGGCGCCTGCTTATGTCCTTCCTGAACGCAATGATATCGACCGGCGACTGGTGGTCGGCTCGGCCATCTTCGGGCTTGGCTGGGGGCTTGTCGGCTACTGCCCTAGCCCGGCCTTGGTGGCCGGATCGGCCGGAGCATCCGATGCGGTGATTTTCAGCGGCGCCATGATTACCGGCATGTTGGTCTGGCGCTTGGTCGAACGAACCCAAGCGATGCGGCTGGCGCGGGCCTGAGGCCCGACCTTTCCGCGCGAGATTTGCCATTTTCCAAACGTAGAGTTTGCAGACTGGACAGCCTGCACGGCCGTCTTGGCTTCCCATGTCGTCCGCAGGTACGTCCCAGCGAGCTTGTATGCTCCATCGACCGTCTTGAGCCCCTCACGCGCATCCGTCGACAAGAAATTGGTGGTCGCCGACGCGAAATAGCGGGTCGCGCTCAGATTCAAGGTCGTGCCAATGGTTGGCTCCGTTGTGCGGGTCACCCCATAATTCACCCCCTATTCACCGAAGATGCGTACCCAGCGGTCGCGCGAAAGGAAGAATATAAGAATGGCAGTGAAAGAAAAAAAAGGATACACGACAATACCAATTGCACAAAAGTTTGATAATAGCATCCCAAACCAAGCCCAAACAGTAATTCCTAGCCTAAAATTGCTTTCACGAAACACCTCATATGACTCGAATGCTGGATGACCTTCTGGGTACCAACCACCGGCAAATACGTACGCACATACAAAGCATATGATAGATAGGCCAACCGATTCACACATGTATTTGATAAACTTACGCCTATCAAGGGCATACATAGAAAAAATGTTTGCGTATATATAATAGATGAACCGCTTTGGATTTATTATTACAGTCACGACGCCTATGCTTACAGTTATCCAATACACACCAAGCATATGCTCCACACGGTCGGCGTGATAAACGACTTCCATCGGCAGCCCCTCCCGCAAGGCTTGGACCAGGGGAAAGTGCTCCGCCCAGCCGAGTACGGGCCGCCACCACGCCACATAGCCAAGCCACCCCTCCGGACTCACGGCCCTATAGAACTCGAAGCCGCAGTAGTAGGCGAACCAAGTCGCCGGCATGAAGAAGTAGAGCCAGCGCACGTGGTGCAGCCCCCGGCGCGCGTCCCCCGGCCAGTGTTCCTGCGGAACGAGCTTCGGAGGCACCTTCGCCGGATCCCAGGCGACGCCGTCCGGCCCCGTCCGCCGCCGGGCCGGCAGGAGCGGCAGCAGGAACGCCACGCTCAGCACGCCCCAGACGACGAGCAGCCCGTTCATAACTGGGTCATCAAAGATCATGGCCCCCCCTCCCGAGTCACCAGCAGCAGGCCCACCCCGTCCTGGAATGGCTGTCTTCCGCTTTCGCGGGCGGGGCGCTGTCTAAAGCCCGCTGGGGTGATGCCCCAGACCCCATTTCCTTTGTTAGAAGAAACAAGGAGGTCTGGAGCTTGCTCCAGGCGGGCCAGGGTGGCAGCCCGGCCGCGTCAGCGGCAACCACTCACCAGAACGACACCAGCGCGGCCACGCACAGCAGGGTGAAAACCATCCCAAAGCCGTAGCACAGGGCCGCGACGACGGAGCGCGACCCCGACGAGCGGGCACCCAGGTCCTGCACGGTCATGCGGAAGCGGTGCGCGGCGTGCCACAGGGGCAGGACCAGCACGCCGAACAGGATGATCTTGCCCAACGGATGGGCCGCGAAGGCATGGACGCGCTCGTAGGACATTGCCTGGGCGTCAATCAGGCCGAGCGGCAAGGCGATCCCGGTCACCAGGATCAGCACAGGCAGCATCAGGGCGGCGACTAAGCCCCCGGCGGCGAAGGGGAACCACACCAGGGGCTTGTTGGCGCGGGTGTAGGTCTTGTGTCCTGTCGTCTCGCTCATGGTCCTGCCGTCCTTCACCACAACACCGCGACCAGCACGACGATGCTGGCAACCGCCCAGATCACATACTGCGCGCCTATGATCGGGGCGGCCGGCACGAACTGGTCGCCGCGCATGATCGGCGTGGTGCGTGGCGTCAGGGCGAACCATGTGACGGTGTGATAAACCGAGAACGCCAGCGCGATGACGTGGAACACCACCGCCAGCGGGTGGCTCAGTGCGCTCATGAAACCGCCCCAGGCCTCCGGCCCCTGGCTGAGGTGCCACAGCCCGACGATCAGGATGGCGACGTAGGCGCCCACGAAAAAGCTGGTGAGTTCGCGCAGCATGTAGCGAATGTAGAGCGGCTTCTCCAGCCACCATGTATTCGGCAGCGTGGGCACGTAAGGCTTGCGGCTCATCGCGACTTCCTCCCCGGCATCAGATGGTCCAGAGCCCAGTCGATGGAGCTTTCGATCTTCTGCTCCTGAATGGCGCCGGCGGGTTCAACGTCCTTGGGGCAGACCTCGGAGCAGGCGGATACGAAGGTACATTCCCACACGCCGTCGTGGCTGGCCGTGACGTCCTTGCGAAGTTCCTTGCCTTGGTCACGGCTGTCCAGGTTGTAGCGGTGGGCCAGCGCCAGCGCGGCCGGTCCGATAAAGCCCGGATTAAGTCCCACCTGCGGACAGGCGGCGTAGCACAGCAGGCAGTTGATGCACATGGTATGACGCTTGAAACGCATGAGCTGCTTGGGCAACTGGGTGAACGTCCCGTCTTCGACCGGCCTTTCGGACGTGCGGATGATCCAGGGCTTCACGGCCTCAAGCTTCTCCATGAAGCTGTCCATGACGATCACCAGATCCTTCTCGATGGGGAAGTTCTTCAGCGCCCCGACGGTGATCTTGGTGTTGCCCCCCGCGAGATAATCGCGCAGGAACGCCTTGCACGACAAAACCGGTTCATTGTTGACCATTATGCCGCAGGACCCACACACGGCCATGTGACAGGACCAGCGGTAGGTCAGCGACCCATCGACGTTGTCCTTGACCCAGTTCAGGGCGTCGAGCACCACCCAATCTTCTTCGTAGGGCACGGTGAAGCTCTGGACGTGCGGGACGTCGTCGCTTTCGGGGTTGTAGCGCAGGACTTCCAGCGTGAACGTCTTGTGGTCGGTCATTTCGCCTCTCCGCCATAGACGCGCTCGGCCGGTCGGGACCGGGTGATGACTACATCGCGGTAATCGACGCGCGGCGGCTCCCCCTCGACCCGGTGGGCCATGGAGTGCTTGAGGAACGCCGCGTCATCGCGGGCCGGATGGTCGAGCCGCTGGTGCGACCCGCGCGATTCAGTGCGTTGCAGGGCCGACAGGGCCATGCACTCGCCGATCTCGATCATGTTGCCCAGTTCGATTGCCCCGGTCAGATCGGTGTTGTAGATGCCGCTCTTATCGTCGATGGCGACATTGGCAAACCGCTGGCGCAGGGTGGCTAGGGTTTCGACCGTGGCGCGTAGCGTCTCTTCGGTGCGATAGATGCCGCAACCGGACTCCATGGTGTCGTTGAGCGCGGTGCGCAGGCCGACGACGGACTCTGTGGCCTTGGAGCGTTCGAGCAGGGCGACCACGCGCTTGCGGTGGCCGTCGGCCTGGGCCAGCGCGTTGGTGCGGCTGGGGATGGGTACTCCACGGGCATGGGCGGCGGCGTTGCGCCCGGCCACGGCCCCGAACACCAAAAGTTCGGTCAGAGAGTTTGACCCAAGGCGATTGGCCCCGTTGATCGACACGCAGGCGCACTCGCCCGCCGCATATAGGCCAGGCACCGGAGTAGCTGCATTGATGTCAGTATGGATACCGCCCATGGTGTAGTGGATCACCGGGCGCACCGGGATGGGTGCATTGACAACGTCCACACCGACATAGGACTTGGCGAGATCGCGGATGAACGGCAGGCGCTCTGCAATCTTGGCCTCGCCCAGGTGGCGCAGGTCGAGGTGCATGACGTCACCCCACTTGCTGTCGATGCAGCGGCCCTTCTGCTGTTCCTGCCAGAACGCCTGCGACAGCCGATCGCGCGGGCCGAGTTCCATGGCCTTTTTGCGCGGCCACGGGTCGGGCGGTCCCATGCCGTAGTCCTGCAGGTAGCGATAGCCGTCCTTGTTGACCAGAATGCCGCCTTCGCCGCGGGCAGCCTCGGAAATCAGGATGCCGGTGCCGGGCAGGCCGGTCGGGTGGTACTGCACGAACTCCATGTCCTTGAGCGGCACCCCGGCGCGGAACGCCATGGCCATGCCGTCGCCGGTCTTGATGGCGCCGTTGGTGGTGAACGGGAACACACGGCCCGCCCCGCCGGTGCAGATGATGACCGAGCGGGCCAGGATGACCATCGGCTTGCCGCTGCGGATTTCATGGGCCAGGACACCGGCGATGCGGCCGTCCTCGATGAGCAGGTCGGTGGTATAGACCTCGTCCATGCGCTTGATCGACGGGTACTTCATCGACGTCTGGAACAGGGTGTGCAACAGGTGGAAGCCGGTCTTGTCGGCGGCATACCACGTGCGTTCGACCTTCATGCCGCCAAACGGGCGCACGGCGACCTTGCCGTCGATGGTGCGGCTCCACGGGCAGCCCCAGTGCTCGGTGCGGATGAGTTCCTTGGGCGCCTGCTCGACGAAGAACTCGACCGCGTCCTGGTCGCACAGCCAGTCGCCGCCGGATACCGTGTCGTTAAAGTGGTTGTCCAGGCTGTCCTCGGCCGTGGCGACACCCGCCGCGCCACCCTCGGCGGCCACGGTGTGGCTGCGCATGGGGTAGACTTTGGACAGCAGGGTCACGGAAAGGGCAGGGTCCGCCTCGGCCGCTGCGATGGCGGCGCGGAGGCCCGCTCCACCGGCCCCGACGATGACGATGTCGGTCTCGAAAACGTCCATTCGCTATGCTTCCCCCTGCCCACGAGGCCAATATGGGGAAGATCATAGCCTATGGGCGCGCAACCACCAAACGCCGCGAAAGAAAACTTTTCCTGCTTTCCTAAAGATTTAACCGAACTGATTTCACAAACGCTCGGCCACGACTTTCTGGTACAGGCCGCCGAAAAACGTTTCCTTGCGCCAAATGAAGTTGTCGCCCGTAGTCGCATACGTCCGGATTTCGCGCGACCACAGGGCGGTGGCGAACGGCTCCAGGGCCGCGAACACCGCGCCCATGACAGGGCGCAACGGATGCAGCGGGGAAGGGCGGTGATAGTCCACGAACACCACCTTGCCGCCACGCCGCACGCTGCCCAAGAGGGCGTCTACGATGCGCTGCTTATAGTCCTCGGGAACCTCATGCAGCAGGAAGAAGCAGGTCACGGCGTCATATGGCCCCCGACCGGATTCGGCGGCGTCGACTAGTTCGACCGAGGCCTGGGGCACGTCGGCTAGTTTGCGGCGGGTCAGCGACACTTGGATCGGCGCGATGTCGGTGACGTCCAGGCGGCCGGTCGTTCCAAGTGTCCGCGCAATATCGACTGAAAAAGAGCCGTAGACGCAGGCCGGTTGCAGAACCTTCCAACCCGGTTGCAACTCCTCGGCCACGCTGCGGATCAGTCGCCGAGCGTTGCCCCACAGGATGGCGCTTACCACCAGTTGACGGTCGAACACCTTGCATCCCAGGTCGCTGAGATAGGCCCAGGTGTAGGTATCGCGCAGGTAGGCCGGAATCTCAGGCGGGGCGGGGTGGGGCAGGCTGAGGGCGTGTTGCTCGGCCAGGGTGCTGTCACGGGGACTCACGTGGAATACTCTCCGTTAGTCATGGCTGGCGCGGGCTGGGGCACCGTACATGCGGCGTGCTCGGTCTTCAAAGGCGGTGACCATGCGATCAACCGACTCCCGCGATAGCAATGCGCTCAGCGCCGACAGCGCGCGGGACCTCAGTTCAAATGTGACGTTCAGGTGAATGTTGCACCCGCCGTCGTCGGCCACGTCGAACTTCCACTGCAATGAAAATGCCCGAAACGGAGCCTGTGTTGAGTGGACCTCGATCGCGTTGGGCAAAATGAGCCGGGTGTGGGTCGTGAACGTGTGGCGCACGGGTCCCAGGCGAACCACCTGATCGGTGTCATAGCCGTCACCGGTGCGATTGCGCACGCGCACGGCTTGCCATGTCGGCAGGAACTCCGGGTAGCGCTCCACATCGGCCACCAAATCGAACATGCGGTGCGGCGGGTAGTATACCTCCCGCTTCACGGTCGTCGTCGGCACGCCTTTTCCCTTCAGCCCTCGAAAATCCAACGGCCAGATCGGTGGCGGGACCCCTTGGCAAGCTGCCCCAGGGTTCTTATGTAGTGCCCGGACCCAGATGTCCAGCCCGCGCATTCCCCCGACACCCCATTGATATGTGGTCGCAGCGCGTGCTCCACCCCGGGAGTGCGGTGCCCAGATGGCGCGCGGCGTCCTGCCCGGCCGGGTAACATCGCTTGACTTAACGGGACGTCGGGGATTACATCACGGCGGTTTTCGCGCGGATGATCCGCCCCGACAGGCCTTGAGCCGAGCGCCGCCGGCGCCGCTTGACGCAGGTTCTCGACTACCCTATGAACCCACCCGGCCGGGTGGGGTCGTGGCGGGGGTCAGTGGACGGGGGGCCGCCTTGGACCAACAAAAGCCGCGGGTTCCGTTCGGGACCCTTTTACGAGGGCAGGAAGGTAAGGGCGTTCGGTACTGCGCATCCAGGCGGATGTGACGTCGCGCCCACCACCCAGTCAGGAGGTTGGAGCTCATCCCATGGAGGACCTGCTGCGCGAATACCTGCCGATCCTGGTGTTCCTCGGGATCGCGGTCGCAATTTCGGGCGTCGCCATCCTGGCGTCCTATATCGTCGCCCCACAGAATCCGGATTCGGAAAAGGACTCGGCCTATGAATGCGGCTTCGAGGCCTTCGACGATGCCCGGTCGCGCTTCGATGTGCGGTACTATCTGGTGGCCATCCTGTTCATCATTTTCGACCTTGAAGTGGCGTTCCTGTTCCCCTGGGCGGTCAGTCTGGCGGACATCGGGGCGTTCGGGTTCTGGTCGATGATGGCGTTCCTGGGGATTCTCACCATCGGCTTCATCTACGAATGGAAGAAGGGAGCGCTGGAATGGGAGTGAGCGGCATCACCCACAATCCGGCCAAGCCCTTGCCGCCCGGCCCGGAGCAGGATGCCCTGCTCAAGGGTGTGGGGCAGGAGCTTCAGGAAAAGGGCTTCGTTCTGTCGAGCGTCGACGGGCTGGTCAACTGGGCGCGTACCGGTTCGTTGTGGCCCATGACGTTCGGTCTGGCGTGCTGCGCCGTGGAGATGATCCACGCCTACATGCCGCGCTATGACCTCGACCGCATGGGCGTCGTGCCGCGTCCCAGCCCGCGCCAATCGGACGTGATGATCGTCGCTGGGACCGTGTGCAACAAGATGGCCCCGGCCGTGCGCAAGGTTTACGACCAGATGGCCGAGCCGCGCTGGGTCATTTCCATGGGTTCGTGCGCCAACGGCGGCGGCTACTACCACTATTCGTACTCTGTGCTGCGCGGAGTGGACCGGATCGTTCCGGTCGACGTCTACGTTCCGGGGTGCCCGCCGACCGCAGAGGCGCTGGTCTACGGCATCATGCAGTTGCAGAAGAAGATTCGGCGCACCGGAACTCTCCGCCGCTGATCGAACCGCCTCGGGGAAGGGACATGGCACTCAACGAAGAACAGATCGAGGCGCTGCGTGACCTGGCCGAGCATGTCGCGGCCATTCTGCCGAACGACATCGTGCGGTCGGAAACGCGTCACCAAGAGCTGACGATTACCGTCCTGCGCGGCAGCCTCATCAAGGTGCTGACCACGCTGCGTGACGATTCCAACTGCCTGTTCCGGCAGTTGGTGGACATCACCGCGGTCGACTACCCCGAGCGTGAAGATCGCTTCGAGGTGGTCTACAACCTGTTGTCGATGAAGCACAACCAGCGCATCCGCGTGAAGCTGACGACCGACGAATCGACGCCGGTGGCCACCGCCACCACCGTCTTCTCGACGGCGGGATGGTTCGAGCGTGAAGTGTGGGACATGTACGGCGTGTACTTCGCCGATCATCCCGACCTGCGCCGCCTGCTGACCGACTACGGGTTCGAAGGCCATCCGCTGCGCAAGGACTTCCCGCTGACCGGCTATGTCGAGATGCGTTACGACGAAGAGCAGAAGCGCGTCGTGTACGGTCCCGTGCAGCTCAAGCAGGACTTCCGCTCGTGGGATTTCCTGAGCCCGTGGGAAGGTCCGCTGCCGGGCGACGAGAAGGCCGTGGATCAGGTCGGGGCGCCGAAGGCGGGGGATAAGGGCTGATGTCCGAGAATCAGATCAAAAACCTGAACATCAACTTCGGTCCGCAGCATCCGGCGGCCCACGGCGTGCTGCGCCTGGTGCTGGAGCTTGACGGCGAAGTGGTGGAACGGGCCGATCCGCACGTCGGGCTGCTGCATCGCGGCACCGAAAAGCTGATCGAGCACAAGACCTACCTCCAGTCCATTCCGTACTTCGACCGCCTGGACTACTGCTCGCCGGTGAACATGGAGCACTCGTTCGTGCTCGCCGTCGAGAAGCTGCTGGGCATCGAGGCGCCCGAGCGCGCCAAGTACATCCGCACCCTGTTCGCGGAAGTGGTGCGCATCGGCAACCACCTGCTGAACGTGCCGTCCTATGCCATGGACGTCGGCGCCATGACGCCGATGCTGTGGGGCTTCGAGGAACGCGAAAAGATTTTCGAGTTCTGCGAAGCGGTGTGCGGCGCCCGCATGCACATGAACTACTTCCGCTTCGGCGGCGTGAACCAGGACATGCCCGATCACCTGATCGGGGCCATGCGCAAATGGGCCAACGAGTTCCCGAACTACATCCGCGACATGGAAACCATGTTGACCAACAACCGCATCTTCAAGCAGCGGACGGTCGACATTGGCATCGTATCGGTGGACGAGGCGATGGATTGGGGCTTCACCGGCCCGAACCTGCGCGCCTGCGGCATTGCCTGGGACCTGCGCAAATCACAGCCCTACGACGCCTATGAATTCATCGACTTCGACGTGCCGGTGGGCGAGACGGGCGACTGCTACGACCGCTATCTGGTGCGCGTCGAGGAGATGCACCAGTCGATCCGCATCATCCACCAGTGCCTTGATAAACTTGAAAAGATCAAGGGGCCGGTGCGCGTGGACAACCGCAAGGTTGCGCCGCCGCGCCGTGGCGAGATGAAGCGGTCGATGGAAGCTCTCATCCATCACTTCAAGCTGTTCTCCGAAGGTGTTCATGTTCCGGCCGGTGAAACCTACACCGCCACCGAAGCCCCCAAGGGCGAGTTCGGGGTGTATCTGGTCGCCGACGGCACCAACCGGCCGTACAAGTGCAAGATCCGCTCGCCGGGTTACGTGCACCTCCAGGCCATGGAGATGATGTCGAAGGGCCATATGCTCGCCGACATTCCCGCCGTCATCGGCTCCATTGACGTCGTTTTCGGGGAGATCGACCGATGAGCAGCCATGCTCCCGATCCCAACGTGCCTGAGCCTGCGTCCTTCGCCTTCACCGAGGCGAACATGGCCGAGGCCGCCAAGGTCATCGCCAAGTATCCGCAGGGGCGCCAGCGTAGCGCCGTGATGCCGCTGCTGGATTTGGCCCAGCGTCAGGAAGGCTGGCTGTCGCGCACTGCCATGGATTACGTCGCCGACATGCTGTCGCTGGCGCCGATCCGGGTGTACGAGGTGGCAACCTTCTACACGATGTATCGCCTGCGTCCGACCGGGAAGCACCATATTGAGCTGTGCACCAACATCTCGTGCTGGCTGCGTGGCTCCGATGACGTGAAGCGTGCCGCCGAGGACGTCTTTGGCGTGCCGTTCGGGTCGTCGAACGACGATGTCACCCTCGAAGAAGTCGAATGCGCCGGGGCCTGCGTGAACGCGCCGGTCGTGGCCTACAAGGACGACTACTACGAGGACCTGACCTACGACACCGCTAAGGCGCTGTTCCAGGCCATGAAGGACGGCAAGCCGCTCAAGCCCGGTTCGCAGATCGGCCGCCAGGGCGCCTGCCCCGAGGGCGGGCCGACCACTCTGAGGGGGACCGCCTGATGCTTCAGGATCGGGATCGCATCTTTACCAACCTGTATGGGTTCCACGACCCGTTCCTCAAGGGCGCTCAGTCGCGTGGCGATTGGGACCGCACGAAGGAATTTCTGGCCAACGGCCAGGAGTGGATCATCGAGCAGGTCAAAGAGTCTGGTATGCGCGGGCGCGGCGGCGCCGGCTTCCCCACCGGCATGAAGTGGTCCTTCATGCCCAAGGAAGTGGGCGAGCGTCCGCATTACCTCGTGGTCAACGCCGACGAAGGCGAGCCGGGGACTTGCAAAGACCGCGACATCATGCGCTTTGACCCGCACAAGCTGGTCGAAGGGTGCCTGATCGGGTCTTTCGCGATCCGCGCGCACACCTGCTACATCTACATTCGCGGGGAGTTCTACCGCGAAGCCGAAGCCCTTCAGCGGGCCATCGACGAGGCCTATGAGGCTGGGTTCATCGGCAAGAATGCCTGTGGGTCGGGTTGGGATTTCGATCTCTACATCCACCGCGGAATGGGCGCCTACATCTGCGGCGAAGAAACCGCGCTCATCAACTCCATCGAGGGCAAAAAAGGCCAGCCCCGCCTGAAGCCGCCGTTCCCGGCTGGCGTCGGCGTGTTCGGCTGCCCGACCACGGTGAACAACGTCGAATCGATTGCCGCCGTTCCCACCATTCTGCGACGCGGCGCGTCGTGGTTCGCCGATTTGGGGCGGCCCAAGAACTCGGGCACCAAGCTGTTCTGCATTTCCGGCCACGTGAACAAGCCGTGCAATGTGGAAGAGGAAATGGGCATTTCGCTGCGCGAACTGATCGACAAGCATGCCGGTGGCGTGCGTGGCGGGTGGGACAACCTGCTGGCGGTCATTCCTGGCGGGTCATCGGTTCCGATGCTGCCGAAATCGATTTGCGACTCCGTGCTGATGGACTTCGACTCGCTGCGTGAAGTGCAGTCGGGTCTTGGCACGGCGGCAGTGATCGTGATGGACAAGTCGACCGATCTGGTCCGCGCCATCACCCGCCTGTCGAAGTTCTACACCCACGAAAGCTGCGGTCAGTGCACGCCGTGCCGCGAAGGCACCGGCTGGATGTGGCGCGTGATGGAGCGCATGAGCCAGGGCAAGGCGGCGGTCGAGGAAATCGACATGCTGTTCGACGTCAGCAAGCAGATCGAAGGGCACACCATTTGCGCCCTTGGTGACGCCGCGGCGTGGCCGATCCAGGGCCTCATCCGCCACTTCCGCCCGGAGATGGAGGCCCGCCTCCTGTCCGGGGCTCCCCAGTCTCGCGCCGCCGAATAAGCAGAGGACGGAACTCATGCCCAAGCTGACTATCGACGGCATCGAGGTCGAGGCGCCCGCTGGCAGCACCGTGCTGCAGGCGGCCGAATCCATCGGCATCGAAATCCCGCGCTTCTGCTATCACGAACGCCTGTCCATCGCCGGCAACTGCCGCATGTGCCTGGTCGAAGTATCGCCCGGCCCGCCGAAGCCTGCGGCGTCCTGCGCCCTGCCGGTGGCCGAAGGCATGATCGTCAAGACCAACTCGCCGCTTGCGGTGAAGGCGCGCAAGGGGGTGATGGAGTTCCTGCTCATCAACCACCCGCTCGACTGCCCGATCTGTGACCAGGGCGGCGAATGCGACCTTCAGGATCAGGCGCTTGCCTTCGGCTACGACCGCTCGCGCTATAATGAACCGAAGCGGGCCGTTCAGGAAAAGTACATGGGGCCGCTGGTCGCCACCGAGATGACGCGCTGCATCCACTGCACGCGCTGCATCCGGTTTGCGACCGAAATCGCCGGTGTGCCGGAACTCGGTGGCATTGGGCGCGGTGAGCATCTGGAAGTTTCCACCTACGTCGAGCAGGCGATCCATAGCGAATTGTCGGGCAACCTCGTGGACCTGTGCCCGGTCGGCGCGCTGACCAACAAGGCCTATGCCTACATCGCTCGCCCATGGGAACTGAAGAAGACCGAGAGCATCGACGTGTTCGACGCCGTCGGCACCAACATCCGCGTCGACAGCCGGGGCGGGGAAGTGCTGCGCGTCATGCCGCGCCTCAACGAAGACGTCAACGAGGAGTGGATGGCCGACAAGGGCCGCTACGCCATCGACGGCCTGAAGCGCCAGCGTCTGGACCGGCCGTATGTCCGCAAGGACGGGCGCTTGCAGCCGGCATCGTGGGGCGAGGCGTTCGCCACCATTGCCGAGCGGGCCAAGGCGACCTCCGGCGCCAGCATGGCCGCCATCGCCGGTGACATGGCCGATGCCGAGGCAATGGTTCTGCTCAAGGACTTGATGACGGCGCTAGGGTCGCGCAGTTTGGACTGCCGCCAGGATGGCGCGGAACTCGATGTCGACCGTCGTGAAAGCTACCTGTTCAACAGCGGCATCGCGGGGATTGATGAGGCCGATGCTCTGTTGATTGTGGGTTCCAACCCGCGTTGGGAAGCGCCGGTCATTAACGCCCGCATCCGCAAGCGCTACCTGCGCGGTGGGTTCCAGGTGGCGGTGATCGGTGAGGCGCGCGATCTGACCTACAAGCATGAAAATCTTGGGGCAGGTTCTGATGTGCTGCGTCAGGTGGCCGATGGGTCGCATCCGTTTGCCAAGGTGCTGAAGTCGGCTGCCAAGCCGATGATCATCCTGGGCATGGGCGCCCTGACCCGTGCCGACGGCGCTGCCGTGTTGGCCCTGGTTGGCAAGATGGCGACCGATCTGGGCATCGTGAAGGATGGCTGGAACGGTTTCAACGTGCTGCACACTGCGGCGGCGCGGGTTGGCGGTCTGGAAGCGGGCTTCGTGCCCGGTCCGAACGGCCGCGACCTGGAAGGCATTCTCAAGGGCTGCGAGAGCGGGGCGGTGGACTTCGTCTACCTGCTCGGCGCCGACGAGATCCCCATGAACCGTCTCGGCAAGGCCTTCGTGGTCTACCAGGGCAGCCATGGCGATGCCGGCGCGATGCGGGCCGACGTGGTGCTGCCGGGTGCGGCCTACACGGAAAAGGACGCCACCTTCGTCAATACCGAAGGCCGCTGCCAGCGCACCCGTCGCGCGGTGTTCCCGCCCGGCGAAGCGCGCGAGGATTGGACCATCATCCGCGCCCTGTCCGAGGTGCTCGGCCACAAGCTGCCGCAGGACAGTCTGGCGCAGGTGCGGGACCGTCTGTCCTCGGTCAGCGCGGTGTTCGACGATGACACGGACGTTCCGGTCGACAAGTGGGGCGCCTTCGGGACGCCGGGGGAACTGTCGGGCGCGCCGTTCGAGAGCGTCATCACCAACTACTACATGACCGACCCGATCAGCCGGGCCTCGCGCACGATGGCCGAGTGCACGGAAGTTTACGGCAAGGGCAACCAGCAGCGGACGGGGACCAATGGCTGAGCTTTGGGATGGCTATGTCTG
>Ga0172382_10008438_pt1 | contig 14368 bp, 9 predicted proteins | sample Leawel138RmetaG_FD_122245 | JGI IMG/M metagenome (GOLD analysis project Ga0172382, IMG submission 122245) | Leachate microbial communities from a municipal landfill in Southern Ontario, Canada - Leachate well 138R metaG | ecosystem: Engineered > Solid waste > Landfill > Unclassified | place...
CTGGATTACCACGCACCCTCTGAATACTATCAGCAACAATTACAGCATCAAACAGCTTAATCAAGAAAGGAGAAATTAGCTTATTCATTTCAAAAATATGTCTTGACAACGGGGAGCACTTTAAATCTATGTATGGAGTCCCACTAGAATATACGTTTTGATTACAGATATTACTTGGTGACTCTTCGAGATATTTCATCTTATGTTGGAGACACATTTACATCTGCTCCTGGACATCACGTTCTAATGCTCCCCTATACTTGAACTGGTTCACCGGTTCAAAATAAAAGTTTAATAAGCTAGTGGTTTTCGTTAATAGATTTGACGACAAAGTTTCCAGAAATAAGTCAGAAGCTGTAACAAACTTGATCATCTAAATTCCTCCTAATTATTTCCATCATTGATCTAGTAAAATACGAGAAAAGGATTGATATTTATTTGCACAAAGTTCTTTTATGTAACGGATATTTCTCTAATGAAAGCTAATATAAACCACTAGGAACGCACTGTAAACAAGAAGTGTTCGCGTAAGGGTGAATAAATACAGAATGGGTAGAGGAAATATCTTATAGATATGGATATTTTTCATATTTTCATTAAATGCAATTAGTCTCCGGATATATTGGGCAGATCAGTATCCTTAGATATCGTCGCACTTTCCAACTCCATTGAGCGATACATCATAGGTGATACGTTGAACCGCCGCTTGAACGCTTTATAGAATGTATTTTTATTGTCGAAACCTACCATTAGCGCAACATCTGAGATTGATACTGAGCACTCTCGCAGAAACCTGCGAGCTTGATTTAGTCGGATAGTTTCAATTAGCGTAGTATAATTTCTACCAGTTTGTTCCTTGATAAACTGCGAGGCATAACGTTGCGAGATTTTAAAGTGTTCACCGATCATTGTCAGACTCAGGTCAGGATTAGAATAGTTTTTGCTGATAAAGGCAATGATTTCTTCTTTCATCTTGTAGTTGTGACTACGTTTACTATTATCAATGATATTACACAGGTTCAATGCAGTTTCCCTGTGCTTTTCTATAATCTGGAGAGGATTTATATCTGGATTATAGTCATAGATTAAGACTTCGGAAGGATCATGCGTCTTTTGAAGAACAGAGCGAAAGATATTAACAATGATGCGAAAAGTGGTTTCCTGCTCACGTGTATTAACTACATGGTTAATGCTGCTAATTAGCACCGTATCAAAAAATTGCGTCACACCTTGCGTGTCGCCCACAGTCAGCAGGTGGTGAAAAATCTCGAATGCCGAAAAATCTATGCTATTTATCCGTGGCGGTAACTGATCAAACTGAGCCACATGTTCTTGAGTTTGGGACATTAGATACTGCAGGCAGTAGCCTGCCTGGTCATAGGCTACTGACACACCGTCAGGATTGCTATGGACGGCACTTACACCAAAACGAATCTGTGTACTAGGCGCAAGGCCGCGTAATCTAGCAAGTGTGATATCTAATTTACACATTATATTCTCAACACCTCCATTATCCACCACACCCACCACAGCACATATAAAGCTGCCTTGGTGCAGATATACATTTCTAAAGTGCTCTTCGAATATATTCTCGAGCACTACACGAATTACTCCCATCTGACTAACCTTTGTTTCGCCATCGAATGATGAGACATGTGCAAGAATTAGAACATATGCCTTTCTCAGCATACGTATTTCCTTCATGTATGTAGTAGGTATGCTGCTGCCGTTCAGAAGCAGAGAAAAAAGATCATCCTCCTGACGCTTTCGTAACGATGCAATTTCGTTCTCATTATTTGCACGACGTTTAGCTTCCTGGGATAGTGTTCCGGAAATATACCGAAAAACATTATCACAACTGTCTATAAATGATGTATCTCTGTTCATAGCCATGATCTGCTTAAGAACAGGTCTGATTGGGGATACACTAAAGTAAGCGTAGCCCACCGATAATACGATAGCGAGCACTAGCGAAGTGCCAATATAGAGAAAACCCTTCCATAGAAAAGGTTTCATATTTTCATAGAATACGCTCTGGGGAAGCCCCATTACTACGCGAAGGTTTCCGACATTCGAATCGATTATCAAAAGTGTATAGAGGTTATCACCAATGACTACATGACCGCTTGAATAATTATTTACAAGCGGTTCGCCGTCATAATGATAGGATGCAAGGATACTATCCGAAGGGTTAGTGATATACATAAATCCATCTTCCTCAATCACCGGTAATACTAAACTATCTAAAATACGCTCGCTGTTGAGGACTATGCTAAAGCTGGCTGAGGGTCTTGCGATATCGGGGTAGTAATAGTTGAGCACAAAGCAGGGGATGGCACTATCATCGTATAAAGAAATTCTGCTTGTTATATACTGGGGCACCTTATCAACAAATAAAGCCTGTTTCCATTGATCAAACGAAAAATTTTCAAATGAAAAAAAAGTGCCATAACCATATTTTGACTGCATGAATGCTCGTCCGTGCATCAGTAAAATGTCGTTTTTTGAAAATGTGACAATAATGTCCTCCACGGTATAAGGTAGATAACTTTGATTGAGAACTTGGTGAAATTTAAACGTCAAGTAGGTATTAGAGCTCATGTTCCCGCTAAGTGCCAACCTTTGAAAATTTGGGTCGTTCTTTAAATTGAAAACGAGAGAGGTACGCATGTATTCTATATCATTTGAAAGTTCATTCAGTGCATCAGATAGTTGCGCTGTTACGTCCATCAACATAAGATCCTGCGTGTTATTGTAGGCAATCATATAGATCGGTGTGAGAAAGCAAATCACGACGAACGCGACACTGAAACATGCGGCGGTATAGCGTAAAATCAATCCACGTAAACTTGTTTTCATCTTGTTCATGATTTAAACCCACCTATGGCATTTTGCATATCGCATTAACCAATTGTATTACCTTAGCTTTTATATCTCCGTTCTGTGTTATTTAGTACTCACACCATTTATGATTATATTATGGTGCAATAACCAGAAATATGGAAATCCAGCAATATTATCACTGACGTTTATCAATCATTTTTTAATACTATAGATAGTATTGAGTTCCACTATATTTTCCAATGACATGTTTGACGAAACTCCGAAATATTTATTTCCACAAGATCTGACAATTCTGCACAATCCAACCTTTCTTTGATGCAGTGAAACAAGCTTGTTATGACATATCACAAATACCATACATTCTGACCTCGTAATACATATAACATGACTATATTATCACTTTATAACTACTTTGTCCAAACTTGCTATCATTATTGATACACACCCAAAATTAAGTAAAATTTAAAGAATATTTAATTGCTAAATTTTAAATTATATATTATAATTAATATGTACCTGCCAGGCTGTTCTTTTGTAAAACGAAGAGACATTTTTAACCTGAGCGACTGGCTTGATTTAGTAAAAGCGCATAATAGCAAGGAGAAATTACATGAAGTACGGCATTTTTTCTGTTTGCACGCCCGATTGGACACCAGAAGAGCTTGTACCGCTAATCAAGCAAATTGGTTATGATGGCATCGAATGGCGCGTGTTCAACAAGGTGAGAATGGGACCTGCATGGGATAAACTCGCAGATTTCTGGAGTAAAAGCCGCTCAACCATCGAAGAGGAGACCTTTCCACAGAACGCTCGAGCACTTCGCGATCTTTGCGATAAAAACGGCATTGAAATCGCCAGCCTTGGTACCTATATCGAGTGCGACGATATAGCTACCGCTGACAAAATCATGCGCGCCTGTGCAGACATTGGAGTGCGCAATCTGCGTATCAGTCCCAAAGCTTATAATGGATCGATACCGTTCCAAATATTATTTGAAAAATCATATGCTGGTTATGAACAACTTGATAAGCTCGCTCGAAAATATGATTGTCGTATATTACTTGAAATGCACGGTGGCAGCCTTTCAAGCAGCGCTAGCGGTGCAATGCGCTTGATTAGCCGCTTTGACAGCCGATATTTTGGCGTCATTTATGATACTGGGTGTGTACTTCAGGAAGGCTTCGAGAAATTTGGTATTGATATGTTGGGCGAATACCTGGCTCATACTCACGTTAAGAACATGGGGGAGATTATTCGTCATTTTGATAAAAATGGCAAAGAGAAATATATCTCATCGGCTTGTCCAATCTGGAAAGGCCGTTATGACTTGGAATGGTTCATGCGGGAGTTGAATAAAATCAACTATCAAGGATATGTTAGCTTCGAAGACTTTTCGACAGATGAATCCAACTATGACAAGTTGGTTCATAATATTGCCTACATGAAGAGCATCGAATCAAAGCTCGCAACAAGCATTTAGAAAAGTCGAGTGATTTCACAATGAAGAATTTTTACCGATGGAATTCCTTCACGTGTTATTATGGGCGCAAAGAGAACTTTACCAATGCGAACGATTGCATCGATACAAGAAAATGATATGATCTGCTTTAGTCGATAATTCTTACATTTAAGTCTATCAGAAAAAACATCAAGATTTAGCCGCGGAGCAATTTCACTCCGCGGCTAATTATTTATCAAAATATGACATATTGAACGATTTACGCCCTCTTTAAAACAAATTTATCACCAACGCACGTCTTGAAAGTTAGAAGATCATCCTGTACAATTTGAAAATTTGATCCATTTATTGACACCTTTGCCCGGTCATCCCAAGGCTTTCGTATTCGAAGAGTTCTACCAAGTAACGAGGTTACGGCTATTTCGCCGACTTTACCCTCCACACACTCCGCTTCCACTACAAAGCCGTTTTTTGCATGCAGCTTAAATCGCGCGTTCCATTCTGCAGGCAAAACTGGGAACAACCACAGTACAGCGTCTGCAGTGATTGTCCCACCTCCGGATTGCAAAAGTGCACTCTGGATACCTGATGCCGCATTCCCAAGACGTTGCGCGCTCATAGCGTTTACACCCTCTCTGGAGGTGAGTCGGTTTTCAAATACTGGTACGCGGCCATTTTCATTGAAATCACAGTATTCAAGAGATGCGTTGATACAGTTGAGCTGATTGATGACTACCTGTTCGAACTGTTCGGTGTAGCCCATATTTGCATAAACTTTTGCCATGGAGGACATTTCCGAAACGAATTGACGCGAAGTCGGCTCATATAAGGAAAGGATGGTTTTTAGCCAATGCTCAGCCATCTCAAATAGTTTTGGGTCGGTATAACGAGTCTCTAGCGTACAAAAATCACCGAGCCGGATAGGACAAACATGTTGACTTGCAATAACTTGCTTCTGAGTTCCAGTATAGGTTCCAACCGCATTAACCCATATGGGCGGATCCTTTACCAGTGTGTCATCCAAGAGATCAGGATGGTCGGAAGCTGGAAGTGGCGCTAGTTTATCGTAGAGCTCTTTCCATAGAATGCGCTTGTCATCGTCTATACCCAATTCTTGAGAAGCTTTGATTGCCATGGGAAATATAACATGCATAGCCAGCATGCTTTCCATTGAATCTTTTGACCCCCAATAGCCCTCACTACTGTTGGTGCCATAGATGTGATATTTGCCGTCAGCGTCCAATTTGACATTGGGATAGGTTCTGAAAAATTCCGCAATGCCGCTGATAATAGGATAGCCATATTGCTCAAAATACGTGCGATTACCAGTGAACAGGTAATACTCCCAGTATGTGTTGGCGATACCAACCTGGCTGCCCATCATATGCGTTACTGCAGCATATAGTCCTCGGTCATCACATACGAGTTCCCCATCTTTCCAGGTTTTCAAATTTACAAAATTCCAGCGCGCCTCATGTGGGCGCTTCTTCATGGCAAGCTTTATAAACTCTTCACTTTTTTCATTCCAAGGCTTTCGCCCAAGCATCAGGTCACTCATTTCCTTCGCTATCGATTCGGGTAGTACCTCTGGCCCATCAAACCCGATCGTTTCAGGGATAAACAGGCCTTCGCTATCCCATTGCTGCCTAGCGTAAGTGCGTAATCGATCACTCATTAAGTTCCATTGGTTGAAATACGGCATAACAAGCTCATATCGTCCGGAAGCCATAACAGGATTATAGTATAGGGACAGATTATTCCACCACTGCATTGCTCCCCACAAACGCGGGTCACCACGAGTAAGAAATAACATACCACCATAATTGGGGGGATACTTCCCATTACGAGAGCAACAACCCATTATGTAGTAAAAGTACTGATAATGTGTTTCTACCAGTTGAGCTTCCGGGGTACCCCACAACTCAATATATGATTTCGACCAATAATTCCGCCACACCTCTTCCTGGATCGTCTTGAGTTGTTTACGTCCCATTGCTGCTGCCTTCGTGACAAAATCTTCTGCCTTCATGACGACATCTTCATTTTTGTCAAAAGAAGCAGCGCTACTAACGTACAAGCAGTAATTACCCGGTCCAGGGCGCAGGTACAAACGCATTTCTGTTTCCGTAGCGCTGCCTAGAACTGGAATCTTTCGACCAGGGATACCCTGCGTAAGACCGTTGTCCTCATTGCTATATCGTACCTTGTTTTCGCGACCTGAAACTAAAACCGCTACAGCGCTAGCACAATAGAAATTGCCCTCAGTAAATACCTGTTTGAGCACTATAACATCACGCACCCGGTGAAACGATGAAATTGCAAGTTGGCTTTTCTGACGAACCTCAGGCATTCTCAGCATCTTTAAACGTAAGTTAACAGGATGCTCATACGCACGCTTATCGCATATATCAAACACGAAGACGTCCAATCCTTCACATGCAAAAAAGCCCACTTCTACATTCTCACCGGTAATCTTCCCATAGGCATGATACAGATCTAAGTGTTGGCGCGCTTGGTCGGTGAAAACATCTACTCCAAAACCAGCGAAATCCACGTCTACGAATGCACATCCATACCCATAGTCCAAATGTCGGTCGTTGAAGCTATTTGATGTACTGTCGTTTGAAAAAACATCCACTCGGTTAATTTGTGTCTTTATCGCTGAGGGAGAGGTCCAGACGAGAGTACCCATTTTGCCATTACCTATCGGTAGGCCGCCCTCACTTCGCTTTACTGTACCATCAATATAAAGATCAGCTCGATTGACGATCTCTTCGATATGCGATTTCTCCATGTTTTATTATCCCCTCATTTCAACATAGACTTAGCGCAACATAAAATGCATTTCAATGTTGATAGGCTCAAGAGACTCAACATCCAAAATCACCGTGCTGTTTTGCACGTGAGTAGGGGTATTATTTATGAGAACTTTACCCAGGCCGTATCGAATTCGCAGTTTAATGTTCTGACTTTTCAGTGGTGTGATGCGTGCCTTCAAGTGGCCGTCCTCTAGATTCCACTCCATAAAATCGAGTCGTGCAAAGGTATACAGACAAACTCCTATGATTCGTCCTTTTGCCCAAAAGCTCGGCATGGCAGGCAGAAATTCAATAACGCCCGGTTTTGAATATACAGCCATCTCAGCTATTGCTGCAGGGAGACCTCCTACTGCATCTGGAAAATATGCACGATGTGGATTGTGATTGGTCATGAGTGACTTATTAATAAAGCCGTGCTCAAGAATCTGCCTTAGGAAACCCTCAGTTCCCTTTTTATCTTTTAGGCGAATGGAAGTGAAAAGTCTATGCATTATGCCATGAGCAGAATCATTTTCTTGGCCACGTTTTCGGTTTGATTTTATAACTGCCATAGCCAACTCCGGATTGTCCTCCCATGTTATTGAGTTACCTGGCCACACACCATAGTGGTGTGATACATGGCGATGGTCAAAGTCATCTGGTATAGCATCCCATGCCCATTCCCTTAATGCGCCTTGATCATCAAGTAAGAGGTCAGGTAAGTGTTCAAGCATTTCGTGCCATTTTGAAAGTTTCGCTTCATCAAGCCCAAGCACATAACAGGCTTCAAGTAAGTTTTCGAGCACTTCGGCACATACCATTATATCCATTACTGCATTTATGGTAATAGGATACCCCCTGGCCTGACCATTTTCGGGCGAAAAGCAGGGGTAGAAAAGATATTTACCATTCTCATCCTTATCTATTAAGTAATCTTCATAAAAAAGTGCAATTTCCTTAAGACCAGGAACCACTCGCTCTCGTAAAAATTGCTCATCCCCTGTGACGAGATAATGGCCCCAGAATTCGTTGTATACCCATCCTGCACATGCTATCCAGTAATAGTGCGGCCAGGGTGCGGAGAAGTGGTATAAGTACCCACTTTCATAATCAGGATGAATGCTGCCCAAAACGCCACTACAACCAAAGATGTTCTTTGCGTTAATTCGAAAATCATCCATCTTACTTTCGAAAAATCGGAAAAAAATCTCCATCATCTCAGGCATATCAGTAATATTACCCGAGCAGACTTGCAAATTAACGTTTATATTATATTGACCGTACGCGGGTGGTAAAACGCCCGTGTCAGAAGCCAGATAATATCTGCCCATGTGGTATAACTTTTCTACTAAGCTGCCATTCAAGTTTTCACTTGTCAGTTGTTCCTCAAGTAGTTCTTCCACGGACTTGTATATATCAGCAATCTCGCTTAACTCCACGCCTGAGCGACCCATGACCTCTCCATGGACCTTTACGTGTCGTGCAAGTAATACTTCATAATCAGGCTTTATGGCTTCGATACGCGTGATGATCGACTCAACATGTAAATCATCTACCTTATCAAGCCTATCAATTGCCGTCATTACCAATACGCTATCTGCACCTTGAATCTTAAGCAAACCGTCCTCGATGTGGCACACACCGCCTGTAGGTACGACACGCACCACACAAGCAAAACCCGCGTCGCTTAGTGTAGGATCATAGTGACCAATGACCGTGAATCGGTACTCATTGTTCCATTGCACGAGAGAGACCTTAATTAGTTCCATTGCTTTCCATTTTTGAAAGCGTCCGTTTCCTTCATTAACGATGCAAAGGGTTAAATCTAAACTTTTGCGGTCAGGCGCGGTCATCAACTGACAGGCAACTTTATCTGGACGCGATACGAAAGATCTTCGACAGTTATCTCCGTTTTCATCGCACCAAACAACAGATGCTTCACCCGACATGAAGTTTAGGGCGCGTAAATAGTTGTTAACCGAACCTGCCCGATTCTGGTATGCTTTCAGCGTAAACGCGCTGTGGCGTCGATTATTCGGAATGGACCAGCGTGTCTTACCGTCAGGGGCATAGCGCATAAGTTGGTTATAGAGTGGATCTTTAAGAATTTCCTCCATTGAAACACGTGGCACTTCCTTGAACCTGCCTTCTAAAAGCAACGTGCGTATTTCGGGAAGAACTGATGAAATTTTTGGTGGTTTAGGAGGTTCTTTCCACGAAGGCAAATAGAGAAGTTCATGGTGAAATTCGATCGTTTCATCATATGGATTGCCAAAGATGAGTGCAGTTATCGAACCATTTGCGGTAATAAGTGCATCCTCGAACCTTTTTGCTGGACGTGTGCTGCAAAAACCGCATCGGTTTATATAACGCGACCTTTTCTCTAGCGGCATTGGCACATAATCAGGTATTGAGTGAACAACATTATATCGTTTCTCTCTCATTTTACATCTCCACTTTTTCACTTGTGACTTATTTTGCAAAGAAGCGCGATTCAATAACCGCGCTTCTTTGCTAATATTCAGTCAATGTTTGCCACGGTTACAATTTAACGTTCTCTATCACTGAAGTTATTTACCAATAGTGCGATGATATGCCGCTCGATCCGTTTCAAGGATCATTTGGTATTGTATATTATTGAGTTCCTGAATGTAAGCATCCCAATCCTTTTCAGGATCAAGGTCGCCTGCCACAAATCGCGTTCTAGCTTCCTTGACATAGGTCTTTAGTACAGAACGCAATTCGCTGGTTTTATCCGACTCTTCCTGCGTGTAGATGATCTTCGTCACCACATTCTGTGGAGCATATGGTGCCTGAGCGATGGTGGTAGCTGCGGTCATAGCCGCACCAATATTTTCAACAGGATCAACGTAATATAAAACCTCATTTTTAGTCATGACAGGCAGTGTATAAATATTCGCGCCACCCCATACAGATGTCTGACCTTCAATTTTGCGGATGTCACCGCGCAACCATTTGAAGACTGCAGGGAAACCAAGATCTTCATATAGGCCTTTTTCACCATCAGTACAATATGCCCAATCAAGGCCTTCCTGCCCATAACGAGCCATAATGTGGTATTTTTCGTCGGAGAAGCCTGTCATTAGGAATGCGAAGCACGCTTCAGGGCTCTCGGCACTACTTGTTATGTAACTCAGGGTGTTTGCATAAGGTGCACTGTAGGTCGCTGCTTTGAAACCATTTGGGCCTTCAATGACATTGGCAGCCTGATATTTTGAAACATTGTCCGCAAATCCGCCCACGCCACCACTGATAGCCATGCCGACTATAAGTTCAGGTGCGGTTACCTGGCTAAGGTAGGTGTCGTAGTCCTGAGTAAATGACAACGCATCAAGCAATCCTTCGTCGCATAACTTGCGAGCGTACTTGAGAAATTCTTGATATTCGGGCTTATCATAACTCACATCTAGCTCACCATTATTAGTAATGATGTAACGATTGTCAGTATTATCACAGTAGATAAACATATTCTGCATCCAGGACAGAGGGTTACCGTTCCAACCGTTGATTGAACCGATGATACCGATTTCATCTGGCTCTCCATTGCGGTTAGGATCCATCGTTTTGACACCTTTTAGATATTCATACAACTCGTCGGCGTTTTTCGGGTTCTCCATACCCAACGCCTCCAGAAAGGGAGTAGCAATCCAAGCGCGATTTGAGTAGTAGTTACCTGGCGCATATCCAAACGATGGCACGCCATACAGACCTCCGTCAGGAGATTTCGCGTATTTGGTCATGTCATCCAGATTAAACTCTTCGCGATCCACGGCTTCATAGAAGAATTTACCCTGTTTTTCAAAATAAGGAGTAAGTTCCACGAGGTAGCCCGCTGCACCATAGGCATCGCGACCTGAGTCGTTGAGTAGACCGTGTATAATTTCGGGCAGAACAGCGTTACTAGCGACTAGAAGCTCAATCTGTTGACGTGCTTCGTCGCCTGATGTGGAGAAAAATTCCCATACGATGTTAACGTTGCTCTTTTCTTTCACCCAGTCGCCAATAGCTGATGTTGTCCATGAGAGGTAACTGCCGTCAGCAGAGATACCGATTTTGATGTCAGTTAGTTCCTTAAGGACAGGAATAGTGCCAGGTAGATTAACATTGGGATCATTCAGGCCGGTTTCGACAGCGGTTGTTGTTGTCGTAGTCGCCGCTGTGGTGGTTTGATTCGTTACTGTCGTAGTTGTTTGATTCGGTGTTGTCTGAGTCTGGTTGCTTTGGCATGCCGTAAGGTAGCATACGAGCACCAGCACGACAGCGATCAGGAGAGCGAACCTCTTTTTCATTGATAAAACCTCCTTGTTTGATGCGATTTTTCTATCCGAGCCCGTAAAGGCAGGAAGAACTCATCCTTTAAGTGAACCGATCATGACGCCCTTCATGAAATACTTCTGTACAAAGGGGTAGAACGCCAGAATTGGTACAGTAGAGACGATGATGAGCGAATATTTGAGAAGATCGGAGATGCCCTTCTTGATCTGCATAGCTTCTGGATCCATTAAAACTGATTCGTCAACTTTATTATTAACCAAAATTTCACGCAGAAAAATCTGTAACGGAAATTTGTCGCGTGAGCGTAGGTAAATAAGCGCACCAAAGTATGAATTCCAATGTCCGACTGCGTAATTTAACGCAAGTACTGCTAAAATGGCTTTTGAAAGTGGCAACACGACAGAAAAGAAAAACCGGCCGTAGCCACTGCCATCGATTAGAGATGCCTCGAGTAGCTCATTGGGGATAGTGCTCTGAATAAATGTGCGTGCCACAATCATATTATAGACGCTCATAGCTCCGGGAATTACCATAACCCAGAACGTGTCCGGAAGACCAAGATTTCTTATGTTGATATAGTTTGGGATGAGGCCACCACTAAAAAACATAGTGAACGTAAATAAGAACATAAAAGCACCTCGCAATGGCAACTCGCTTCGCGAAAGAGGGTAGGCGCAGACCAATGTGACTCCAATATTAATAAGCGTGCCAACCACAGTATATATAATCGTATTGATATACCCCGTGCCTATATCCTTATTCCGAAAAACCGCCTTATAACCGTCGAGCGTAAAATCTACAGGCCAGAATGTCACCTTACCTGCAAGCACCGCAGTGGAATCAGAAAACGAAGCAGCTACGATATTGATTAGTGGCAAGGTAACGATTAGCGTGAAAAGGCCAAGTATTAGAGTGACAACCGTATAAAAAAACCTATCTGATTTCGAACGGCCAATTTTGTGTTCTTTTTTTACACCATGTTGTATACTATTTTGCCGTATATCCATCATTTTACCCTCTTCCTACTCTTTCAACTTACACGGTGCTTACCACAGACTTACCTCGCTGACCTTGTGCGCTATGGCGTTGACAAATGCCAGCATGAGCATGTTGACCACGGAATTGAATAGCCCTATCGCCGTAGAGTAGGAATAGTCACTGACCGTTGTGCCCGAAATTCCGATCTTAAAAACATAGGTTGAGATTACTTCTGATGTAACTAGATTTAAGTCATTCTGCATTAAGTAGGTTTTTTCAAAACCCACGTTCATGATACCACCAGCACTTAAGATGAGCATAATAGTGACGGTCGGGATGATGGTTGGTAGGTCAATATGCAAAACACGTTGAAAACGACTTGCTCCATCAATCTGTGCGGCTTCATGCAACTCCATACTCACTCCTGAAAGCGCTGCCACATATATGATGGAACTCCAACCAAGGTTCTGCCAGACACCTGACCATACATACATGTGCCGGAACGTATTCGCATTTGCTAACAAATCGCGAGGTTGTACGTCCATAATCAGCATATATATACTTGCAAAAAGACCCGTACGTGAGTTGAAGATGCGAAACAGCATTCCTACCAGCACTACCATGGATATGAAATGAGGAATGTAAGTTATGGTCTGCACAGACCTCTTAAACCACCGAACTTCCAATGCATTTAAGCATAGAGCAAATAGCACTGGTAGAGGAAAACCCGCTAGAAGACCATAGAACGAAAGCAAAATTGTATTAGGTAGGATTCGTGATAGTTGATAAGATCCAAAGAATTTCTTAAATTGCGCAAGTCCCACCCATGGACTACCCCAGATTCCACCCACAAATGAAAACTTGCGAAAAGCGATCTGTACACCTGTCATAGGAATATAGTTGAAAATAATAACCCATACGACTGGAAGTAACAGAAATAAATAAAGAACGCCGCAGCGCTTCATGCGGCAAAAATACTTAGCGTAACGATCTGCCCTATTAGTTCGTTCTTCCGTGGGGAAATGGATCTGGGACATGGAGCGCACCCCCCTGTTCATTTTGCCTAATTAGAGATCGTGTATTTAGCTTTTCTTTATCTCATTGTATAAAATGCCTACGCCTATGGAAAGCGTAACATTTCAAGAATCGTTGCATCTGTTGAAGATTCATACAATGAAATATTTCAGCTTATTTGAAATATTCCAGAACTCATAGTGCTAGAATTGTCACTTATCTTTATCACAAGATTCCCACTCAGCAATGTCAACCCGGCCAGTTGGCGGTCTAGCCTGGCGGGTTGGGTGGGTTGTACCTTCCTGTGTCGGCGTCGATTGCTCTGTTATTCATTTGAAGAATCAAAGCATTCCAGGCCATTACCAGTCCACCCGGCCAGTCGGTGGTCCAGCCTGGCGGGTTGGGAGGGTGCTACTATCCAGGTCGGTGCCGTTTGCACTGTGGTGTATTGGTAGGATCAAAGATTTATAGAGCATAAGCCCGTCCCCCATGCCAGTTGGTGGTCCTGCCAGGTGGGTTGGGTGGGTGCTACTATCCGGGTCGGCAGCGTTTGCTCTGTGGTGGAAATGAAAGCATCGAGCCGTCAGGCAATCATCAACCGGCTCATCGTCCGTTCGCATAGCGCCTGAAGAGATCGCCGAACGACAAGAGGCCAAGGCTCAGCCAGACGATTAGAACCCAGGGCTGGGTTGTGAGGGTATTCCAAGCAGACGCCACAGCCAGAAGGGTCGCCCATTGGGCCTGACTTGATGAACGCAGCAGGAAGATCGCCGGCAAAATGAAAAGAAGCAGCAAGATCAAAATCGCCTGACTCTGCCCCGATCCTTTCAGACATGTGATCCATAAAGATAGCGTAAGGATACCAAGCTGCATGAGGATGTTCAAGGCCGCAAACCCAACCAATCCGGCCCAGATCGGCAGCCTTCCGCTTGAGGCTGAAAACCAGGGCAGTGTACTCAGGCGGTCCGATAGCAGCGCC
>Ga0172382_10008439_pt1 | contig 14366 bp, 15 predicted proteins | sample Leawel138RmetaG_FD_122245 | JGI IMG/M metagenome (GOLD analysis project Ga0172382, IMG submission 122245) | Leachate microbial communities from a municipal landfill in Southern Ontario, Canada - Leachate well 138R metaG | ecosystem: Engineered > Solid waste > Landfill > Unclassified | place...
CGAAAGCGCCCTCGAACGCCCCCGGAACTTGTACGCCTATGAAGGTGAGGAAGATGTTGCCAGACTGGCGGCCGCCTACGGGTTCGGCATCGCCCGGAATCACCCGTTCGTTGACGGGAACAAACGCGCCGCCCTGCTATCAGTGGCTGTCTTCTGCAGGCTCAACGGCCTACGCTTCTCTCCTTCTCAAGTGGACGAGGTTCGCGCCATCACTGCCCTCGCGGCCGGAGAACTAACCGAACAGCAACTCGCTGATTGGATCGCCGGGCAGCGGGTTAGATAGGCGCCGCATGGCCTCGGGCGCAGCTTGCTCCTCCAGCGTCAGGTAACCGTTCGCCACGCGGTTGAGCACACGCAACGCCACAGGCGAAGGCTCGTGGGGGCCGGTCCTCCGTTTGCTTGCCATTCAGTCGGCCAACTCGTGCGCCGGCGGCCAGGCTCCCAAGAGCTGCCGCAAGAGCACGATTCGACCGAAGTGGTACGCGCTGTGAACGCTGAGGAACTCGAGAGCGTCGCGCCAAGTGAGGCCGTGGTCCTCGTAACCGGGGTCAGGCGACTCGAGCCAACCCGGCTCCTGTGAGCGGGCCACCGCCTCGGAGGCGGCGTCAAGGTACTGGTCGACGAGCGCCCGCCAGGCGAGCAGGTCTACCGGCGCCGGGTTGTCCGGGAAGTGCTGTGCGTGTGGCCACGTCTCGAGCACCACTCGACCATGGTCCAAGGATTTTCGCAGCACCGTGGTTAGGTGCCACAGTTCCTGAAAGATGCTGTGCGGTGCGCCGGGCGGGATGGCGCCGACCTGTTCGAGCGTCAGTGACCGCAGCAATACTGCCCGCGGCGCGAAGCCGCCGCTGAGCAACAAGTCATCCCACTGGTTGAACATGGTTGATTATGCACGGACTTTAGTACCAGCTACCCACGGCACTGCGGTGTGGCGAACTCGATTCTTGGCTGGGTCGCAGCTCAAGCACCCAAGTAAACTCGCTTCACCGCCTCATCGTTGCGCAACTCGGCGGCCGGTCCACTTAGCGCCATCACGCCGTTCTCCAGCACGTAAGCGCGGTGCGCTATAGCAAGCGCCAGCACGGCGTTCTGCTCCACCAGCAACACGCTCAGGCCCTCCTGATTGAGTCGCATGAGCGTCTCCCCTACCTCGCGCGCCAGCAGTGGCGAGAGGCCCAACGTAGGCTCGTCGAGGATGAGCACCTTCGGCTTGCTCATGATGGCGCGGCCTATTGCCAGCATCTGTTGCTCACCGCCGGACAGGCTGCCAGCCAGCTGCTGCGAGCGTTCAGATAAGCGCGGGAAGACCTCGTAAACGTGCTGCAGCTCAGCATCGATCTCAGAACTCGAGCGCCCGATGGCCCCCAGATTGAGGTTCTCGAGGACGGTCATACGCGGGAAGATCTCCCGTCCCTCCGGACAGTGCGCAAGGCCTAAGCGCACGCGCGCTACGGGGTCCACCCCGCTCACCGTTCGCCCCAGCAGCTCTATATTCCCGCCGGCTACGGGCACCAGCCCGGAGATGGCCCTGAGCATGGTGGTCTTACCGGCCCCGTTGGCGCCCACCAGCGCCACGATCTCGCCCTGCTTCAGGGTCAAGCTGGCACCCCGAAGCGCCTTGGTGCGGCCGTACTGCACGGACAGGTCGTTCACGCTAAGCACTACGTCTGCGCTTGGCACCGTCACCGGAGAACTCACTTCGTCCCCTGCGCCCAGGTATGCCGACACAACGTCGGGCTGGTTCACTACGTCTGCCGGCAGGCCCTCAGCCAGTTTCAGGCCGTGATCCATCACCACCAGCCTGTCGCAGCCGCGCGCCATGGTCTGCATGTGGTGGTCGATCACGAGGATAGTCACCCCGCCTTCGCGGATGCGGTGGATGAGCTTCATGGTGGCTTCGGACTCCGTGTCGTTCATGCCCGCGAACGGCTCGTCCAGCAGGAGCAACTTCGGTTGCGCAGCCAGGGCCAGGGCTATCTCGAGGATCCTTTGGTCGCCGTAAGAGAGGCTGCCGGCCGTACTGTGCTGCAGCGCCGTCAGGTCGACGAGCTCGAGCACTTCGTCTATGCGCTGCTCGAAGGCTCGGTTCTCGGCTGCGGAGCTACCGAACACCGTTCGCAAGGGTCCGCCGCGCTCGACAAGGTGGCTGGCCGATGCAAGGTTGTCGCGCACGCTCAGCTCAGCAAAGACGCGGGTGTGCTGGAAGGTGCGCACCATGCCGCGCCGCGCGAGCGCGTGGGGCGCCATGCCGGTCACCTCCTCGCCGAACAGGAACACGCGACCGTGCGAAGGCTTGATGAAGCCCGTAACCATGTTGAAGGTGGTGGTCTTCCCCGCCCCGTTGGGCCCGACGAGGCCAACGATCTCGCCCTCGTTCACCCCGAAGCCGAGGTCGGACACGGCAGAGAACCCGCCGAAGTGCCGCGTGAGGCTCTCTACCCTTAGGACCTCGTTACTCATCCGCCTGTCCCCCTGAGGCCACGGTTGCGCCGCGTTGCTTGCGCCTGTCCAGCGTGGCGCTTAGACGCTTGATGCCGCCGGCGATGCCTGTGGGCAACGCCACGATGACGACTATCAGCAGCAGGCCGTAAACGATCTGCGCCAGGGCGGGCGATAGCGCTTTCACGCCGGTGGAGATGACGGTGAGGAAGATCGGTCCGATGATGGGCCCCGCGAAGGTGCCGGCGCCGCCTAAAAGGTTCATGACGAAGAGGTCGAAGGAGTGCACGAACGTGAACGAGTCGGGGCTGATGAAGGCCGCGTAGTGCGCGTAGAGGGAGCCGGCCACGCCAGCCATGGCGGCCGCCAAGGTGAAGGCGGTGACCTTCACGCGGTAGGTGGCTATGCCAACGCTTTCGGCCAGGTTCTCGTCGCCTTTGATGGCGGTCAGCGCGCGTCCGAAGCGCGACCTGCCTATGCGCCAGCGCAGCCACAGTGCCACTAACGCGAAGCCGAGCACGAAGTAGTAGTAACCCACCTTGTTGATGATGGTGCGGAAGGTGTGATCGACGCCGAACAGGTTTATCTTCACGAACGGTATGCCGGTGAGGCCCATGGGACCGCGCGTCAGGTCGTCTAGGTTGGTCATCAGGATGGTGATGATGATGCCCACGATGAACGTTATGACGGAGAAGTAGTGCCCTTTGAGGCGTAACGCGGGAATTCCGACGATGAGGCCTGCTAGGCCGGCGAACAGCACCGCCGCCAGCAAACCGACGATGAAAGGCTGACCGCTCTTGACGATGAGCGCGGAGGCGTACGCGCCTACGCCCATGAAGGCGGCGTGCCCGAGCGAAATGAGTCCTGCTCCGCCGATTAGCAGGTCCAGACTGGCCACCAGGATGATGTTGATGGCGATGAGCACGAGCAGGTGCCGGTCGGCGATGCCCGTGAAGATGTGCGGCGCCACCAGCGCGAACGCTAGGCTCGCGAGGCCCAGCACCCAGTAGAGGATCGTTCTGCCGCGACCCGCGCCGGGTGTGGCGGCGGGCGCCGGCCCTGAAGCGGGGCGGCTCACAGCTTGGCCTCAGGCGTGCCCATGAGTCCACGCGGCCTAACGAGGAGCACAGCGACCATCAGCACGAACGCAGTGAGTTCCGCGTACTGAGTGCTAACGAAGCCGGCCATGAGGTTCTCGGCCAAGCCCACGATAAGCGCGCCGATGATGGCGCCGGGCACGCTGCCCATGCCGCCGAAGATGACGATGGCGAACGCTTTGATGACCACGATGGCGGCGATGCTGGGGTCGAAGGCGTTGACGCCAGACGCCAGGGTGCCGGCCGCGCCGGCTAGGGCGCCAGCGAGCACGAACGCCACCACCTCCACCCGGAACGGGTCGAGGCCGATGACAAGGGCGCCGCGCCGGTTCTGAGCAACGGCGCGCAGCGAGGTGCCAATGGGGGTGAACTTGAGGAACGCCCACGTGCCTACCACGAGCAGCACAGCGCAGATGGCGATGAGTACCTGGTAACCCGTCCAGGTGGCGCCCAGGATGTTGACGCGGGCGCTAACAAACGGCGCCCTGACTATCCTGAAGTCGGCGCCAAAGAAGTGAAGGGCCAGGTTCTGCAAGATAAGTAGTAACCCGAGTGCCGCTATAAAGGTAGTGGCGCCGGAGAAGCGCCGCAGCGGCCGGTAAACGATCAAATAGTTGCCGGCAGCTATGAGGCTGCCGATGAGCATGGCGAGCGGGAGAGCTATGAAGAATGAGAGCCCGAACTCGCGCGTGGCGAAGAACGCCGTATAGGCGCCCAGCATGTAGATAGCACCTTGCGCGAAGTCGGCGATGTCCATAACGCCCATGACGAGCGTGAGGCCCAGCGCAACTAGTGCGTAGAGGCTGCTGGCGTGCAGTGCGTTGAGGGCTAGTTGTGCCGCTAGTTCCACGCGTTACTCAGCGCCCCCGGTTCACGGCTGCCTGTTGAGCGCGCCGCTCTCGGCGAGGTCGTTCCATACGTCCTGGGAGATGAGCAGGCCGTCCCGGATCTGGAAGCGGTCGGTGAAGCGGATACCCTCGAACTTGGCGCCGGCTACGTTCTCGCCGTACAGGGTGCCCCTTACCCACACCACGGCGTTGCCGTCACTGCCGGACGCGTCCACACCTTGAATGCGCTTGGCCACCCAGTTGTAGCGGGCCTTGGCGCCTTCGACGAGGTCCTGTAGGCGCGTGTACTTGGCGGCCCCAGGGAAAACCATCGTGAAGTCAGCCGCTATGGCGGCTTGGGAGGCGTCCAGGTCCCGCAGTTCCATGGTGTTGAGGAACGTTACAGCAATGCGTTCAGCGTCAGGCGCGTGTTGGTTGGCTTCCAGCCACTGGGCTGGTGTGGGGTCCTGGTTGCCTGGCGTACTCATTCGTCTTCCCTTCGAGCAACGGCCCGCGATGCGTGGTTGCGTTAGAAAGCGCGCCGCCTGGGACTTCGGTCCAGCAGGCGGCGCTGCTCGATCTACCGGTTCAGACTATTCGCAGAGTTGGTCTTCCGTGAGGAGGACGGGGTCCACGAAGGCGTAATCGCGGTCGGCCACCAGCAGGAGACCGTCGTCGTTGAAGGTAGCGACACCGGCGCCGAGCACGGCCTGGCCGCACTGGAGGAAGTGGTAATCGCCGTACGAGAGCTCGAAGGTGTCACCGGAGAGCACCTGCGCCATGGCGGCTTCAGGGTCGGTTGTGCCAGCGCGTTCCATGGCCTGCTTGATGAGCATGACCGTGCCCCAGCCGAGGCCGTGGTTGCGGCCCGCGTCGATGCCCATGAGTTCCTGGCCGGCCTGCACCATCTCGGTCACCCCAGCGCCGACCTCGGTGCGGTCGAAGGTGCGGTTGGCGGTGCCGTCATCGTCGTACCAGGGGAAGTAGACGCCCAGCACGCCGTCGCCCACGGCGTCGACCACCGCAGCGTCGGACACGAGGTCGGAGCCGTAGATGGTCTGGGTTACGTCGAGTTCGTCCTTCTGCAGGAGGATGCCGATCATCTCCTGAGCCAGGCCGATAGCCACGATGGCGTCGGCGCCGGAGGCCTTGGCGCGGGTGAGGAGAGTGCGGTAGTCAGCGGCTGCGTACGCGAAGTACTCGGGTTCGGCCACGAGGCTGGCGCCTAGTTCTTCCGCGGTGTTCTGGAAGTGCTTGACCATGCTGCGGCCGAAGTCCGTGTTCTGAGCCATGACGAAGAAGTTGGTGTGGCCGTTCTCGAGGACGGCGTACTTGGCGAGCGGCACCATCTCGTTGCGGGCCTGCACGCCGAGGCGTACGGCCAGGTCAGCGCCGGCGTCTTCGCGGGCGGTGGTGGTGAGTTCGTCGGCGTACGCGAACGGGATGTGCGGGATACCCAGAGCGGCGAAGGTAGGCATCTGCGCCAGAGCGGCCGAGCTGCAGAAGGAACCGCCAACGTAGGTGGCGCCGGCTACAGCGAGGCGGTTGGCGGCCTCGATGGCGCCCTGCGGCGTGCACAGGTCGTCCTCGAAGATGACCCTAATGGTCACGGTTTCGCCACCGACGTCGAAGCCGCCGGCTTCGTTGATGTACTGGGCGGCCAGTTCGGCGCCTACTCGGCTCTCGGTACCCTCTTTGGCTGCGCCACCCGTGAGCGGTAGCGAGAAGCCGATCGTGACGACCTTCTGCGCCACCCCGAAGACGAGGAGGTTTAGGAGAAGGACGGCGATAAGACCAACCGTTAACCTGCGGCTCCTGCGGGAAGTAACACCTGCTAGCACTATGTAACCCTCCTCAGATCTGGTAGCGGCGCACCCCTCCGGTGGGGGGATTCGCCTCTCTTTTTTGAACGTCGGAGACACTCTAGCGTCAGGTTTGACAGGCTGTCAACACTACAACATAATGTCCGTATGAATTTTCAGTTCGGGCGTTCCCTCGGCCACCGAGAGACGCTTCTTGCGGCCCCCAACGGTGGGCGCCGACTGGGGGGAACGGCATGTCACCACTGAACCGCGAGAGCCCGGTTCCGTACTACCACCAACTGAAGGCCATCCTGCTCGAGCAGATCGTGGCCCTCAAGGACTCGCAGCAGCCCGTGCTGCTACCCACCGAGAAGGACCTGCAGGAGAAGTACCAGGTCTCACGCTCCGTGGTGCGTCAAGCGGTTCAGGAACTCGTGCAGGAAGGGGTTGTGGTGCGCGAACAGGGCCGCGGCACGTTCGCGTTACCCGACAAGCTGCGTCATAACCCGCAGCCCGAGAAGGCGCGCTCGCTGGGCCTCTCGGGTTTCATGAAGGAACGGGGCATAACGCCTAAGACCGAACTGCTCTCACGCGCGGTCCACGACGCCAACGCCGAGGCGGCACTGGCTCTACAGCTCACCGACGACCGGCGCGTGCTGCGCTTCGAGCGTCTCAGGCTGGCTGGCGATAAGCCCATTGGCATCCAGCGCGTCAGCCTGCCGCTGGCGCGCATAGCTGGCGGTCCGCAGGCGCTTAAGGACGAGGACCTGCTATACGGCGCCGCCTCACTCGATTACCTCGGCACCCGACTGGGCATCTCGATCGGCAAGAGCGTCCGGACCATCGAGGCCGTGGCTTTAGACGCTCACACTGCGGAGACGCTGGGCGCACCTGTCGGCCAGCCGTCCCTACACGTCAAGCGCGTGACCTTCGAGACCACCGGCCAACCCGTCGAGTACTTCGACGCGGTTTATCGCGGCGACCAGTTCGAGTACTCCCTGGAGTTCGACCACGCGTGAACACGCCCGCCTTCCCACCTGACGCTCCCCTCCCCCGCCAGGTCCGCCTGGTAGAGGTGGGCCTGCGCGACGGGTTGCAGAGCGTACCCACCACGCTAGCCACCGACCGCAAGCTGGCTCTCCTGCACGCGCTGCTGGCGGCGGGCGTCCGCCACGTGCAGGTGGCGTCGTTCGTGAACCCGAACCGGGTACCTCAAATGGCCGACGCCGCAGCGCTAAGCGTGGCGCTACGACCGTTGACCGACCAGTACCCAGACGCCGTCTTCAGCGGCTTAGCGCTCAACCTTCGGGGCGTTGAGCGACTAGCGGCCGCCGGACTAACGAACGTAGACCTCTCGCTCTCGGCCTCGGAACCGCACTCCAGGCACAACGCCGGCATGAGCATCACCGAAGCCACGGAGCAGCTCACGAAGAGCGTCCACGTGGCCCGCGAGTTCGGGCTGAACGTGCGCGCCGGCGTGCAATGCGTCTTCGGGTCGGCGCCCGGCGAGGTCATCCCAATAGCTCGCGTCACGGAGCTGGCTACTAAGTTGCTGGACGCCGGCGCCACCGAGCTTGCGCTGGCGGATTCCGCGGGCCTGGCTGACCCCGTCACCTTGGCAAACACCCTGGAACAAGTACGCCAAGCCGTTGGCGCCACACCATTAACGCTCCACCTTCACGACACCCGCGGCCTCGGCATGGCCAACCTGGTGACGGCGCTGCGCCTTGGGGTCAGCAGTTTCGACACGGCGTTCGGCGGCCTGGGTGGCTGCCCCTTCATTCCGGGCGCCGCGGGCAACATCGGCACCGAAGACAGCATCCACGTCCTCCACGCCATGGGCGTGGCCACCGGCGTGGACCTTACTGCGTTAGCGCGCGCCACCCGCCAGGCAGAAGGGTGGCTGAACCAGGCTATGCCCAGCCGCGTCTACCAGCTGCTGAGGGACGGCAGCTACGGCGACCTCGAGAAGGTCCCACAGGAGAACCGCCTTGCAACTAACAGCCTCTGAGAAGATCCTTTCAGCGAAGGCCGGCGAGGTGGTGCGCGCTGGCGACATAGTAGTAGCCGAGGTGGACGGAGCCATGGGCACAGACGCCACCGCTCCGTTTGCCATCAAGGCGTTCGAGGGCATGGGCGGCGGCGCTGTCTGGAACAGGGAGCGCTTCGCGCTCGTTCTCGACCACGCCACCCCTGCTCCTAACGAGCGCGTCAGTGGCCTCCACTCCCTCATGCGCGAGTTTGCCCTCGACCAGGGTGTGAAGCTCTACGAGGTAGGTGACGGCATCTGCCACCAGCTCATGGTCGAGAACGGCCACGCCGGTCCCGGCGAGGTGTTCGTAGGCGCCGATTCGCACACGCCCACCATCGGGGCGCTCGGCACGTTCGCGGTGGGGGTGGGCTCCACCGACTTGGCGGCTGTCATGCGAACCGGCCGCATCTGGCTCAAGGTGCCCCGCAGCATTCGCGTGGACCTGCAGGGCGAGTTCCGGCCTGGCACGTTCCCCAAGGACGTCATCCTCCACCTGGTAGGCGCACTTGGCATAGCCGGCGCCACTTACGAAGCGGTTGAGTTCGGGGGTAGCGCCGTGCGGAGCTTGAGCCTCGCCGGCCGCATGGTGCTGGCGAATATGGTGGCGGAGATGGGCGCTAAGGCCGGTCTGGTAGACACCGAAGGGCTCGAGCTGCCAGCGGCTCTGACCGGCCGCTCGTTCGCTGAGCACAACGCCGACCCCGGCGCTAGCTACCGCCGACGGCTAGACCTGAACATCAGCGACCTCGGTCCTCAGGTCGCCGCGCCCGACCTGCCAGACAACGTGCAGGACGTGCGGCAAGTGGCCGGCACCAAGGTGCAGATGGCGTTCATAGGCTCCTGCACCAACTCGCGTCTCGAGGACCTGCAGGCCGCCGCCACCGTGCTGCGAGGCCACAAGATCGCCAAGGGCGTGCGCCTCATCGTTACCACCGCCTCGCGCCAGGTGTTCAACGACGCGCTTGCCGACGGCACCATACAGACCCTCAGCGAGGCCGGCGCCAGCTTCATAACCTCCGGCTGCGGGCCGTGCGTGGGTACCCACCAGGGCGTGCCTGGCGACGACGAGAACGTCATCTCGACCACCAACCGCAACTTCCGGGGCCGCATGGGTAACCCGCGTTCGCACATCTACCTCTCCTCCCCGGCCGTAGTGGCCGCTTCCGCACTGACAGGCGAAATAACCGACCCGGCGCCCTTCTTCCAGCAGAGCGCGACCGCCTCCAGCGCAGTTAGGGCTAACTCGTGAGTAGCACTTCTGCTGATTACGAGGGCCGCGCCCACGTGGTGGGCGACAACGTGGACACCGACCGGATTATCCCCGGTAAGTACACCAAGACGCTCGACACCAGCGAACTAGCCAGTCACCTGCTCGAGGATTACGACCCGACCCTCGCCGGTCGGCTGGAGCCCGGCGACATCCTGGCCGCTGGCGAGAACTTCGGTTGCGGTTCCAGCCGCGAGCAGGCGCCCATAGCCATCAAGGCTGCCGGCATCTCGTGCGTTGTGGCTCGCTCGTTCGCGCGCATCTTCTTCCGCAACGCAATTAACGTTGGCCTACCCGTGGTTGAGGTCCCCGATCTAGACGTCACGGACGCGAGCCAACTGCGGGTCGACGTGCGCGCCGGCAAGGTCGTGGACGTGACCACCGGCCGCGAGTTCACCGGCACGCGCATGCCGCCCGTCATGTCGCAAATCCTCGCCGCGGGTGGGCTGCAGGCTTACCTGCGAGCCGGCGGCGACTACACGGTGAAGGAGTGAGCGACGGCACCCCGCCGACGCAGGCCGCACCGCTAGCCGGAGTGCGGGTGCTCGAGTTCACCCAGGCGGTGCTCGGCCCCACCGCCGGCATGGTGCTGGCCGACATGGGCGCCGAGGTCATACGGGTTGAGCCCACCCCCCACGGCGACCCGACCCGCAAACTGCGCGGCTTCGGCATGGGCTATTACCCGTACTTCAACCGCAACAAGAAGAGTGTCGTGCTGGACGTGAAGGACCCACGGGGCCTCGCGGTGGTGGAGACGCTCCTCGAAAGCGCCGACGTACTGATAGAGAACTTCGCGCCGGGCACCATGAAGCGCCTCGGGCTCGGTCCAGAGCTCACGGAACGGTACCCGCGCCTCGTGTACCTGAGCCTCAAAGGCTTCTTACCCGGTCCGTACGAGAACCGCACCGCGCTCGACGAGGTGGTGCAGATGATGTCGGGCCTGGCGTACATGACCGGACCGCGCGGCACGCCCTTGCGGGCCGGCGCGTCGGTGATCGACATGATGACTGGCGTGTGGGGCGCCATGGGCGCCATTCTCGCCTTGCGGGAGCGTGATAGCACGGACCGCGGTCAGGTGGTCAGCTCCGCGCTGTTCGAGACCGCCGCCTTCGTCATGGGCCATCACCTCGCCTACTCTTTGGCTTCGGGTGAGGAAGTACCGCCCATGCCCGAGCGCGTGAGCGCCTGGGCCGTGTACCACCAGTTCAGGACCGCCGACGACCAGCTGGTCTTCATAGGCGTTACCTCCGACAAGCAGTGGCTGCGGTTCTGCAACGCGTTCGAACTGCCCGACCTGGCCACCGACGCGCGACTAACGAGCAACAACGACCGCATCCGCGAGCGCGACTGGCTGCTCCCGCGCCTGCGCGACCACGTGGCCACCCTTACGCTAGACGACGCAGTGGAGCGCTGCGAACGCGCCGGCCTGCCGTTCTCGCCCGTAGCCAAACCCGAGGACCTCTTCCAAGACAAACAGCTGCTTGAGGGCGGCAGCCTGCTCGAGACCACGCTGCCGGACGGCACGGTCGGCGCATTACCGGCGCTGCCGCTCGTTATGGGCAGCGAGCGCTGGGGCAAGCGCCTCGACCCGCCGCTACTCGGCGCGCACACCCGCGAGGTCCTGCAGGCCGCCGGAATCTCACAGGAGCAATTCTCTGAACTAGCCGCAGATGGCGTCGTCGTAGCCGCCGAAGACCGACCCGCGGGCGCCGCGGAACAACACGCTGGCGGATGACCGCCCCACGGAGGAGAAGATGAGCACGCAACCCCTTTACGACCTGATCGTTAGAAACGTGCGCCTGGCGCGGCCCCTGGAGAACGGCACGCCAGTTACCGACATAGCCATCAAGAACGGCAAGTTCGCCAAGGTGTCGCCGGGACTCAACGCCGCCGATGCAGCCGACGTGGTGGACGGCGCCGGTATGATCGCCTTCCCCGGCTTGGTGGACGCGCACATGCACGTGGGCATCTACTCGCCCCTGCGCGACGATGCTGTCACCGAGAGCAAGGCCGCGGCCATGGGCGGAGTTACCAGCGCGCTCACGTACTTCCGCACCGGCGACTACTACCTGAACAAGGGTGGGCCGTACGCCGACTTCTACCCTGAGGTACTCGAGCAGTCGGCGGGCCGCTACTGGGTGGATTACGCCTATCACCTGGCGCCCATCAACAAGAGCCACATCGACGAGATGCCGCTGCTACTGGACAAGCACGGGGTTTCGTCATTCAAGATCTTCATGTTCTACGGCGGCTTCGGGCTGCACGGCCGCTCCGGCAACCAGCGCAACTTCCTGCACCTTGAGGAAGGCGAGAACTACGACTTCGCGCACTTCGAGTTCATAATGCGCAAGCTCTCGCAGATGATCAAGGACGACCCGAAGCGTGGCGCGCAGCTCTCGCTGAGCTTGCACTGCGAGATCGCGGACATCCTCAACGCCTACACGGCCATGGTCGAGCGCGACGGCAAGCTCAAGGGCCTGCACGCCTACAACGCTGCCAGGCCGCCGCACTCGGAGGGGCTGGCGGTGTTCATCGCCTCGTACCTGGCTTACGAGACGGACCTGGCGAACGTGAACCTGCTGCACCTCAGTGGTCGCAAGGCGCTCGGCGCTGCCCTCATGATGGAACAGCTCTTCCCACACATCTCTTTCAAGAAGGAGATAACCATCGGGCACCTGCTACTGGACGTGGACAGCCCCGCTGGCCCAAAGGCCAAGGTGAACCCGCCCATCAGGCCGCGCGAGGACGTGGAGTACCTGTGGGAGAAGGTCATCTCCGGCGACGTGGACTGGGTGGTGAGCGACCACGCCTGCTGCGAGGCCGAGATGAAGGTGTCGGCCGAGAACCCGGACGACATCTGGCTTGCCAAGTCCGGCTTCGGGGGTACCGAGTACCTGCTCTCAGGCCTGTACAGCGAGGGCAGCAAGCGCGGGCTGTCCCCCAACCGCATGGCGGAACTCACGAGCCTGAACCCCGCCAAGCGGTTCGGCCTGAACACCAAGGGCGACATCGCCGAGGGCCTGGACGCGGACCTGGTACTGCTGGACCCGAATGAAACGTTCGTGGTGCGGGCCGAGGACTCCGAGTCCGCCCAGGGTTACACACCGTTCGAGGGGCAGGAGCTGACCGGCCGCGTGAAGCGCACGATCCTGCGCGGTAACACCGTGTACCTGAACGGCACCATCGTCGGGGAAGCCACTGGAGAGTATTTGGTGCGGCCCAGCTAACGGCCGCCGCGGCGGCCCGGCTTCGGTCAGGCGCCGAACTGCTTGAGGTGATGATCAGCGTGCTTCCACACGAACGCGCCCACCTCCTCATACGAGAGCGGCCCGAAAAAGTCGTGGACGAAGGTTTCGGCGTTGTAGTTCGCGTAATCGGCCAGGCTAGCGAGCCAGGCGTCACGCGCGGATGCGAACTCGGTGTCGGCCGGCGCGACCAGGCTCGGCATGGTGGGTACGTTCCTAGCCATAGCTTTGTCGGGTCTGAGCATTCGCCTTAGCACGGGCCGGCCCACTATCTTCCCGATGAAGGACTGCCGGTTCGGCTCGCCGCTCTGGATCCAGCGGTCAAACAGGGCGCAGTGCCCTAACATCTGGGCCACGGTCATCTTGCCCCACAGGCGCGCCGTGTCCGGTTTCAGCGCCCGAATCCTGGCGGCCAGCTCGGCTCGATCGTTCTCGTTGTGGATGCTGCTGACCCTGACCGTCCCGAGGTTCATGCCCCAGCATAGTTTCACGAGCCGCCTATTGCGTCAGGGCGAGCTTGCCATCGGCCTCAGCCGCGAGCCACTCGCCGAACTCCCGTAGGAACGCCTCGACCTCCTCGTTCGCCGCCGGGTTCACGGCGAGCTCGAGCGCGCGGCGCATGCTCTCGGCGTGTGCTTCGTGATTCCTTGCGAAGCTCTCGTAGCAGAGGTAGAGATCCCGCGTGTAGCGGTTCTCCTTCTCCATGACGAGTTCCATGCCGAGGCGTAGGAACCGCTTCGCTAGCCACGCCACGAACCCCGGCTGCTCTTGAACGGGCTCACCCGGGTACTCGTTGATGAACACGTCGAGGTGATGTCGGAAGTAGCGGGTCTGGAAGTTGGCTTCGCTGAGCTGGAACGGTTCCAACCGGTCGGCAAGGCTGTCGCCGTGGACGCACTCCGCTTCCGTTTTCAGCACGAAGGCGTAGAAGTTGGTTCGGTCCAGCGCCGCTTCGAACGGCACCAAGTCGACCTCGACGCCGGCTACGAACGGGAACCTCTCCTCTACCTCGCGGGTCACAGATTCGGACCAGGCCGACAACCGGCGGGGGTCCGGGACTGCGACTCCCGGGTCGAGCACGCCGAAGCTGTCGATGTCCGAGACGCCCGGGATGGCTAGGTTCCTGGCGACAGAGCCGCGTATGTAGAGGCTGTGGAGCGTTGCGCCCCACTCACTAACGTAGGCATCGGCGAGTAGCTGTACTGGAGGTGCCCAAGGTTCCTTGATGCTATGGCCGGGCCCGCGACTCGGAAGTTGGCCGGACTCGTCCGCATGCAGGTACGCGCCAATACGGCGTGGCTGTACTGGGTCCACTCAAGCTAGTCTAAATGCTCATCTGCGGCTTCGACGCGCAACCGGACAGCACCCCGGATGCTAGCCTGCCAGCGTGATGAGCAGCCACAGCCCGGCCGGAGCCGAACTTCACGCCAGCATTACCGAAGAGAACATCGCCATCATGGTCGAGCGCTTCTACGCGTCTGTGCAGGAACACCCCACGTTGGGGCCCGTCTTCAACGACCGCCTGGTGGGGCGCTGGGATCGTCACCTAGCTCAGATGAAGGACTTCTGGTCGAGCGTTCTCTTGCGAAGCGGGCGCTACTCAGGCTTCCCGCTCGGTGCGCATTTCGATGTTCCCGGGCTCGAGAAGGACCACTTC
>Ga0172382_10008440_pt1 | contig 14362 bp, 11 predicted proteins | sample Leawel138RmetaG_FD_122245 | JGI IMG/M metagenome (GOLD analysis project Ga0172382, IMG submission 122245) | Leachate microbial communities from a municipal landfill in Southern Ontario, Canada - Leachate well 138R metaG | ecosystem: Engineered > Solid waste > Landfill > Unclassified | place...
ATGTTTCAAACCCACTCGTCCAAATACGCTGGGTGTGCCGCTGTCGTAGCTGTTGTGCTCCGTTGTGGTAATTTTGCGGCGCATTAAAGTGGCTGTGGTATAGGGGGTGAAGTTACTGTCTTGAAAGCTTTTCTCTACAGCTAACTCAATACCGTAGCTTTTGGCTTTATCGGCATTTCGATAGGTTTCTTCCTTAAATCCAGTTGATACCGTATCAATGTAGTCTTTTGAGCGGCTATAAAAAAGCGTGGCATCCAAGAGTAATTTATTGGTGTCGTAGCGAGCACCCAACTCAAAGGTGGTCGACTTCTCAGGTTTTAAATCAGGGTTACTAAATTTGGTCACCCCTCCCCCAGCAGTGGTCAAAAACATCTGACTTAGAGTCGGATACACATAGCCTTGCGAAAGGTTGCTGCGTAACACCAAAGCATCACTAGCCTGCCACACCAAACTCATCGCACCCACTGTATGGTTATCGGAGTTATCATTACGCTCCAATGCAGCATTATTTTTAAATGACTTATCTTGCTTGGCTTTTACATAATAATGACGAGCACCAAAGCTAGCAGTTAGGTCTTCGGCCAGAGGCACTGTGTGCTGGGCAAAAATCGATGTGGTATCAATGCTGGCATCGTCATAGCCTTGACTCTGCTTTGCGGGAATAGACGGAAAAGGGGGAACAACTGATGTTACAACCAAACTTTCTTTATTGGTTTTAAGACGATCCAGTTCATACTCAAGGCCAATCACAGTGCTGTGCCCATCGATTAATGACAGCTCTGCCTGCATATTTAGACCGTGAGTCACTTGTTCGTCATCAGAGAGCGCGTCAACATTAATAGTCCCCAATAGTGGCTTTGGCAATATCCCCGTTGCATTACTATGAAACTCACGATCAACTGTCTGCCGATACACATCAATTTTCAGCTTATCCAAAGTTTCCGTCAGCTGATCACCCTGATAAAACAAGCCGATTTTATTGAGTTCGCGCTTCGGCAAATCAATTGCATTATTTTCGTCTTTGTAATAAACCTTAGCAGCCACATCATAGCGCTGTGCTTTTGCTGCGATGTAATGCTTGCCTGTTTTATAGCCCAGGTGCGCAGAGATATTGCTATCGTCAGTTGACGAAGGCTTTAAACGCCCTTTAGGCGTCGCACGATCATTCAACTCAGAACGCGACACCCCTAAACGGTAATCAAAACCCGCTTGACTGCCGGACAATGCGGTGGAGGCACGATAACCTTTGGTTGCCGAGAAATAACCCGCTTGTGTGCTGATTTCTAAAGGTTTGTCGGCACCTTTCTTGGTAACGATATTCACCACACCACCAATCGCACGACCACCGGACACCACAGACGAGGAGCCGCGCAGCACTTCAATACGCTCAATCGAAGCCGGATCAATCAACAATGGCTGTCCGTATTCAGTGTGGTCGGTGAGTTTTTGGCCATCGATAAAAATAGCCACGCGACGTGAGTTTTCACCACGAATTGAAATACGCTCAACACCCTCTTCAGAAATTTGCACACCCGGTATATTGCGCAAATAACTCGCCACTGATTGCCCAGCACTTTTATCGAGCGTTTCGCGATCAATCACAGTGACCGACGCCGGATTCTTAAATACTTCTGTTTCCTGCGCCTGTCCGAGCACCGTGACTTGGTCAAATTGATAAGGCTTACTCTGCGCTGTACCCGCAGTAGCCAGTAGAGCATTGCCTAGGGCCAAACTAACCCATAATTTAGATGACTTAAAATGCATATATCCCTCGCGCGTAAAAAGACAAAACAAGACACAAAATGATCCCCGCTAACAAGTGAATATCATTACATGAAATTAATGACGGGCATGATACGCACACACCTTGCAAAGTTCCAAACAGCACCAAACTAAACGTCGGTTTTTATTGATGCATACCGCGCCCATCAACACAGCTTCAATCAAAAAAATTGAGCATTATTTGCACACACCACATCGCGCAAGTGCTGCTCTTCCCTCAACGAGCCCTATATCAATAGTGCTAACAGCGCCTTTGGTCAACGCGTGCTTCGGGGTTGGCGTGACGAGCGCAGCCATGGATGGCGCAGCGCCGGAGTTGAACCCCGGACGGGTTCATCGACGGATAAACACCAATTCCGAAGCACGGCACGCACCACACTCACCAGCAAAGCAAAATAAAAATATCAAAAACAATGTGCCTATACCGCGCCGTGCAAGCGCTGCTCTTTCCGCAACGAGTCCTTACAAGAGTTGATCGAGGCGCTACACCAGCCCGAAGTACCGCATACAGCAAAGCCCCAAGTGAGTAACACGCAAAACTGTTACCCCTCCACATCACACGTAACACTTACCGTGACCCGCGGTAACACTCCACGAAAAATCATCGTATAAATAAAGTCAAAAAAAGCAAAATAAATCATAACCTATTGATTTATAAAGAGTTACCAAAACTTGGCACGCCACATGCTTTGTATATGACACAACAACAATAAGAAACATCAAAATATAATAAGAATAAGACGTAACGGCTCCAGCACAATAAAAACAACAGCACGGGAGACGCAGCTAACTGATTACTTTGCAGAGGATAATGATTGAAGCGACACAGATGATCCGAGAATAACAAAACTGCATTCATGCAGCACCTGTATCAACTGAAAGAGCAACAATTAGATCAGCATTCAAAGCAATCCGTTAACTTTTCTACAGCTTAACTGAGCTGTAAACAATTCGCAGGCAGATAACAACAACAAAAATGCCGAGAATAATAAAAAAAACGCATTCAAATATTTACGGGGGAAGTTACGACTTCCCCCGTAACCTTATTGTTCCACATCTTTCGCACTACTTATTGCCACTTCCGCACCACTCCGATGCAGCATTGTAAACTCGTTAAACGTTTTCTTCGTTCACCTCGCCCTCTAGCGGTGGTAGAATCGCAAACCATGATGTGCTACCTACACTATAATAATTCTTTTCGTTTAATCGCACTGGCCGCATCGCACGCTTTGCCGCTGACTTCGTTGCGCACTGCGTTTATGAATTTCCCTTTTGTCGCGAGTCGCAAACAGGCCCTGTTATGCTGAAAAAGCTTTTTAAACCCTTTCGTCTTTCACGCCAACGCAAAGGGCCCGAGCAACCCACGATATTGGAAGCTCATGAGCACCGGCTCAGCTGCGCAGATTTTAGCCGCAACTCAGCCAATGTCGCTGTACGCCTACAACATGCCGGTTTTCAAGCCTATTTAGTTGGCGGCTGCGTGCGTGATGCATTACTAGGCGTCACCCCAAAAGATTTTGATGTCGCCACCAATGCCACGCCCGAACAAGTACGTAATGAGTTTCGTAACTCACGCATTATTGGTCGACGCTTTAAGTTAGCGCACGTACATTTTGGTCGTGAAATCATTGAAGTCGCTACATTTCGCAGCAATCATTCGCAAGAAGATGAGAGCAACAACGACCGCTCAGCGCATGACGCCAGCGGCCGTATTTTGCGCGATAATGTCTACGGCACCTTAGAAGATGATGCGCAGCGCCGCGATTTCACCATGAACGCGCTGTATTTTGACGTCAGTAACGAAAAAATTTACGACTACAGCACAGGCTTTGCGGATATTAAACGCCGCTTAATTCGCCTGATTGGCGATCCAGAACAACGCTATCTTGAAGACCCCGTTCGCATGCTGCGCGCGATTCGTTTTGCCGCCAAGCTGGACTTTGAAATTGAAGACAGCACCGCTGAGCCCATTCGCCGTTTAGCGCATTTACTTGGCGCTATCCCATCAGCGCGCCTATACGAAGAAGTTCTAAAACTATTTCTCAGCGGTTACGCGCTACGCACCTATGAACTGCTGCGTGAATATGATTTATTTGCACAATTGTTTCCCGGCACAGCTAAAGCGCTGCTTAGGCACCCAGAGAACGTTGATCGCTTGCTGCGTAACGCTTTTAAAAATACAGATAAGCGCGTCAACATGGATCGCCCTGTCACTCCAGCATTTTTATTTGCAGCCTTACTCTGGCCATCACTGACAGTGCGTGCCATCAGTTTACAAAATGACGGCATGCACCCTTTGCCCGCCATGCAAGAGGCCGCACATCAAGTGCTACTGGAACAAGTACAACGCATTGCCGTGCCTAAACGCTTTAGTATTCCCACCCGAGAAATCTGGGATATGCAAGAACGCTTACTGCGTCGTGCTGGCAAACGTGCCGACACTTTATTAGCACACCCGCGTTTCCGGGCTGCTTATGATTTTTTATTGCTACGTGAAAGCGCGGGCGAACAGACAGAAAACTTGGGCAACTGGTGGACCGAATACCAGGATGCCAGCGACAGTCAGCGCCGTGAAATGATCAGCAACTTATCTAGTAAAAGCACCACAGCGCGCAAACGTCGTCGCAAGCCACGCACAAGTAAACCAAGCCACCTAGTACCAGGTCACGAATAATGGAGGCGCTGTACATTGGTTTAGGCAGCAATTTAGCTGAGCCCATGCAACAACTGGATGCAGCACTGATTGCTTTAGCGCAGCTACCACAGACGCGTTTAATCGCCAGTTCGGCCTACTACTCCAGCGCACCACTGGGACCCAGTGATCAACCGCGCTATACTAATGCGGTCGCCCACCTTGAAACCACCCTAGCGCCGCATACGCTGCTTGATCACTTGCAGGCTATTGAGCTGAACCAAGGTAGGCAACGTAAGGCTGAACGTTGGGGACCTCGCACGCTGGATTTAGACATTTTATTGTACGGCGAGCGTATCATTGATGATGCGCGTTTACGTGTGCCGCATTACCATATGCATGCGCGACCTTTTGTCTTACTGCCTTTGGCAGAGCTGTGCCCAGCTGACTTTACCCTTGCAGACGGTCGCCAGCTGGCGGATTTATTGCGCCAATGTCCGGTTGACCCAACACTGCAACGCTTACACACACCTCAACTAAGCACAATTTAACAGGTCAATCCACATAGAAATGATTGACTTAATGTTAAGTCATCAGGACTATAGCCACCTTGATAAGAGTACCCAAAAGGTACTAAAGAGGACTCATTAAATGTCTGGCGTCACACTGACAACCCTATTAGATTTAAAACAGCGCGGTGAGAAAATCACCATGCTGACCTGCTATGACGCAACCTTTGCCGCCACGGCCTGTGCTGCAGGCGTGGAAATCCTATTGATCGGTGATTCCTTAGGCATGGTTCTACAGGGCCATGACAGTACGCTGCCGGTGTCAATTGATGATATGGCTTACCACACAGCCGCAGTAAAACGTGGCAATACAGGTGCATTGATTCTCAGCGACCTCTCTTTTATGAGCTCCGCCACGCTTGAGCAAACCTACCAAAGCTGCGCCAAACTGATGCAAGCCGGCGCGCACATGGTCAAGATAGAGGGCGGCGCTTGGCTGGCAGAGACCGTTAGCTTATTAGCTGAACGTGGCATTCCCACCTGTGTGCACTTAGGCTTAACGCCACAGTCGGTCAACGTCTTTGGCGGCTATAAAGTGCAAGGCCGTGGCGAGCAACAAGCGCAAAAAATGCTCGATGACGCCATTGCTCTTGAGCAAGCCGGCGCAGCCTTACTGCTTTTAGAGTGCGTCCCCAGCGAACTGGCTGCGCGCATCAGTCGCGCTGTGCGTATTCCGGTGATTGGCATTGGTGCTGGCCCCGGTACAGACGGCCAAGTGCTGGTATTGCACGACATGCTTGGTTTATCCATCACAGGCCGCACGCCTAAGTTTGTGCGCAACTTTATGCAGGGACAAAGCAGCATTGTTGAGGCCATCAGCTTGTATTGCCGCTCAGTGAAAGACCAGTCATTCCCTGCTGCTGAGCACGAGTTTCGCGCATGAACAGCGTACAAACGCTACAACACTTACGCGCAGCTATCACGCAAGCGCGCAATGCAGGCAAACGTATTGCTTTGGTACCGACCATGGGCAATTTACATGCTGGGCATCTGGCTCTGATCAAGCACGCTGTTGAGCACGCTGACTTTGTGGTGGCCAGTATTTTTGTCAATCCGCTGCAGTTTGGCCCAAACGAAGATCTTGACAGCTACCCGCGCACCTTAGCCGCCGATCAAGACAAGCTACGCGAGGCGGGTTGCCACCTACTGTTTACCCCAGATGCCGAAGAGATGTACCCTAACGGCATGGCGCAACAGACCACCGTCAGTGTTCCGGGTGTATCTGCTGGTTTATGTGGTGGCAGCCGCCCCGGGCATTTTGATGGTGTCGCCACTGTTGTCTGCAAGCTACTCAATATGGCTCAGCCGGATATCGCTCTGTTTGGCGAAAAAGATTACCAACAGCTGGCCGTTATCCGTAAAATGGTGACGGACTTAAATATACCTGTACAAATTTTTGGTGTGCCCATTGTGCGCGATGCAGATGGTCTCGCATTATCGTCAAGAAATGGGTATCTTAATGCGCAACAACGTGCCATCGCCCCGACTCTGCAGCAATGCATGCAGGCGATTAAAGCACAAATTACACAAGGCAAGCGTGATTACCCAGCGCTTTTTGCGCAGTTCCAAACGGACCTACAAGCGGCAGGCTTTCGTCTCGACTATGTAGAATTGCGTGACGCGCTAAACTTAGAGCCAGCTAACGCAGAGACTACTCAGCTGGTTTTATTAGCCGCAGCCTATCTCGGCACGACACGCCTAATTGACAACCTGATCTTTGATCTGTAATAACGACAGACGCTGAAGCGCTACCGCTAACCAAGACGGTGCTACGCTGAGTCAAAGAGGACTACACCATGCAAACCATTATGCTCAAAGCAAAACTGCACCGAGCAATTACCACCCACGCCGTCGTTGATTACGAGGGCTCTTGTGCCATTGATGGCGATTGGTTGGATATGTCAGGGATTCGCGAATACGAACAAATTGATATTTATAACGTCACCAATGGTGAGCGCTTTACCACCTACGCGATTCGCGGTGAGGCCGGTTCAAAAATCATTTCCGTAAATGGCGCTGCTGCACATAAAGCCGCTGTTGGCGATGTGCTGATTATTTGCGCTTACTGCCTCTACGATGAAAATGAAGTAGAAACCCATAAACCTCGCTTACTCTATATGGGTGCTGACGGTTCACTGAGCCACAACAGCAACGCAATTCCAGTACAGCTGGCTTAACCAGTCGGCACTCAGTGTTGGGTGGCGCTATGCCACCCACCCTTTTTCTCTAGGTAGACTGGTGTTATGACCCATTACCAACACCCTTTGGATGCCTCGCTGCTCCCCGCTTGGCAGCAACTGCTTAAGCAACGCCAAGTCATGCAAAATTTTCGCATGACTGATGCCTTCGCCGCAGATCCACAGCGTTTCCAACATTTTTCTTTAAATCACGATGGCTTACTGTTGGATTTCTCGAAAAATCTGCTGGATGACACCACCCTCGATCTACTGATGCAACTGGCCGAACAAAGCCAACTGCAAGATGCCATCCACGCCTTATTTGATGGTCAACCAGTCAATACCTCTGAGCACCGTCCAGCTTTGCACACGGCACTGCGTCGCCCGATTGGCGATAGCTTAGTAGTGGACGGCGAGGATTTAATCCCGCAGGTTCATGCCGTGCTCAACAGCATGACCGAAATGGTCAATCGCATTCACAATGGTTTATGGCGTGGCTATAGCGAAAAGCCCATTACCCATATCGTCAATATTGGTATTGGTGGCTCTTTTTTAGGCCCACAACTGGTCTCTGAAGCGCTGCGGCCCTTTGCTCAGCAAGGTGTACAGTGTCACTTCCTAGCCAATATTGACGGCAGTGAGTTTCACGAACTCAGTAATAGCCTGAATGCTGAAACCACCTTATTTATAGTTTCTAGCAAGTCATTTAAAACCCTAGAAACCTTAAAAAACGCGCAAGCCTCGCGCAGCTGGTATCGAGCACAAGGAGGTACTGAAGCTGGCCTACATCGTCACTTTATTGCCGTATCCAGTAATATTGAAGCTGCTGTTGCCTTTGGTATCGCTCCAGAAAACATCTTGCCTATTTGGGATTGGGTCGGCGGCCGTTATTCTCTGTGGTCAGCCATTGGTTTACCGATTGCCCTATCCATTGGCATGTCTAATTTTAAAGAGCTGCTCGCCGGCGCGTGGAGTATGGATCAGCACTTTCAAGAAGCACCCTTTGCGCAAAACATGCCGGTGATCATGGCAATGCTGGGCATTTGGTACAGTAACTTTTGGCAAGCACAAAGCCATGCAATTTTACCCTATGACCATTACTTGCGTAACTTTACCCAGCACTTGCAACAGCTCGACATGGAGTCAAATGGTAAAAATGTACGCCAAGATGGCTCAGCGTTAACCTATTCCAGTGGCTCAGTGATTTGGGGGGGCGTTGGCTGTAACGGTCAGCATGCCTATCATCAGTTATTGCACCAAGGCACCTTACTGGTTCCTGCTGATTTTATCGTGCCGGTGGTCAGCCATAATCAAATTGCCGATCATCACCAATGGTTGTATGCCAACTGTTTATCGCAAAGCCAAGCCTTGATGCAAGGCAAAAGCCGCGAGCAAGCAGTACAAGAACTGCGAGATAAAGGTCTACCTGACAGCGAAATTGCGCGTTTAGCAGCACATAAAGAAATCCCCGGCAACCGCCCCAGCAACACCCTAGTAATGGAGCGTATTTGTCCTCGCCGTCTCGGCGCATTAATCGCTCTATACGAACATAAAGTCTTTGTGCAAAGCGTGGTTTGGGGCACCAATGCCTTTGACCAATGGGGTGTAGAGTTGGGCAAAGCACTCGGTGAAGGTGTCTATCAGCGCCTCACCGGCCAAGCTCCAGCCAACCACACCGACGCATCCACCCAAGGTTTAATCAACTTCTTTAGAAACCGCCACCGCGGCTAAGTACTACTGGGTAGAGGTACTGATAAGCTCAACATCCATGGCGGTGCTATTGATCACCCAGCTGCTGCGTCCGGTTGCCGTATTTTGGTCACGCTGCTGTATGAAATGCTACGCCGCGATGCGAAAAAAGGCCTTGCCACCTTGTGCATTGGTGGCGGTCAAGGCGTGGCCTTGGCGCTTGAGCGTTAATCAAGGTTAAGCTGTCATGGCGTTGTCTGATGGTTATCTGAATCCGACAACGCTAAAACACAGTATGCAGCCCCACACACGCGGAAAAGGTTACCGGTCAGCAACAACAACCTACTGCTTTGCTTATATTTTGCATACACTGTAGATACACTGAGTTGAAGGTTCGCAGTCATGTCTAAAGGTTTAAAGCGCCTCGTCATTACCCTAATAAGCTGCTTGGCTATTTATAGCTGGTTAGGTTTTTTATTGATTCCCAGCGTCGCTTTACAGGTCATCAACCAGCAACTGGCTATCTATACCAATAGCCCTGCACAGCTACAGCGCTTGGAGTTTAATCCATTCACCCTTGAGCTTTCGGCTTGGGGTTTGCACATTGGTGACACAGAGGATGAGCAGCTCAGCTTGCAGCATCTATACGGTAAACTGGCCAGCGACAGTCTGTGGACGAAAACCCTACACCTCAATGCAGTGCAGTTGCTACAACCCAAAGCACAGATTATTTTCAACAAAAAAGGCGAGCTGAACCTTGCTCAATTGTTTACTTTGCCCGATAGCCCTGATCAGCCGGAACAAGCTGAGAGCACGCCTCTCGCGGTCCTCATTGATCAACTGCAGCTGCAACAAGGTAGTGCACGCTTTAACGATCAGCGTCAGCAAGACCCAGTCGACATTAGTTTTGACGACCTCAATATCACTTTAAATCATTTCGACACCCGTCCTGCCAGCAACAGCGCACTGCAACTCACTGCGCAAGCCAACGATGGCACGCAACTGCAATGGCAAGGCAGTCTCAGCATCAACCCACTGGCCTCGAAAGGTCACCTGCAGCTGCAAGATGCACAATTACAAAGCTGGTGGCCCTATGTGCACGAACATTTTACCGCACAGCTGAACGATGGCCGCCTAAGTCTCGACACCCGTTACGAACTGGAGCTCACTCCAGAATTACAATTTAAAGCCAGCCAATTCAATGCACAGCTCAACTCTGTAGCGCTTAATCAACAGCAACAGCCGTTGGCGCGTCTGGCCAAACTCAGTCTCAGCGATACGACATTTGATCTGGCCGCGCAAACATTACAGATCGGCAAAGCCAACAGTTCCAAGCTTGAAGCGTGGGCTGAGATTGATAAAAATGGCACGCTAAACTGGCAAAAACTACTAGCCAATGCCTCCTCAGAACAGTCTGCAACTAAGTCGCCGGTTAGCACCGACAATGCATCCATCAACGACACAGACAGCCCCCAAAACAGTCCAGCTTGGCACCTCATCGTGAAGCAGGCCAACTTTAGTCAGCAGCAGTTTCATTTCGCTGATAACAGTCACAGTGAGCCCGTTGCGCTCAATCTTTCTGATTTTAATCTACAGATTAAAGATTTTGACAGCCAAGCCAGCAGCCCCTTTAATGCGGAACTGAAAACAAACATTGGCGAACAAGGCACTCTCAGCAGCACTGCAAGCGTTCTTTTAAAGCCACTCAAAATCGATATGACGCTTAACAGCAGCGATCTCGACTTACGCCCTGCACAGGCTTGGATTAGCCCCTACGCTCACGTAGAACTGCGTAGCGGCTTGCTCGGTAGTGCGCTAAAACTACAAATAAGCGATTTAGACAACCTACAGCTGACGCTGCAAGGTCAGGCTGCAATCAGCCAATTGCATATCCGTGACAGCCTGCGCCAACGTGATCTTTTAAAATGGCAAACGGTTGATATCAATGGCATTCAATATGCCCTGCAGCAACAGAACCTCTCGATTGACAACATCGCTCTGCAACAACCCTATGCGCGTTTTATTATCAATGAAAACCTGACGACCAATATCAGCGAATTATTAATTCCCCAGCCACAGTCAGCTGCCAGCGAACAGGCCAGTAAAGACTCTGAGTTTGCCCTGCATATTGGCGGTATTGATATCAACGATGGCTCGGCAAATTTTGCTGATTTTAGCCTCACTCCTAATTTTTCCACGGCGATTCAACAGCTTAACGGCCAGATTGGCACGCTAGACAATCAAACTCATAGTATTGCCACAGTGGATATTAAAGGTACTGTTGACCGTTATGCGCCGGTCACTATTAAAGGCAGCCTGATGCCCTTTGACCCACTAAAAAAGCTCGATATTGCCACAGCATTTAAGCACGTGGAATTGACCACACTAACGCCCTACTCAGGTAAGTTTGCCGGTTATCGCGTGCAAAAAGGTCGTTTAAATTTGGATCTGCACTATCAAATCAATGACGGCAAGCTCAACGCAAGCAATCAATTACTACTTGAACAACTGCAGTTGGGCGAACGTGTCGACAGCCCCGATGCGGTAGATTTACCGGTACGCCTAGCGATTGCTTTGCTCAAAGATAGCAAAGGGGAAATTGCCCTAAATCTGCCAGTGCAAGGTGATCTAAATAACCCCGAATTTAAAGTCGCGCCTATTGTCTGGCAAACCTTACGTAATTTGATTACCCGTGCAGTGTCCGCGCCGTTTAATTTTATTGCAAATTTAGCCGGCGGCAGTGCGACCGAGCTCAATCAGGTGGTTTTTTTACCCGGTGAGTTTGTCATCAACGCCAATGCAGCACAGGGTTTAGATACTCTCACTAAAGCGTTAAAGGATCGTCCACAACTGCGCTTAGAAATCGAAGGCGGCAGTCATATTGCATTAGATGGCCCACCATTGGCACAGATGCGCTTAACCAGAGCCTACCAAAACGCTTGGTACAGTATTTTACAGCGTCGCGGCACTAAGATTGACGCCAGCAAGGAAACTCTAGAGGTGCCGGATAACGAAAAACCCGCCTTACTCGAGGGTATTTACCGCACACAACTCAAACAACAACCACCAGCGCAATGGGCTGAATTAAAGAAAGACCAGCGCGCTCAGCAAATGCGCGAAGCAGTGTTACACAGTTATGCGCAGAGTCCTGTAGGTTTGCGCCGTTTGGCCCAAGCTCGAGCCAACAGTATTAAAGAATATTTAATTGAACAGGCGCAACTGGATGCTGAACGCGTCTACTTGCTTGATGTTAGTGAAGGCAAAGCCAGCGCTGATAATGGTGTGATCAGCACGTTGCATTTAGGGAGTATGTGATGAAATATTTAAGCGGTTTTATGTTGTGTATCACGCTCAGCATGTTCAGTGCCGGAGCAATGGCCAGCACCTTTCGTTGCGGTACGCAGTTGGTCAGCTTGGACGACCGCACTTTTCAAGTCTTACGTAAATGCGGTGAACCGGTGGTGCGAGAAACAATTGGCTATACCCTTGGTGAATACAATCGCCAAGAGCTGCCTATCGAAGAATGGGTGTACGGACCACGCAATGGGATGTTGTATTTTTTGCGTTTTGTCGGTGGCCGTTTGGTGAGTATTGATAGCCAACGCGGTCAATAGAGCCTGTTGCAGATGAGCACCTGAACTTGCCGACGTCATCTGCACTGCAGCGCTATGCAGGAGTCAGCAGGTTACCGTATTGATTCACTGCTGGTTAGTCACAGCTAATGAGTACATTGTTTATGTTACGTTCTGTCGTATTTGCTTTATTTCTACTGAGTTTTAGTGCGACATCCTATGCGTCATCGACTTTTCGTTGCAATAGCACGCTGGTCAGCCTTGGCGCGAGCATGCAAGAAGTGCGCAATAAATGCGGCGAGCCGGTAGCAAAAGAAAGTTTGGGCTTTAAATCAGTAATCAATCAATATGGCCATACTCATCAGCTGCATGTTGCTGAATGGCTATATGGCCCCAAAGGCGGTATGTATTACTTTTTACGCTTTGAAGGCGGCGACTTAGCCAAAATATCGAGCACGCGTTAAGTCAGCGAGCGGAGCAGGCTCTGGCTATCAACGCAGAACCTACAAGCCACTGCACAACTAAGCGGGTTCTGGATGAATACCAAGGCTTTGCAGAGCAGTCACCACTTCGGCCAGCGGCAAACCAACAACGGCACTGTAGCTGCCAGAAATAGCACTGACAAACACGCCGCCTTTGCTTTGGATACCGTAACCACCGGCTTTATCTTGCTGCTCACCAGTATGCCAGTACCAGTCGACTTCTTTACTGGTAATGGAGCGGAAGAAAACCGTAGTATTGACCCGCTGTACGCGTATTTGCTGCCCAGTTTTGATCGCAAAAGCAGTCATCACCGTATGCGAACGCCCCGATAGAGCGCGCAGCATCTGACCAGCTTGGCTTTGATCGCTGGGCTTACCTAGAATGTCATCTTCTAACACAACGATGGTGTCAGCGGCTAAGACGATGGCGTTTTCATCATCTTGTACTGATTTAAAACCTGCTTCAGCTTTTTCTTTAGCAAGGCGCTCAACGTAAGCAGTGGGCAGTTCTTTACCGCGCTGGCTTTCATCTACAGCAATATCAAGTATGGAAAACTTGATATCAGTTTGCGCTAATAATTCACGGCGTCTGGGCGATGTGGAAGCTAAGTACAGCGTCATACGTTGTTAAACCTGTGTATTCGAATCGATGAGTTTCAATCTGAGCAGCGTTACAACGTCAATGCCATTGTCGTAGTCGCCAAAATGAGTACTGTAAGGATATCGCTGTCTGCAAATATACCTGAATCTATCGTTTATATGCTCTACTGTATTGCCTGTCAAAGCCATTGCCCAGTTAAGGTATCAGTGCGCCTCAAACTGCTATCGCTAAGCCAAGTAAAGCGGGACAACTATATAGTATGAAATGATTATAGCAGAGAACGACTCTGACTTTTAGCTCTAACCGCGTAGCAATTAACTGCGTAGATCGTACGAAATGCTAGCGCCACCGTCAGCAATGCGGGCAAGGTCTGTTTTGTGCAGTCGTATGTTCATGTGTGCTGAATCGCAGATCAACTCTACTGGGCAGTTCAGCGCTTTGCTTTAAGCTGTACTAGGGTCTTATCCAGACGTTGTGCTATCCATGCCGAGTTTAACGAGAATGTTATTAAACAAGCCCATATTTCTCTTGCATGGTTTTGTACGTTTTTGATTATCGATGAAAAGACCCAGTAGGTCACCCTTTAATTGGTACCCTACACACCTGTTGCATGCGATTACTTGTATGTGTTTTTGAGTTTTTTGAGGGGTATTGAATGGAACGCGTAGTGATTTTGGTGGATGTGCAAAATATTTATTACACGGTACGCCAAGGCTTTGCCGCGAGCTTCGATTACAACCAATTTTGGCGCGACGTCACTGCCGGTCGCGAGGTGGTCAAAGCAATTGCCTATGCCACCGAGCGTGGCGATCCCAAGCAACAGCAATTTCAAAACATTTTACGCGCCATTGGCTTTGA
>Ga0172382_10008441_pt1 | contig 14360 bp, 12 predicted proteins | sample Leawel138RmetaG_FD_122245 | JGI IMG/M metagenome (GOLD analysis project Ga0172382, IMG submission 122245) | Leachate microbial communities from a municipal landfill in Southern Ontario, Canada - Leachate well 138R metaG | ecosystem: Engineered > Solid waste > Landfill > Unclassified | place...
TCCAGCTTGCCGGCCTTGGCCACTTCCTTGGCCTTGATGTCGAAGGTGGCTTCCTTGCCGGCCAGATGGGTGGCGGCGTATTCCTCGGGGAACGTCACGGTGATCGTGGTCTCGTCGCCGGCCTTGACGCCGACGAGCTTGTCCTCGAAGCCGGGGATGAACTGGTTTGAGCCGAGCACGAGATCGGCGTCCTCGGCCGCGCCACCCTCGAAGGGCACGCCGTCGATCTTGCCGAGATAGTCGAAGGTGACCTTGTCGCCCTTCTCGGCCTTGCCCTTCTTCGGCTCCCAGGTGCGGGCGGAATCGGCCACGCGCTCGACCTGCTCCTCGACCTCCTCGGCCGGCACGTCATAGACGAGACGGGTGATGGAGACGGTGGAAAGGTCCTTCTCTTCGATCGCGGGCAGCACCTCGTAATCGAGCGAGAATTCGAAGTCGGCGTTGCCGGCGAGCACCTTCTCGGCTTCCTTCTCGTCCTCGGTCATCGAGACCTCGGGCTGCATCGCCGCCTTCTCGCCGCGGTCGGCCAGGATGGAGCGGCTGGAATCGTTGAGGATCTCGTTGACCACTTCGGCCATGAACGACTTGCCATAGACCTTGCGCAGGTGGGGCAGCGGCACCTTGCCGGGACGGAAGCCGTTGATGCGGACCTTGTCCTTGGCCGCCGAAAGCCGCTCGACGAGCTTCGCTTCCAGTTCCGTGGCCGGGACGATCACCTTGATCTGGCGCTTCAGTCCCGCGTTGAGCGTTTCGGTTACCTGCATCTCAAAACCTTCGTCTTCATCAAGGCGGGCGGGCCGGCCCGTTGCCGTCCTGCCTGCGTGAAATCCTGCTCGGGAATAGCTGGCGAGGACCCAGCGCGACCCGCGAAACGGGGCTTTCCATCATCCCTAGACCCCAATCGTGGCACAGTCTAGGTCGCCATGGCCACGAGTTCGGTCACGAATTTGGGTCGATATAGGAGAGCTTGCGCGGACGCAAGACTTATCCTAGTGACGGCGCGACGCGCGCGTGGCGGAATTGGCAGACGCAGCAGGTTTAGGTCCTGCCGCCGCAAGGCGTGGGGGTTCAAGTCCCTCCGCGCGCACCATTTTTTTTGATCTCACGGCAGTTCGCTTCGCTCACGCCTCCGACGGGGCGGCCTGACCGGCCGACGGGCGGTCGCCCTTGCGAACCCTGCGGGTTCGGATATCTCACGGCAGTTCGCTTCGCTCACGCCTCCGACGGGGCGGCCTGACCGGCCGATGGGCGGTCGCCCTTGCGAACCCTGCGGGTTCGGATAGTCTCCATCCGATAGCATGCCGGGCACCGCCTCAATAGAGCGGTTCGGCATAAAGCAGCGTCTCGCCGTCGTGGAACGACTTGATCTGCGCCGTGCCGTCCTTCGCCACCGCCACCTTCATGCGGAAGCTGCGCTCGGCAAGGTTCCGTTCGATCTCCCTGCCCTCGCCCTCGGGCACGTAGAAGCGTTCGATGCCGTAGCGGACGGAGACGGAGTGCGTGCGCGCCGACCAGCGCGGCTGGGTCATGCCCCTGACATCGACCTCGCCCTCGGCCGGCGCGGGTTCGGGCGGCTGGCCGAAGCGGGCCGCGACCGGCTGGAAGACGCCGTCGTCATCCGTCTTCAGCCGCACATAGACGGTGCGGTCGTCCTCGTCCCCGCTCTCTTCCGGCATCTCCCCGAACAGGTCGGCCGGCACGCGCGAGATGTTGTAGGCGAGCGTGACGTAGTCGCCGCGCAGCAGGTCGCGCGGATCGACCGGCTCGACCGCCAGCGTCACCTCGTGCCCGTCGCGCAGCACGGCCGCGCGGCCGGCGATCATCGAGGCGAGAAAGCCGATCTGGAGCAGGGCGACGACCAGCGCCGCCGGCACGAGCCAGCGCCGCGCGATCATGCCGCTTCTCCATCCGTTGCGATGCGCCGCTCGAAACGGGCGATCAGCCATGCCAGCGCCGACAGCGTCAGCCCGGCAAGGAGGAAGAAGGCGGCCGTGTCCATCATCGTGCCCAGCATCACCACATAAAGGAAGCAAAGGTTGAAGGCGAAGGCGAGATAGGCGAACCAGCGCAGCGCCCGGTTGTCGCGCCCCTCGAGCAGCAGCGCCGCGACGATGCCGGCAAAGGCGAGGATGGTGGGCGCGAGGAAGCCCGGCTCGTCGATCAGCGCCGTCTGGACCGTGCCGACGCCGACGAGGAAGCCGGCGAGCGCGTGGACCGGCAGGCTTTCGCCCAGCCCCGAAAGGCGGTGCGCCTCCGCGGGCCGCATCCGGCCGAGGGCGAAGACGGCGAACGCCCCCGCCGCGAGCAGGATCGGCGCCGCAAACGTCGTCTCGTCGCGCCAGTAGGCGAGCACCGTGAACAGATAGAGCGACAGCAGCAGCAGATGGCGCGAAAGCACGCTGCGCGTCCAGAACGACAGCGCATAAAGCACGGCCGCGACGACCGGCCAGGAAAGCGGCGGCCCGCCGAGCGACCAGCCCTGCGACGCCTTCATCAGCATCCATGCGCCGGCCAGAAGGGCCGCGCCCGCATTGAGCGCGCCCGAACGCAGGACCGCCGCGGCCAGCGCGGTGCCCGCGCCCCAGACGAAGACGGCTTCGGCCTCGTCGCCCGACATGTGGTAGATCTGCGCGATCAGCGCGATCGAGGCGCCGAAACCGGCGGCGGCGACCACCCAGGCGCCCTCGCCCGCCCCCTCGCGGCCCGAGAGCTTGAGAGCCGCGCCGCCGACATAGCCGGCGAGGATGAGCGCAAACAGCATGGCAACGCGCGCGAGCCGCGGGAACGCCTCCCAGTTGGCGGCGATGAAGATGACGACCGCCGCCGCGAACAGCGCCGCCGCCATCATCGCCAGCACCGCGCCGAAGGAGATCGAAGGGCCGGAGTTTCGCTCTGCATCGAACGAAAGTGCCTGCGCCGTCGCCTCGTCGATCAGCCCCGCTTCGCGCCAGCGCGAAATGTCGCGCTTGACCTTCGTTATGTAAGAAGCCATCGGCCACTCCCTCTCCGGCGGCGCGCAGCCGGGCATCGGCCGCAGGAAAGCGGCAGATTGTGACGGAAATCCGGTTACATAGCCGATTCCGCCATCAGGCCGCCACACAGGTGAAGGATCCCCTCATATTGCAATGCACAAACGCATTGCTGTCATGCAGCATTCGCACTTCAAAAGCCGGAAGCGAGCGACTATCTTCCAACCATCGAACGACAACGAACGCGCAAGAACAACGAAATAGGTGCTGAAATGAACCTGATCCGCAACTACCAGAACTGGCGCCGCTACCGCAACACGGTCAACGAGCTGAGCCGCCTTTCCAACCACGAGCTGAACGACCTCGGCATCTCGCGCGGCGAGATCCCCTTCGTCGCTCGCAAGTCGCTCTAGGAATTCCAGAGATCTCGTCGGGACCGTCCTCCTCCCAGGTTCCGGCGGATAAGGCCGCCAATCTCCTCCTCCCGATTGTCGGCCGCCATAACGACACCCGCCGGACCTCCTCCCCCGGCGGGTGTTGTTCTTTTCGGGCCTTTCTTGCATTCGTCCTCGGCCGGGACTAATTCCCCTCTCATGACAATCAAGCCCGTTCACGTCGTCGGCGGGGGCCTCGCCGGCTCCGAAGCCGCCTGGCAGATCGCCAGCGCCGGCGTCCCGGTCATCCTTCATGAAATGCGCCCGGTGCGCGAGACGCCGGCGCACAAGACCGACGGTCTGGCCGAGCTGGTCTGCTCCAACTCCTTCCGCTCCGACGACGCCGAGACCAACGCCGTCGGCGTGCTCCACGCCGAGATGCGGCTTGCCGGCTCGCTGGTGATGAGCGCGGGCGACGCCAACCAGGTTCCGGCCGGCGGCGCGCTCGCCGTCGACCGCGACGGCTTCTCCGCCGCCGTCACCGAAAGGCTCGAGGCGCATCCGCTCGTCACCATCATGCGCGAGGAAGTCGCCGGCCTGCCGCCCGAAGACTGGGATCAGGCCATCATCGCCACCGGGCCGCTGACCGCGCCGTCGCTGGCCGAGGCGATCGCGCAAGCCACCGGAGCCGACGCGCTCGCCTTCTTCGACGCCATCGCCCCGATCGTCCATTTCGATTCCATCGACTTCGATGTCGCCTGGTTCCAGTCGCGCTACGACAAAGTCGGTCCTGGCGGCACCGGCAAGGACTACATCAACTGCCCGATGGACAAGGCGCAGTACGAAGCCTTCGTCGCCGCGCTGATCGAGGGCGACAAGACCGAGTTCCGCGAATGGGAGGGCACACCCTATTTCGACGGCTGCCTGCCGGTCGAGGTGATGGCCGAGCGCGGCGTCGAGACGCTGCGCCACGGCCCGATGAAGCCGATGGGCCTGACCAACCGGCACAACCCGACGGTGAAGCCCTACGCCGTGGTCCAGCTGCGCCAGGACAACGCGCTCGCCACGCTCTACAACATGGTCGGCTTTCAGACCAAGCTGAAGCATGGCGAGCAGGTGCGCATCTTCCGCGCCATTCCGGGGCTGGAGCGGGCCGAGTTCGCCCGCCTCGGCGGCCTGCACCGCAACACCTACATCAACTCGCCGACGCTGCTCGATCCAACGCTGCAATTGAAGAGCCGGCCCGGCCTGCGCTTCGCCGGCCAGATCACCGGCTGCGAGGGCTATGTCGAATCGGCGGCCATCGGCCTGCTCGCCGGGCGCTTTGCTGCCGCCGGACGGCTCGGCCAACCGCTGGCAACCCCGCCGGCGACCAGCGCCTTCGGCGCGCTGCTTTCCCACATCACCGGCGGCCACATCGTTTCCGACGACGAGCCCGGCAAGCGCTCGTTCCAGCCGATGAACGTCAATTTCGGCCTGTTCCCGCCGCTGGAGGCCGGAACGAAGCTCAAGCCGGACGGCTTCGAGGGCCGCTTCCGCGGCAAGGACAAGGCCATCGCCAAGAAGAAGGCGCTCGCCCGCCGCGCGCTCGCCGACTGCCGCGCCTGGCTCGGCCTGCCGCCCGCGGCGGCAGCGGCCGAATAGCGTCATTCTTTCAAAGGGGGAGATTTCCATGGCCGCGTTCGACAGCACTTTCTTCAAGGTCGAGCGCGACGGCCCGGTCGCGCTCATTCTCCTCAACCGGCCGGACAAGGCCAATTCGATGACGCCGGATTTCTGGACCGACCTGCCGCGCATCGTCGATGCGCTCGCCCGCGACGAGAGCGTGCGCTGCGCGATCCTCGCCGGCGAAGGCAGGCATTTCACCGGCGGCATGGACCTTGCCGCCTTCGCCTCGATCGCCGCCATGTTCGACAACGAGCCCGGCCGCGCCGCCTATGCCATGCGCGACCTGATCCTCTCCCTGCAAGGCTCGTTCACCGCGCTGGAGCGGGCGCGCTTTCCGGTCATCGCCGCGATCCACGGCGCCTGCGTCGGCGGCGGCATCGACATGATCACCGCCTGCGACCTGCGGATCGCGAGCCACGACGCCCATTTCTCGATCGAGGAAATCCATATCGGCATGGCGGCGGATGTCGGCACGCTCCAGCGCCTGCCGAAGCTGATCGCGCCGATGGTCGCGGCCGAGCTTGCCTATACCGGCCGCCGCTTCGGCGCCGAGGAAGCCAGGACCATCGGCCTCGTCTCCGCCGTTCATGCCGACAAGGAGGCGACGCTCGCCGCCGCGCGCGCGATGGCGCGGGAGATCGCGAGAAAATCGCCGCTCGCCATCGCCGGCATCAAGCGCAACCTCGCCTACGCCCGCGACCATTCGGTCGCCGACGGTCTCGACTATATCGCGACATGGAACGCCGGCATGCTGCGGCCGGGCGAGCTGATGGCGGCGGTGCAGGCGAAGATGGCGAAGCGGGAGGCCGAATTCGCCGACCTGCTTGCCGAGCGGACCCTCGGATGACTATTCGCCCGGCAGGCCGGGCTTGCCCGCCTCGCCCGGATTGCGCCGCACATAGGCCGCCTTCAGGCTCTCGGATGTCTCGCGCGAGCCGTCATGGCTCCAGCCCGGCGGGCGGAAAAGGTAGCCGAGCCGCTGGCCCAGCGTCAGCCCCGGCGCGAAGGCATCGCGGAACATCGCGATCCATTCGTGGAAAGCGACCTTCAGCGGGTTGAAGGTGCCGATATTGTGGACGATGCCGTAACGCGGCCTGTCCTCCTCCAGTTCCTCGACGAAGGTGCCGAACATGCGATCCCAGATGATCAGCGTGCCGGCATAGTTGGCGTCGAGATAGCGCGGATTGGTGGCATGGTGGACGCGGTGGTGCGACGGCGTGTTGAAGATGAACTCGACCGGCCGCCACAGCTTGCCGATGGTCTCGGTGTGGATCCAGAACTGGTAGACGAGGTTGAAGCCGAAGACGAAGACGATGATCGCCGGGTGGAAGCCGAGCAGCACCAGCGGCACCTGAAGCACGAACATGCCGGTGAAGGTGCCGGTCCATGACTGCCGGAGCGCGGTGGACAGGTTGTAGTGCTGGCTCGAATGGTGATTGACGTGCTCGGCCCACACCCAGCGCACCCGGTGGGCGATGCGGTGATACCAGTAGTAGCGCAGATCATCGAGCAGGAAGGCGGCGAGCGCCACCCACACCGAGACGCCGAGGTCGAACAGGCGGAACTGCCACACCCACATCAGCGCCGTATAGGAGACGACGCCGAGCAGCAGGCCGGCCGCAACGTTGCCGACGCCCATCGCGAGGCTGGTCAGCGTGTCGCGCGTCTCGAACCCGCCCGGCGCGCGGCCGGTGCGCACCAGCCACAGCTCGATCAGGATGGCGAGGATGAAGAAGGGTATGGCAAGCTGCGTCACGTCCGGGAAGGCATAGGCGTCCATCGGCGCTCCTTTCTCATGCCCGCAGGGCGGCCAGAAGCCGCCCGACCGCGTCCGCCGCCTCTTCGTCCGCAAAGGTGAACGCGCCGCCCTTCCATGTAAAGTCCTTCAGGCGCAGCCTCAGCGTCGCTCCCGTCACCTGCGGCGCGCCGGCGAGGTCGCGCGCCGCGACCACGCGGGTCAGGAACCTGTCGCCGATGGCCTGCACGATACCGACGCGCCCGTCGCCGAGCGCGAGGAACGCGGCATCCGCCGCCGCGGTCAGATGAACCGCCTCGACGGCCAGATCGGGGAAATCGAGGCCAAACCGTGCGCGGGCGGCCGCCTCGTCCTCAAGCCGCGCGCGCCGGCTGCCGCCGGTCAGGTGCACGACCAGCACCACGCCGGAAACGCCGGCGACCACCATCGCCACAAGCAGCGTCAGGCTCATCCCCGCCCGTTTCTCCCCCAGACCGGCCCGATGCTACCGCAGGCCCCGCCGGGGCGTCAAAGCCGCGCCTATCCCCAGCCGCGCGCGGCGCGGGAAAGCAGCGTCCAGTGCCGGCGCAGCGCAGAGATGTCGACCGGGCGGTGCAGCATGTCGGTGCCGGCGCGGGCGGCGCGTTCGAGATAAGGGCTGGCCAGTGCCGCCGGCAGGAAGGCGGGACGCAGCGCGGCCGGCATGTCCTTGGCCTCCGCCTCGAAGCGAGCGGCATGCTCGCGCCCGAGCTCGACGAAAGCGGCGACGGCGCGGCCGGCCGCCTCCCCCCCGCCCGCCTCGACGATGTCGGCGCGGCTCGCGCCGACGGCGGCCAGGATGTCGGCCGGCACGTAGCATTGCCCGCGCGCCCGGTGCAGCGGCATCAGCCTCGTCAGCCCGGCGATGGCCTGGGCGCAGCCGCCATGGCCGGCGGCGGCGGCGAAGGCGGGCGCGGCTTCGGGCTCCAGCATCAGCGCGGCGAGCTGGATCAGCGCCGAGGCCGTCTCGCCGCAATAGCCTTCAAGATCGGCGCGCGATGGCATAGGGTCGTCGTAGAGGTCGAAGATGCGCGCCTCGAGATAGCGGTCGAAGGCGTCGAGCGGCAGGCCGTGGCGCTCTATCGCCGCCTGAAGCGAGGCCGCGAGCGGATGGCCCGTGGCAGCCGCCTCGCCGCCGGCCAGCGCATCGCGCCACCACTGGATGCGCACCTCGCCCGGCAGCGGCTCGCGGATGCGGTCGCGGATCGAGGCGATCTCGGCGTTGAACGCATAGAGCGCCGCAAGGTCGGGCCGCAGCGCCTGCGGCGCGTAGAGCGTGGAGAGATAACGGTCCGGGTCGTTGCGCCTCAGCGCCTGGCTGTCGTCTATGCCCGCTCCGTCCGCCATGTCATTCGACGGCGACCAGCGCCGCCGCCACCCGTCGCTCCTCGGCGAGAAGCACGTTGTAGGTGCGCACCGCCGCGCCGGTGGACATCGGCTCGGCCGCGATGCCGGCCTCGCGCAAGGCGGCCCGCAGGCCCGCCGGCAACGGCCGCAGATCGCCGCCGCAGCCGATGAGCAGGATGTCGATCTCGCCGGCCTCCTCCACCACCCGGGCAAAATCCGCGACGGCGAAGGCCGCCGGGTTCGCCGGCTCCCAGCCATGGATGCCGGACGGCAGGCACAGGATCGAGCCGCGATGCGACATGTCGGCGAAACGGAAGCCGCCGTCGCCATAGGCGTCGATCGGCGCGCGCCCCGGAAAGTGCGCCTCGCGGATGATGATGCCGTCGCCCATGGCCCCGCTCAGGCCTTGGCGCCCGCCGGCCTCGACACGGCCTTGCCCTCGTCCTCGCTGCCGAACATCTCCGGCCGCAGCCGGAATAGGATCAGCATCGGCCCGGCGATGAACAGCGACGAATAGGTGCCGACGAGCACGCCGATCAGGATCGCGAACATGAAGTCGGCTATGACCTCGCCACCCCACAGATAGAGCACCGTCAGCGCGAACAGCGTCGTCAGGCCGGTCATGAAGGTGCGCGACAGCGTCTGGGTCAGCGACATGTTGATGAGGTCGACGACCGGCATCCGCTTGTATCGTCGCAGATTCTCGCGCACGCGATCATAGATGACGACCGTGTCGTTGATCGAATAGCCGACCACGGTGAGGATGGCCGCGATGCTGGCGAGATTGAACTCGAAGCCGAACACCACGTAAAGGCCGATCATGAGCACCACGTCGTGCAGCGTCGAGACGATGGCGCCGACACCGAACTGCCACTCGAACCGCACCCAGATATAGACCAGCATGGCGATCATCGAGGCGATGACGCCGATGGTACCGCTCCATGCCAGTTCGGAGGACACGGTCGGGCCGACCACCTCGACCCGGCGGAAGTCGTAGTCGGCGTCGAGCGCGCCGTGGACCCTGTCGGTCACGCTCTGCTCGGCGGTGTCGCCGCCCTCCTTCTGCCCCTCGACGCGGATCATCAGCTCGGCATTGCCGAACTCCTGGACCTGCACCTCGCCGATGTCGAGCGCGTTCAGCCGCGCGCGCACGTCGCCGGCGTCGGCCGTGCCGTCCCTGGCCTGCACCTCGATCATCGAGCCGCCGCGGAAGTCGATGCCGAGATTCATCGGCGTGATGAAGAACATCGCGACGATGAAGATCGACGCCGCCGCCGAGAGCGCGAAGGCGGGGTTGCGCCAGCGCATCAGGTTGATCTTAGGGTCGAGCGGCAGGTAGTGGACGAGCCCGGCCGGGAAGTTCGTCGGCCGGTTGCGCCTGAGCCACACGGCGATCAGCCAGCGCGTCAGCGTGAAGGCGGTGAAGACGGTGGTGATGATGCCGATGGCGAGCGTGACGGCGAAGCCGCGGATCGGGCCGGTGCCCATGTAGAACAGGATGACGGCCGCGATCAGCGTCGTCACGTTGGCGTCCACCACGGCCGCCAGCGCGCGGCGGAAGCCGGAATCGAGCGACTGGATCAGCGAGCGCCCCTGCGCGCGCTCCTCGCGCACGCGCTCGAAGATGATGACGTTGGAGTCGACCGCCATGCCGAGCGTCAGCGCGATGCCGGCGATGCCGGGCAGCGTCAGCGTCGCGCCGAGCATGGTCAGGATGGCGATCATCATGACGAGGTTGGCGGCAAGGCCGATCGAGGCCAGAACGCCCAGCTTGCCGTAGGCCAGGATCAGGAAGGCGAAGACGAGCAGCGCCGCGATGCCGGTGGCGAAGGTGCCCGCCTCGATCGAATCCTGGCCGAGGCTCGGGCCGACCGTGCGCTCCTCGATGATGGTCAGGTCCGCCGGCAGCGCGCCGGCGCGCAGGAGCACGGCGAGGTCGTTGGCGCTCTGGACCGTGAAATTGCCGGAAATCTGCCCCGAGCCGCCGAGGATCGGCTCGTTGATCCGCGGCGCCGAGATGACGTGGTTGTCGAGAATGATGGCGAAGGGCCGGCCGACATTCTGCTGCGTCGCCTGGCCGAAGCGGGTGGCGCCCTGATTGTCGAAGCGGAAGGAGACGACCGGCTCGCTGGTGCGCTGGTCGAAGGTGGCCTGCGCGTCGACGAGGTTCTCGCCCGAGACGATGACGCGGTTCTCGATGATGTAGGGAACCGGCGGCTCGTCATTGGAATACATCACCGTCGTGCCGGCGGGCGGGCGGCCCTGAAGCGCCTCCTCCACCGGCATGGTCTGGTCGACCATCTGGAAGGTCAGCTTGGCGGTCTGACCGAGAATGTCCTTCAGCCGCTGCGGGTCGTCCAGACCCGGCACCTGCACGAGGATGCGGTCGTTGCCCTGGCGCTGGATGATCGGCTCGGTGGTGCCGAGCTCGTTGACGCGGCGATTGACCACCTCGACCGACTGGTTGACCGCCGTGCCGACGCGGTAGTTGATGCCCTCGTCCGTCAGCGTGAAGCGCAGGAGGCCGGGCTCCGGCTCGGCCATCGTCAGCTCGACGACGCTTCCCGTTCCGAACATGCCGGACGAGACCGGCTGCGTCAGCCCGGCGAGCGCGGCCTTCGCCGCCTCGATCTGCTCGGCGTCGCGGATGCGCACCTGGACGTTGTGGCCCGAGCCCGAAAGGCCGGTATAGCCGATGCGCGCCTCGCGCAGCGCGGTGCGGATGTCGTCGCGCGTGCCTTCGAGCCGGTCGTTGATCAGGTCGTTGCGGTCGATCTGGAGCAGGATGTGCGAGCCGCCCTGAAGGTCGAGGCCGAGCGTCATCTGCCGCTTCGGCAGCCAGTCCGGCAGCGACGCCAGCGTCGATTGCGACAGCATGTTGGGCGCGCTGACGATGACCGCCAGGAACACTACCAGCCAGATCGAGATCGTCTTCCAGCGCGAGAAATGAAGCATCGTTTATCCGTCCAGCCGGACGCGGGCCGGTTGCCCGCGTCGCATATCGCTGCATCGGCCGCGAATGCGGCCACTCCCGAATTGGCCGCGATTGCGGTTATTTCTTGGCGTTCTGGTTGGCGACCGGCTCGCCCTTGACCCGCACGTCGGCGATGGTGGCGCGCAGCGCCGTCACTTTCACGCCGTTGCCGAGATCGACCTCGAGGTCGTCGTCATTGGCCTTCGTCACCTTGCCGACGAGGCCCCCGCCGGTGACGACGGTGTCGCCGCGGCGGATCGCCGCCAGCATCTCGCCGCGCTTCTTCATCTGCGTGCGCTGCGGCCGGATGATGAGGAAGTACATGATGACGAAGATGAGGACGAACGGCAGGATGCTGACGAGAATGTCGGGGCCGCCGCCGACCGCCTGGGCGTATGCCGGGGTAACGAGCATGGGAGAACTCCTGAGACTGCTGGCGAGGCGGCCGCGACGCGGCCGCGTGAAAAGTGGCCGGAATATAATCGCTGGCTGCGCCAATGCAACCGCGGGCGCCGGCTTTTCGCCGGACGGCGGGCATGTTAGGCCGGATTGTCCCCGACCCGAGATGAGAGCCTGCCCCGCCATGAACGACATGCTGCCCGAGACCCGACGCGAGACGCTCCCCGAGACGCTCCCCGAGACGCTCGAAAAAAAGCTCGATCGCCTGATCGCGGCCGTCGCGCGGCTGGCTCCGCGCGAGCCGGAGGCGACCGACCTCGCCGCCGCCGACTGCTTCGTCTGGTCGGCCGAGACCGGGGCGCTGGAGCCGGTCCACCGCGTCAACCGCGTCGACATCGCGTTGATCCGCGGCGTCGACCGGGTGCGCGACATCCTCGCCGACAACACGCACCGCTTCGCCGCCGGCCTGCCGGCCAACAACGCGCTTCTGTGGGGCGCGCGCGGCATGGGCAAATCGTCGCTGGTCAAGGCCGTGCACGCCACGATCAACGCCGGCCGCGCGGAAGGCGAGCCGCCGCTCAAGCTGGTCGAGATCCACCGCGAGGACATCGACACGCTGCCGAAGCTGCTGGCGATCCTGAAATCCGCGCCGTTCCGCTTCATCCTGTTTTGCGACGACCTCTCCTTCGACCATGACGACACCTCCTACAAGTCGCTGAAGGCGGCGCTGGAGGGCGGCGTCGAGGGAAGGCCGGAAAACGTCATCTTCTACGCCACGTCGAACCGCCGTCACCTGCTTCCGCGCGACATGATCGACAACGAGCGCTCGACGGCGATCAATCCCGGCGAGGCGGTGGAGGAGAAGGTGTCGCTGTCCGACCGCTTCGGCCTGTGGCTCGGCTTCCACAAATGCTCGCAGGACGAGTATCTGGAGATGATCGACGGCTACGTCCGCCACTATGGGCTCGACATGGACCCCGAGGCGGTGCGCCGCGAGGCGCTGGAATGGGCGACGACGCGCGGCAGCCGTTCGGGCCGCGTCGCCTGGCAGTTCGTGCAGGAGCTTGCCGGGCGCATGGGCCGGCGGCTCGACGCCCGATAGAAAACGCCCGCCGGACGGCGGGCGAGAAGACGGGCCGGACTGGAGAGACGACGCCCGCCGGGATTTTCTTCTTTGAAGCGCGCCTATTCCAGATAGGAGGACGGATCGACAGGTGTTGAATCCTTGCGCACCTCGAAGTGAAGCTTCGGCGTGTCGGCCGAGCCGCTCATGCCGGCAAGCGCGATGTCCTCGCCGCGGCGCACCTTCTGGCCGCGCTGGACCTTGAGTTCCTTGGCGTGGCCGTAGACCGTGACCAGCCCGTTCTCGTGGCGCACCAGCACCGTGTTGCCGAATTCCTTCAGGCCGTCGCCGGCATAGATAACGACGCCGTTCTCCGCCGCCTTGACCGCCGTTCCGGCCGGCACGGCGATGTCGATGCCGTCATTGGCGCCGCCGCCCCCGCCGCCGCCGAAGCCGGAGATCACCCGGCCGCGCACCGGCCAGCGCATCTTGGAGATGCCGCTCGCATTCGGCGCCGGGGCGGAGGCGTCGGCCGCCGCCTTCTGGATCGCGGTCTCCGCCTGCTTCGGCGGGGTGTAGACGTTGGACGGCCGGTTGACGGCCGCGGTCGTGGTCTGGTCCGTCTTCGGGGCCGCCGCCACGGTCTGGACCGGGGCCGCGCCGCCGCTCGGGATGGTCAGCTTCTGCCCGATGCGGATCAGCCCGCTCGACAGGCCGTTGGCCTGCTTGATCGCTTCCGCGCTCGCACCCGTCTTGCGCGAGATGCCGTGCAGCGTGTCGCCCGCGACAACGGTGTAGGTGCCGCCGCCTGCGGATGCGGGCGCGGGCGGATTGGGCGTGGCCAGCACGGTGGCGCCATCGACCTTGGGCGCCGGCTGCTGCGGCAGCACCGCCACGCGGTCGGACGGCGCCTGCGAGGGCATCGGCGTGCGGCCCGCCGGCACGTCGTAGCGGGTGCCGGTCGAGGAGCGCGCATCGGCGACGTTGGGATTGGCGTCGGGCGCGCTGACCGGCGCGCGCGCCGAATGCACATAGGTCGGGATCACCACCTGCTGGCCGGCCGTGAGCGCGGCGGCGCTGGAAAGCCCGTTGGCCTTGAGGATGGCGTCGGTCGGCACGCCGAAGCGGCGCGACAGGTTGTAGACGGTTTCGCCGGACTTGACCGTGATCTGCGTGCCGCCGGCGCGCGTCCAGCCGCCGGCGCCATCGGTGGCGACGGTCGCCGCCGGCTGCTGCGCCAGGGCGGGCGCGGGCCGCTGCGCCACGACGGCGGGCGCCGGCTGCGTCACCGCGACCGGCACGGGCTGCACGGCGGCGACGGCCGGGCTGCGCACCGGCTGGGTCGAGCCGGTGACGGTGTTGTCGAGCGGCGCGCGCGCCACCGGCGCCAACGCCGGCCCGGCGGAGACGCGGCTCGACGAGACGGGCGGAAGCGCCTGCGGGGCCGCGGCCGGATAGGTGTTGTAGACCGGCTGGCGCACCGGCGCCTGCGCATGGACGGGCATGCCGCCGGCGTTGACATCGCCCCGCGGACGCGGAACGAGGCCGGCGCGCTGGAGGATGCCGCCGCGGCGCGGCGCCGGGGCGATCGAGCCGGTGCTCATCGTGTCGACCGGCTGGGAATAGTCGCCCGGATAGGTCTGCGCCACCGGGGCGGGCTGCATCGCCCGCGAATCGCCGGTGAGGATCGAATCCTGGAACCGCATGACGTCGGAGCTGCATCCGGCCAGGAGGCCGCCGCCGACGATCGCTGCCGCGCCATGCGCCAGGCCGCGCCGATATTTGCCAGAGA
>Ga0172382_10008442_pt1 | contig 14358 bp, 11 predicted proteins | sample Leawel138RmetaG_FD_122245 | JGI IMG/M metagenome (GOLD analysis project Ga0172382, IMG submission 122245) | Leachate microbial communities from a municipal landfill in Southern Ontario, Canada - Leachate well 138R metaG | ecosystem: Engineered > Solid waste > Landfill > Unclassified | place...
GATTTAATTGCATAAATCAAAAATTCGCACTTTATTTGCACCTTCAAAAGCGGGAATAGCTCAATTGGTAGAGCGTCAGCCTTCCAAGCTGAATGTTGCGGGTTCGAGTCCCGTTTCCCGCTCTACAAGCTGTGTCTTTTTAAAGATGCAGCTTTTTTATGGAATCAAAGAAATGAAATAAGACGGGATGTTTGGATAGAAGGACTAAATTCTCGTCATCAACGCACCCGAGATTTTCTAGGAAACCCTCCCGAACAATTCGGAGGTTTCAATTTTGGTCTTACTACCTATTTTTAATTCTTATTTTCTGATGTAAATTTAAGCGTACGATTTATCGAGATTTCAAAATCTTTTAAATTGATAAGAAAAAAGCCGGAAAAGGAATAAATAATAGACTATAAAATTATCGGGATTTCTGAGTTAATCGATATTTAACAGTATAATAACATTTTGATGCTCATGGATATATAGGAAATTGCTATTTTTGCACTATAATCTAAAATTCATAAAAATGAAACAAACTTTTACTTTATTATTTTTGAGTGCTACCTTAGCTTTAAGTGCACAGAACTTATTGACAAACCCTAGTTTCGAAAACGATCTTGATTCTTGGAGTTCAGGTCCAACAGGATCTTATACCTTGCCAGAAGTAATTACTGGAAATTCTCAAGATGGAGACAAGCATGTTTCGTATACTGGAGCAACTGCTACTACAGGATTCTATCAAAATGTTTCTGTTACAGAAGGAGAAGAATATGTTATTTCATTTTGGTACAAAGCCTCTGGAGACGACACAGACGCTAGACTTTGGAGTATATTTAGAGATGTAGATGGTGCTGCTGTTTACACAACTGATGATGCATCAACCGATAGCTTTAGAACAAACAATGGATACCTTGAAACTGCGACAGAGTGGACTTTTCATACCGCTCAAATGCCTGCTGGAACAGGAGCAGTTAGTTTAGACGTTGCGGTTAGAACGTATACGGGAGGTACAGCAATGTTTGACAATTTCAAAGCTGAAGTTTTTGGATCGATGGGAGTTAGTGATTTAAACGATTTTTCAAACGGAGTTAAAATGAACACAGTTGTAAATGATAAATTAACACTTCAATTGCCAGAGCGCGCAACTGTAAACGTTTATACAATTGATGGAAAATTAATCTCTTCAAATCGTGTGGATAACGGTGGAAGTGTAAATACTCAATCTTTATCAAAAGGAGTTTATTTTGTAACGGTATCTAACGGAAAGTCAACCACATCTCAAAAAATTATTAAAAAATAATTTTTTTGATATTCATTAACAAAAAATCCCGATTCTGATTCAGAATCGGGATTTTTTTGTTTGTTCTATTTTGATTAAATCGTTTTCTTTCTTTTTCCAATCATTCGATCCAAAGAAAACTTTCCAGGTCCCAGTAAAAGAACCGCTAAATACATCGCCAAATACATCGATGGCAATTCCAATTTTCCAAATTCATCGGAAATATGTACAAAAAACGCGATGTAAGCCATGTTAAGTACCAAAGGAATCGCAGCAAGTCGCGTAAATAAACCAATCGTTAATAAAAGGGCACAAATAAATTCTGCAAAAACTACCAGAAAAAAAGTAGCTCCATGTCCAATGCCAAATGGATCCATGAATTCAATGTTTGATTCGCCTAAAAACTTATTGAATTTCGACCAACCGTGACCGTAAACCATAGCAGCTCCACCTACTACACGTAAAATTAATGCAGCGTAGTCCACACGGGTTGTGGATGTACCTGATGAGAAAAAGTTTTGTGTACTCATTATTAAATTTTTTTAAGACGTAAATATAGAAATATTTACAATTTGAATTTCTATAAAGGAGAAGATAAATAAAATCAGAAAATCCTTTTCACACGAATTTTATTTACATTTGAACAAAGAATTTATCCGAAAAAAAATGAATTATCCACAAACTCTGGATTGGTTGTTTGCTAAACTTCCCATGTTTCAACATTCAGGAGCCTCTGCTTACAAGGAGGATTTAACGAATATCCGTTTATTTTGTGAACATCTAAATCATCCACAAAACAAATTCAAATCCATTCATGTTGCAGGTACCAATGGAAAAGGAAGTACTTCGCATATGTTGGCATCGATTTTACAAAATGCGGGCTACAAAGTGGGATTGACGACATCGCCTCATTTAAAGGATTTCAGAGAACGAATTCGCGTCAATGGGAAAATGTGCCCAAAGAAGTTTGTAAATAGTTTTGTGAAAGAAAATGCAGAATTCATTGAGAATCTTCACGCTTCTTTTTTCGAGGTGTCTATTGCAATGGCATTCTCGTATTTTGAAAAGGAGAAAGTAGACATTGCAATTGTAGAAACCGGTTTGGGTGGACGATTGGATTCGACCAATATTATAACACCACTGCTTTCGGTGATTACAAACATCGGTTTGGACCATGTCAACATTCTGGGCGATACTTTATCAAAGATTGCTTTTGAAAAGGCCGGAATTATGAAAGATGGAATTCCCGTTGTTCTTGGCGAAGTCCTTGACGAAACCCGTCCTGTTTTCATTCAAAAAGCAAAAGAAACCCGCTCGAAAGTACTATTTGCTGAATCCGCAAACTTCCCTGATTATGAATCCGATTTAAAAGGAGTGTATCAACAAAAAAACAAGCGAACCGTTTTAACTGCAATTGAAGAACTAAGAAATCAAGGCTTTATTATTTCTGAAAAAGCTGTGAGAGAAGGTTTAAAAAGTGTTATTAAAACTACCGGCCTACGAGGTCGTTGGGAAGTGTTGCAAACAAATCCTTTCATTGTAGCAGATACCGCACACAATCCGCATGGATTATCTGAAATAAAAAAGCAAATAGCTGCTATTCTATTCAATAAATTACATTTGGTTTTAGGCTTTGTTAATGATAAGGATGTGCCATCGATTTTAGAGTACTTTCCATCTGACGCTATTTACTACTTCAGCGCGCCCAATGTTCCACGAAAACTAGATGTAAACGATTTGAAAAACAGAATTCCTTCTCATCTTCATGCAACGTATTATGCGACTGTAAATCAAGCTTTGGAAGCTGCAAAAGAAAACGCGTCAAACGGTGATATGATTTACATCGGTGGAAGTACGTTTGTAGTAGCTGAGGTGATTTAACAAAAAAAAGAAACTCTCAGTTTCCTGAAAGTTTCCTTTGGTTCTTAGTTAAAACGTGATGAAGAGATTTAAACTAAAAACATGGGTAGAGAGAGAGTATAAAACATTAAATTAACACACTAAATTATAGACCATCAAATCTTGTCCAACCTTGCGCCCAGTCCGGAATAGCAATCCCATTTCCTGCTCCTGTTGCGTTTTCATCGATTATATAGACATGGGTAACATCCACCGATTCTCCTGCATTGTTTTTACCTTTCGATTGCGTTCCAACGTTTATGAATTTAACACCGTCAACAAACAATTTATTGGGAATCCAGTCTAAAGTTATATTGTGCTGGATGTCAATACCTGTTTCCCAATTCGCCAATACAACATTGCTGAATTTTCCTTGGGTTCCTTCCCTCAATTTCATTCCTTGAGGCTCACCACTTTCTGATATTCCAATCAAAGTCAAATTCGAAATGGTTGGATTTGAGTAGGGGATAGCTGAATTATCAGATCCATTACCGTCCGCTTCAATTCCTCTATTTCCTTTACCAAAACCTTCCTTTGCAAACCAATATGAGTTCGAGCCGTTCCATCCTTCTGTCCAATCAAATTGATCATCTTCGTTACCGGTAGAAATTAAATAATTTGTATCTACCGTTCCTCCAAACCATTCAAAACCATCGTCACTTCCAGCATACACTTGAACGAATTCAACCGTAGTACCTTTCCCTACACCAAAAAGGCTAAGTCCATTAAACTCCTTTTCAGCAGTGAAGTTAGCACCTGAATATTCAATTCTTAAATAACGAATAGAACCTGAATTGTCATTATCAACATTCCCACCGTACGGAAGGTCACCAACCTCAGACATTGCAGATCCTGCTCTGTTAATAGGTGCATTTCCACAAATTACCAAACCACCCCAATCTCCAGGATTTGGATTTGAATTTCCACTTGTCATTACCACAGGATTGGTTGATGTTCCGTTTACAAAGATCTTAGCCGTTTGTCCAACAGCGATAAATGAACTTGTGCCTCCCGTTGCAGAAATTTTTGTTCCCGCCGGAATAGTCAAAGTAGCCTTGTCTAGGAATTTTACTGGACCGCTTAATATATATGTTTTATTGGGGTCCAATACTACATCTGTTCCCTCTCCAGAGAAAGTTCCCTGAAAATTGTTGGGGTCAACTTCAATCCCTATTGGGTTGGAAGATTTGTCATCATCATCACTTGTACAGCTTCCCAAAAATAGGGAAGAAGTAAGAAATAAAATTCCTAAAAATTTAAAATTTGATTTTTTCATTTTGTTTTTCATTTTATGAGTTTGATTAAAATTGATAATTTACTCCAAAACTAAAGTTCCTTCCTTGTTTGAATTCTAGAACCGTTACGTTTTGAATTTCCTGAAACCTTTCGATTCGTGGGTTTATTAAATTCGTTGCTTTAAGATTAAAAGAGATCGTGTTATTTAATTTAGCTCGAAGGATAAAATCAAGCATCCCAACGCCTTTTTCAACAATATTTCCTCGACCATCCGTCCCTAAAGCATAGATTCTATCCGAAAAGTGATTGTAGCTTAGCGTCAGATTTAAATCGCTTCCTTTTTCCCATTTTTTTGAGAAACTGATGTCCCCATTAAGCAGTAAGTCAGAAGCACCTTGAAATTTATCCGTGTCGTTTGTGAAATGGGCATTTAGACGACTTCCATTGTTTAAAAGGGTTTCTTCAAATACCTTTTCATTGTTCAATTCTTGTTGGGTATACGCATAGGATGCGTTTGCTCCAAGTGAAAATTGAATGGGTGCGTTAGAATCCGAAGAGTAAAGCACTTTTCTTAATTCTATTTCAGCACCATAAACATATCCCCAATCACCTGTATTGGCATAGGAAATATCATTGGTGGAGGAAGAGACGGTAAATTTATTAATTGGATTTTGTATGTATTTCCCGTATCCAGCAATGGAAATTATTTCACCGTTTGTGGGAAATAATTCCCATTTAAGATCGGCATTGTAATTATCAGAAGCATAGGTTGACGGCCATCCATAAACTGTTTCGCCCAAATCCTCATACATAAACAATGCTCTTTCTTTGAATTGAGGCAGTGTGTAAGTTTTGCTTGCAGCAAAGCGTATGTTTTGACGATTGTTAACTTCGTACTTGATGTTTAGATTTGGTAAAAACTGGAAGTCGTTCAATTCATTTTTATCTCCTTTTGGATCCAAGGACGTATTCCATTCCACAGTTTGTGAAATAGCTTCACCTCGTATTCCCAGAACAGCAATGAATTTAGGTGCGAAACGGTATTCTAACATTGCAAAACCGGCATGAATCGCTTGTTTGGCAGTATAAAATTGCGGTTGAAGTCCTTGTCCAGAAAACGTACTCATAGAAAAAGCACCTTCCTGAAATTGGGTAGAATTGAAAAAAGCATCCATATTATTAAAATCTACGTACTGAAGGGATTGATTCGGGGAAAGGTTATACTGCATAGCTTCAAAGTCACGATTTTTAATCCGCCCATTGTAACCAAGGGTTAGCTTTCCTTTGTTTTTATCATTTTCATCTTTCCGAAAACCATAGTTTACACTTATGTTTCCAACAAGTTCATTTTCATCCAAAACCTGAAAGTAACGATGGTTTAGGGACGCCGAAGAATTAGCAATTACATATTGATTCAAACTGGATTTCCATTCAATTGTATTCTGAAAACGATCGGGCATATCACTTTGGATTGTGTTGTAACCAACGCCCCAATTTAAATCTGTCTGATCGTTAAGCTGGTGATTTCCGATTAGTTGATTGATCCACAACCTATTTTGAACATTTGTTCCTCTACGCAACCAACCGCCTTCATTTGCATTGTCTCGCATATACCCTCCTCCTTCTTCCAATTTTTGATGGGATGAATTGATGAATAAACTATTGAAGTCTATGCGGTTTTTAGAATTAACATCCAATGAAATATTTAAATAACTAGTAGTATTCGTGTTGTATTTATACAAATCGTAGGTTGTAAAATCCTTTCCTTGTACCGTTCCTTGCTTATTTACACCGGATTTTAACCGTCCATCTTGGATACTACTATAGTCGTTGTCATGACCGGTAGTGAATAAAAAACTTAATTTGCTTTGGTCTCCTAGCTTAAATCTACTTCCAGCTGTCAAAGAAAATCCTGATCCCAAAAATTTAGACTTTCTAGGATTTAAACTGTTTTCAAATGCAAACTCAGACAATGTATTAGGGTTATTCGCTTTGCTGAAACCAAACCAATTTATACCTTGTTGCAAACGGAAATTAGAATCAGAAATCGCATTCGAATTCATAGATTTACTCATTCCGAGGGATACGAAACTTTTCCCTGTATGATTTTTTGATTTGATGTTTACATTTCCACCTGAAAAGTCGCCATAGAATTGGCCCGTGTAAACTTTATCAATTCCAATATGACTTAATATATCGGTAGAAAATATAGACAAGTCGATGTTTTTATATTCCGGGTCATTGGAAGGAATCGGTAAGCCGTTTAAGGTTGTTGAATTATACCTATCACCCAATCCTCTGATATGAATAGAATTAGATCCTTCTTGTTTTGAAATACCTGAAACTTTTGTAAGTGCATTTGCCACGTTCGAAACACCTTTTCTTTCCAACTCCTCATAACCAATACTTTCCGATATCACTACCGATCTTTTTTGTGTGTTTAATAAGCTTGCTTCCGATTCTTTATTCGTTGCGACAGTTATAACAGCTGTACCTAACTCGGTAGTTACGTTATTTTCTGGCTTTAAGACGACGGAAAGTTCTACCATTTCAGTAATAGTTAACTTCTGAGTTTCTTCAATGTAGCCTAAAGCTGCAATCACAACCTCATAAATACCGGGCTCCACTTCCATTTCGTAATTACCTTCTTCATTTGTAACAACAGAATAAGGAGTACCTTCAATGAATACATCCGCCCATTGAACAGCATTCCCTGAATCATCTTTTACAGTTCCATAAAAAGTGGCTAGTGATTGAGATTTAACTAGTGACCCAATAAGAGCCAATAAAATAAAAGTTGTTTTGTTCATTTTCTCTCTTTAAATTCCTTACAAAGGAAGGAAACAAAGAGAAAGAATACGTTTCTATGCTTTTAAGTTTAAGTTAACATATTATTGCGAAAAATGAAAAATATTACCTTTTGATTACGTTAAACAAAAAAAGCACCTCATTTCTGAAGTGCTTTGAAAATGCGATCCGGACGGGACTCGAACCCGCGACCACCTGCGTGACAGGCAGGTATTCTAACCAACTGAACTACCGGATCAGCTAATTTTGGACTGCAAATATACGTGAATTTTCATTCCTTGCAAATATTTTTAAGAAAATGTAAAAATAGTTTGAAACAAGGTTTCTTAGCGGTTCAGTATGAGATTTATAGCCTTTACTTTCCGATTGAAAGATTTACTTATCGAGATGAATTTGAACTCTCTTCTGAGAAATAGACCAATATTTTAAAGAATTTGGGCATTCATTGTAACCTTTTGTCTCTTACTTTACTCTATTTGGTATAAGAATGAATGAAAATGAGCTTAAAAAAATTACATAGTAGAGTTTGGGTTGGATTACTCTTTTTAATTGTCGGATGTCAACCTGCGACCCAAAAATCGGTAAATGAGGAAGCGTCTTCATTACCGACAACAGTAACTGTTTCAATTAAACAGATGGAATTTCAACCTGAGAAGGTTGAGATGAAGCAAGGGGATACTGTGATTTGGGAGAATGAAGATATGGTGGCACACAATATAGCTGAGGAAAATGGCACAACCATTTTATCAGACACAATAGTGCCACATGCATCTTGGAAAATGGTTCCTACAAAGAGTTTTAATTATATATGCAGTATTCATCCAACGATGAAAGGTGAAATTGAGATTGTTGAATAAGTCTAGTTTGTGTGTAATCAAAAAACCTAATCCCCAAGAAAAGCACTGATTTTAAATGGATTCGTCGTCTTTTTTCAATAAATTTGTGTGGCTTGGAAGCGTGTGATTTACGTACAAACCAACCAATCTTAATCCTACGGCTTATGAACACAAATTCTGATTATGAAATAATCTTGGATGTTTTGAGTGGACAAACCGAGAAATACGGTTTGATTGTTCATAAATACAATCCGTATTTATACAAAGTAGGTCGGTCTTATGGGTTTAATCATGCAGTTACAGAAGATCTAATGCAGGACACCTATGTGGATGCGTATTTTCACTTGAAAACCTTTGAGAATCGAGCGCTGTTTAAAACGTGGATTGTGAAAATAATGTTGAATAATTGTTTTCATGAGAAAAATAAATCGAAACGATTCAATTCGTCAATGACTACCGAAGAGATGGAAAGGAATTTAGGACAGTCCGATGGGAATAATCCCATTCAAGAAAATGAATACAAACGGATTCTGGAAGAATCCTTGCTGAAGATTCCAGAAGATTACCGCATGGTTTTTTCACTTCGAAGAATTTCAGGATTGTCTATTTCCGATACCGCAGAAGCATTAAATATCAGCACGGCCAATGTGAAAGTTCGCTTAAACAGAGCGAATGCGATGTTGAAAGAAGAAATTGAAAAGGTCTATTCGACAGAAGATTTATTCGAATTCAATTTAATTCATTGTGATCCTATGGTAGAAAAAGTATTGAAAAAAGTAAATGATCTTCCGAAAGAAGATTTTCAAAATAAAAAATCTCCTGTAAAAAATTTAAACGTATTCCAACGAATTAAAAACTATTTAAAATGACACACTTAGCAAAAATAAAATCAATTACACATGTTACTCACGATGTATTAGGAATTTCTTTAGAAAAGCCAGAAGGATTAATTTACATTCCCGGTCAAGCGGTCGATGTTTCCATTAACAAAGAAGGATGGGAAAATGAATTGCGCCCGTTTACTTTTACTTCTCTTCCCGATGAAGATCATCTAGAATTCACCATCAAAACCTATCCTTCCCACCAAGGGGTGACCAATGAATTACTTTCGTTAAAACCAAATGATGAATTAATTTTAGGTGAAGTTTTTGGCGATATTCATTACAAAGGAGAAGGAGTTTTCATTGCCGGTGGAGCAGGGATTACTCCATTTATTGCGATATTGAAAGACTTGGAAAAGAAAAATAAAATTGGAAATAATAAATTGCTTTTTGGAAATAAAACCAAAGAAGATATTATTTTGGAAGCGAAATTCAATGCTCTTTTAGGAGATAACTTCGTGAATGTTTTGTCAGATGAAGAAGTAGAGGGCTATGAAAAAGGACATATTTCGGAAGAGCTTATCAAAAAACATTCGGAACCGAGTTTGAACTATTATTACTTATGTGGGCCCGATCCGATGATGAATGCCATTGAAAAACAGTTGGCAGAAATGGGTGTTTCTGCTGGATCTATTGTCCGTGAAGCTTTCTAAGCGCCTTTATAAAAGAATCAAAAATAAAAAAGGAGGTTCAAAATGAACCTCCTTTTTCTATTTTATTATTTCAGTTTACGATTTAAGTTTGGCAGATTTTTTTACGTAACGTTTGGCTTTGTTATTTTCGATGGCTTTGATCATTTCTGAAGCCAAATCTTTGCCGGTTGCTCCTTCTATTCCTTCCAATCCAGGCGAAGAGTTCACTTCCAATAACAAAGGCCCTTTTGCAGAGCGAATCATATCGACTCCCGCCACATCCAATCCCATCGCTTTGGCCGCTTGAATCGCAAGTCTACGTTCTTCCTTGGTAATTTTCACAATACTTCCCGTTCCACCCAAATGAATGTTCGCACGGAACTCACCCGGAGGCGCTTCTCTTTGCATCGATGCGACCACTTTTCCGTTGATTACAAAACAGCGTAAATCTTTTCCATTCGCTTCTTTAATAAACTCTTGAACTAGAATATTGGCATTCAAACTCTTAAAAGCATTAATTACGGATTCAGCAGCTTTCTTCGTTTCCGCCAAAACCACTCCTTTTCCTTGGGTTCCTTCCAATAATTTCACAATCAAAGGCGATCCCCCCACCATTTTTATTAAATCGTTGGTGTCCAAAGGTGAATTCGCAAAACCTGTGATTGGAATATCTAAATTATTATTTAACAACAATTGAAGGGAATACAATTTATCTCTAGAATGAGTAATGGCAGCTGCGGTATTCAAAGCATACGCACCCAAAGATTCAAACTGTCTCGTCAAAGCACAACCGTAATAGGTCATACTCGGTCGAATTCTGGGAATAACTGCGTCTAAGTCATTTAAAATCCGTCCGCCTCGGTAATGCACTTCGGGCGTTCTCGCATCGAGTTTTATGTAACATTGTTTGATGTTGAAAAACTCAATTTGATGCCCTCTTTGCTCACCGGCTTCAATAATTCGCTGGTTACTGTACAGATCCGGATTGCTTGCCAGAAGACCAATCTTCATTCCTTCCATGTTGCTGCTTTCTTTTTCGTAAAAGGATTCAGCTTCATCTTTACTCAAAGTATCAAATAGAAAACTGCTTTCTGGATCGACTAAAATTCGACCTTTCATTGCTTCTCGGCCCAATAACATTCGGTAACCCATGGAATCTCGGTTGGTCAAAGTGACTTCGATGTCCCAAGTTTCTTCTTTTATTTTCAATGTGGTCTTTATCACATAGCGATTCTCTCTATTTCCAGTAGAACTTTTAATCATTCTTCGATCTGCAACGGCAGCTTCACAATGAATAACACGTTTGCCATCGAACTGCAAAGGATGCACATCAAAAGAAATCCAACTTTCACCATTCCGTTGAAAAGGAAAAATATTAACTGCATGCAGGGCAGAGGTTTTCGCACCACTGTCCACTCTTACTTTTATTTTGGGTAATCCTAACGCGGGCAGTGAAATCCATTCTTCACTTCCCGCTACCATTTTTTTGTCCATATTTCAACAATTAAACTACGAATATAATTAAAAGATTAGGCTTTTGTCGATTTGTTTTTTAATATTATGTAACATTATTAATGAATCTCTGACTAATGAAACAGTTGAAAGATTATGAAAAAAGGAATTAGTATACTATGTTTGATTTGCTTTAGCGTCGCTTTTAGTCAAAAAAAATGGACACTAAGAGAATGTGTGGATTATGCAGTCGCGCATAATTTGACGGTTAATCAGAGCAAAATTCAAGAAAATCTCGATAAGAATAATTTAGATTACTCAAACAATCAGTGGTTGCCTACGGTAGGTGGATACTTTGACAATTCATTATCGGTGGGTACAAATCATCCAGCGATTAACAAAGGGTACCAGCAATTTAGCAATAGCATGGGCGTGAATTCAAGTATTACTTTGTATCAAGGTGGACTTTTGGATTTGAATAAAGACAGAGCCGCTTTGAATGTAGAGGCTGGAAAATTTCAAACCGAAAGTGTGATCGATGATATTTCGCTTTTGGTTGTGAATTATTATTTGAATATAATGCTCAACCGGGAATTGCTTCTAATTGCACAAGGAAATTTAGAAATAAGCGAACTTCAAGTTGACCGATCCCAAAAATTATTCGATAACGGTCGAATTGCAAAAGCAGATTTGGTCCAAGCAGAAGCGAGTGTAGCCCAAGAAAAAAAGAATGTGGCCGATGCACAAATTGAAGTGGAAAGAGCTTTGTTTAATCTTTCTGCTTTGTTGCAATTGCCAGATTACAGACAGTTTGATGTTGAAATTATTCAAATTCCCGATCAAATTACGTTGGGATTGTATGATTTAGATCAAATTTTAGAAATTGCTTATGCCGAACAACCGAATGTGAAACGTGCAGAAATCGATTTTGAAGTGGCAGAAAAAGATATAGAAATAGCGAAAACGGGATTCAAACCAACGGTTACGGGAAGTTATAATGTAGGGACGAATTATTCAGACTATTTCAACAAAGGATTGGTGAGTAACGCTTGGTTGAGTCAGTGGTACGATAATATTACCAATGTGATCGGAGTCAACGTTCGCATCCCGATTTTTGAAAAATATAACAACAAACTCAATGTAGAAAAGGCGAAAATCAATCAATCTTTGGCGCAGAATAGCATAGAACAGCAAAAGCAAAAAATCCGCGACAATGTACAGGAAGCATATTTCAACGCGAATTCTTCTTTCCAAGCTTATGAAGCAGCCAAAGAAAGTGTGCGTTCCAATGAATTATCCGCTGACTTTGCAAAAAGAAGTTTTGACGCCGGGGTTTTAAATATTTATGATTTGAACATTGCCAACAACAACTTAGCCGTTTCTAAATCACAAATGGTACAAGCGAAATACAATTTCATCTTCCGAATGAAAGTATTGGATTTCTACGCGGGAATTCCCTTGATCGAAGGTTTGAATTAAGTCGGCTATCTATAAAAATGGAAAAGAGGCAAAGTCGTTGGAATCTGCCTCTTTTTTATTGCTATGTGTTTTTTATTTTTTAGGTGGAACCAATAAAACCGAAGTTTTTGTCCCTTTAATTACTTCATTTGAAACACTTCCCACAAATACTTTGTACAACGTGCTGTGATTGATTAATCCTAAAATAATTAAATCAGCATTGATTGATTCTGCCAATTTTAAGATTTGCTTTTGAGGGACTCCCTGCAGTAAATGAGCTTCACAAAGAATTCCAGCTTCTGAAAAACGCGCTTTAAATTCGTTCAGAGTCGTCATTTCCTTGTCATAGTCATTCATTGCTTCTTGGGGAATATATTCAATTCCTTCGTCAAAAACATCCTTATTACTCACTGAAGTTACGTGTACTAAATGAACTTTAGCTTCAAAAGCACTTGCGATTTCAATGGCTTTGCTCGCAACTAAATCTCCTTCCTTGTTGGAGTCAATGGGAACTAATAGTGTTTTCATTTAATTTATTTTTATTTAAAAATACGACAATAGCAAGAAGTTTACCAATAGAATAAGCAAAAAAATTAAATTAATTCAAACTGTACTCGGTTCCGTCTTTTCCGTCTTTGAGTTGAATGCCCAATGCATTTAATTCATCTCTGACTTGATCTGACAAAGCCCAGTTTTTATCGGCTCTTGCTTGGTTTCGTATTTTGATTAACATTTGCATCACTCCATCCAATTTATTTATATCAGTACCGTCTGTTTCTCCATCCGCTTTCAATGCCATGACATCATAAACAAAAGCATCCAAAGCGCGAATCAATGTATCTATATCTTCTGAATTCAGTTTTTCATTTCCGATTTTCGCGCCATTTATTACCCGAATAGCTTCAAATAAATGGGAAATTAAAATCGGTGTATTGAAATCGTCATCCATCGCTGAATAACAGGATTTCAGCCAATTTTTTACATCGAAAGTCGATTCGGTAGCCGGTGTTAAATTCCGTACTGTTTTCATTCCATCCATCAAACGATGAAGTCCTTTTTCACTCGCAATCATCGCATCGTTTGAAATGTCCAAGACACTTCGGTAATGCGCTTGTAGAAAGCAGAAACGAACGACGCTCGGTTGAAAAGGCTTTTCAAAGAAATCATTTTCGCCGGTAACTAACTCCATGGGAAGAATATAATTCCCGGTGGATTTACTCATTCTTTGGCCATTCATGGTGAGCATATTGGTGTGTAGCCAATATTTAACCGGCTCTTCGCCGTTGATGGCTTTGGCTTGGGCAATTTCACATTCGTGGTGTGGGAATTTCAAATCCATTCCTCCACCGTGAATATCAAAGGTTTCACCTAAATATTTGGTGCTCATTACGGTGCATTCCAAATGCCATCCAGGAAAACCTTCGCCCCACGGAGAGTTCCAACGCATAATGTGAGCCGGAGAAGCACTTTTCCAAAGTGCAAAATCTACTGGATTTCTCTTTTCACCTTGGCCATCCAAATCACGGGTATTGGAAATTAAATCTTCAATATTTCGACGACTCAATTTGCCGTAATTCAATCCTTTTTTGTTGTAAGCAAGCACATCGAAATAAACGGAACCGTTTACTTCATACGCCATTCCTAATTCGATTAACTTTTCAGTCAATTCAATCTGTTCAACGATATGTCCCGTTGCGGTGGGCTCAATGGTCGGTGGAATCGCATTAAATTCTTCCAAAACCCGGTGAAAATCAACCGTATATTTCTGTACGATTTCCATCGGTTCCAATTTCTCCAAACGCGATTGTTTCACAAAACGGTCGTTGTCCACATTTCCATCGTCTGTCAAATGACCTGCATCCGTAATATTTCGAACATAACGCACATTGTAA